>Ga0194115_10007205_pt1 | contig 11085 bp, 10 predicted proteins | sample TA2MahsurfametaG_3_FD_148656 | JGI IMG/M metagenome (GOLD analysis project Ga0194115, IMG submission 148656) | Freshwater microbial communities from Lake Tanganyika, Tanzania - TA2015002 Mahale S4 surface | ecosystem: Environmental > Aquatic > Freshwater > Lake | place: Tanzania: Lake... | reverse complement strand
CCCACCTCCCCCCATCCAAAACAGGAAATTCGATTCGAGGCAGTATTCCATCGACACTGGAAAAGCTGACGAATCTACAAGTCTTGATCTTATCCGGTAACTCCATGACTGGAACCTTACCGAGAAAAGTCTTTTCTCGAATGACGAACTTGAGGGTACGGTAGTGATGGAATGAAGTACCGTATGCGCTTCCACTTTCTTGTCTCACCCATGCTGAATTTTCATCCTCCTTCTGATCCATTCAGAGTCTTTGGCTAAAGGATAACAATTTTACGGGACGACTACCGAAACAGTTACTCTCTGCTTCACCGACTATTTCCTTCGTCGATGTCTCCAACAACACATTGACGGGGTCTATTCCGGAAAACTTTTTTTCGGAAAGTCGAAGTCTTGTCGACCTCTATTTGGAAGACAACAATCTGACGGGTCAACTTCCGAAGAGTATAAGTAGTCTCATTCGATTAGAGGCATTCCGTGTGGATTCAAACCGACTAACGGGATCCATTCCAACAGCATGGATGGAAGTGAATATGTTAAAGATCTTTACGGTGGCGAACAATATGTTGGTGGGGAAAATTCCATCCCAAATCCTTCAACTCAAAGCATTGCATACTTTGGATTTGGTACGTTAGCTTGAAGCATGCTCATGTTCATCGGTTTGATTCTTCTCACGTTGTCCTGTTGATATTCCCAATTCAGGCGAATAATTCCTTCACCGGTTACCTACCGACGCAAAATGCAGTCGTAACTCCCGAAGAGGGATGGTCACGGCTCTCGAATCTTGCCTATCTTCAATTGAGCGGAAACAAATTTTCGGGAACAATCCCCGCTACATTGTTCACGGAGGATAGCACACTTTTCGAGTATGTACACAGTTGGATGAGAGAAGAAGCATGATGTTGATGGCATGTTGGTAGCTCACGGAATTTTGGTTTGCATTCTTCCAGATTAGATCTATCGCACAATCTCTTCAGCGGTTCCTTGCCGGACAGTATTGGCTGGCTTTCTCATTTGCGCCTCTTGCATGCCCAGTGCAATGACCTCACGGGAACTCTACCAGTCACAATGACACGCCTTCGTCCTACCTTGGACCTCAACCTTACCAGCAATCAGTAAGTGTGTATGGATCTAATCGACAAAGCGTTATGATCGTCACTGACATTTTCCGCACAATTTGCTTTGTAGTCTTCAAGGAACGGTTCCAAAGACATTTTGTGTAAGCGGTGGTGGAAGCAATACGTTTTTATTTCGTCAATTTGTGAGTTCGTAACTGCGTCTTTTTGGACTATCGTGTATGTAGAATTTTTATCTTACATTGTCGCGACGTCATGATTTTTAAGGGATGCGCGGCAGTGATGTGTCCTCCGGGAACGTTTTCTCCGTCGGGAGCCGCGACGATGGAGTACGGGTGTCGGCCCTGCGTACCCTCTGATGAAGGCGGTAAACACAATCCACCACTCAAAAAAGTTTTGGGAAGTTCTGCTTGCCCTGGCACGAACTTTGTCTATGGAGACCTGAACGGCGATGGGGAGTTGTCTGATAGAGAAATCCTGCGTCTACTGTGGGTGTACACTGATGGGATGAATTGGGGCCCCGACTACGCCATGTGGGGAGATGCTGGAACCGGGGAATGCCTGTTGATCGGAGTAAAGTGTTCGGACAAGGACGAGGTCATTGAAATTGACTTAAGTGGCGCTACGTTGTGTGCCGAGAGTGGTCGAAGTTCGCAGCATTCACAGGCTTGTCGTGGTCTTCCACGGGAACTTGGTCAACTACGAAAGCTGGCTATACTGAAGCTGAACGAGCAAAAGTACCTTCGCACCACAATCCCCTCCGAACTCGGGCTCTTGTCAAAATTACAGCATCTTGATCTTGGGAAAAGTCCATTTGTTGTGGGAAGCATACCAGATTCGATTGGTAGATTGTCGTCTTTGAAAATATTGAATCTTGCACGTTGTCGTCTGAATGGTACTATCCCTGATGGACTCTACCGTCTGACCAGGTTGGAAAAGTTGTATTTTAGTCTCAATTCCTTGTCGGGTTCAATTTCAACACAGCTCGGACGACTTACAAATCTCAAAGAGTTCATGGTCTCAAGGGCGTCTATATCTGGCAGGATCCCGGATGAAGTTGGTGATCTGATTCATCTAGAGAACTTGGAATTGTATGGAAACAACCTAACTGGTACGATCCCGGCATCCATCGGAAACTGCTCCAGTTTGAGGCGGATTGGTACGTCAGGTCGTTCGTCGGTTTTGTTTCGTGATGTGTTGGTTTCATACGATTCGCTCACGAATGCCTCGTGTCAGACATTTTCAACAATAGATTGTCTGGTCAACTGCCAGAAAGTTTGACGCAACTTGTTGCGTTACAGATTCTGCATGTCAAGTCTAACCGCCTCACAGGTACAATACATCCTGATTTTGGTAGGCTACCATTCCTCACATGGTTCGACGTCTCTACTAATCAGTTTCATGGGACGATAGCAGAAAGTTTTGGTTCGTCGAGAGCGTTGAGGGATTTCCGTGTTGGAGGAAACATGATCCATGAACCTATACCAAAGTCACTTTGTGTCAATACAAACATAAATGGTGGACTTACGCGAAACTATGGATGTGATGGTGTCCTTTGTCCCCTTGGAACCTATACCGAGCAAGGACATGCGGTACCCCCAGAGGGATGCAAACCTTGCCCTGACGGACAGACGACAATATATCTTGGGGCATCCGCATGTGAAGCGATCACCGATGTTGATATCTTGGCAATGTATTACAACGTAATGTTTGGTACCTCACCAAATGAAATGCAAAGACATCAATGGAAGGACCCCGAAGGCGACGACTGGTGTACATGGAAAGGAATCACATGCGACAACAACGGCGAGATCTCTGCCATACGATTCCCACTGCTTGGCTTGGATGACCCTGATGGATACTAAAGATCCTTTGCATTTCGATAGTTTCATCGCACTTTGGCCCTTCCAGTGACCTCCTTCCCAAAAAATCCGAGGTTGACCGCGTTCGAAGCTGACTGTGATCGTAATACTTACAGACAGAGATAGTTGATAGTCGTCATGCCCTGACTAAAAATAGAATGACACATTCGACTCAACCACCCGTTTGACGCTGGCGAACAATGGAAGATACGAAGGCCATCCGTTTGGAAACGATCAGATCTTTTTCATTCACTGTCAGTACACATTCCAACGTCCATTGTCGATCTCGTCCATACGGCAATAGCGGTGCGTTTTGACTCTTTCATCTACTGGACTGGTCGCTCTACCTCACTTTACTTCTGATCGAGTAGAATAAGTATGGCGTCCGATAGCGATGGTCAGGGCACAGACGCTGCCAATAAACGGGTGAAAGCAACGTCTTTGATGGCAGAAATTCTCGACGCTGACGTTCTAGATCGCGAATCACAAATACGTCAAATTTACCAAGAAAACAAACCCTACCCATACGCTCAAATCCATGATTTGTTCAAACCCGATTTCCTAGGTTCGGTCAAGGATGAAATCAAGAGCCAAACCAAGGTCAAGTTCAAGGAAAGTGATTTATTCCGAGTCTTCCAGTCGATTGATATGGCGAATTTGACCCCCGGATCTGATCTAGCGTTGGAACTCCCTCATGTGATGAAATTGAGAGAAGTCTTATACAGTCAGGAATGGCGTTCGTTTATGGAGCGACTATCGGGTCTCCCGCCATCGACCCTTGTGAATCAAATCGACTGTGCTTGTAATTGCCACGCACCTGGTTGCCACCTGTTATGCCATGACGACGTCATCGGGACGAGGAAGATCTCGTACATTATCTACCTAACAGAACCGGATTGGAAACATGAGGAGGGTGGCTCATTAGAACTATACGAAGCTGAAAGGAGCGAAGAAACCTCTGGTCCGTATCCCGTCCCCTCATCACGGGCATGGCCGATGTTCAACAGTATGGCATTCTTCGTCGTCGAACCGGGTCAGTCCTACCATGCAGTACAGGAGGTCTTGGGGGATCGTCCTCGTCTTAGTTTACAGGGATGGTATCATGCAGCACAACCTCCCGAGAATATAGAACTTGCGACACTCCAACAACTCAAGCAGGTACGGGACGAAGTCGATGATGACCGGAAACTTTCCATACAATTTGACTCTGAAACGGACTTCTCAGAATCCGACAAGGAATATTTGAAGAAATATCTAAAGCCCGAGTATCTCAGCGACGATGCTCTTGATGAGATCCAACAAAAGTTTGTGAATGATTCTAGCGTCCAGCTCCGGAATTTTCTTCTAGACAAATGGGTCCCCAAGATGGAACCCCAGAAGGAAAATACGTACGACGAGTCGTACTATAAGGCAGGCATATCTACGGAATGGCAACTCCGTGGTCCGGCACATATGCAACGCTATCTGGAATACCAAGATGATGCTAAATCTGCTGATGACTGTCAAGTGATCGGCAGTCTGCTACATCACGTCAAGACGAAAGTCTTGGAGTCTCCTCAGTTTGCAAGGTTCTTGAAACGTTTGACAAGTTTGGAACAACCCATTGGTGTCCGTGCCAGTCAGATAAGGAGATTCCGTCCCGGCCTTGACTACACCGTTGCCCATTATGGGCTGATGGTTGATCAATCCGTGTTGGATGCCACCCTATGCTTCGTATACGATGAAAACGACGAACACCTCGAGTGGGAAAGTGGTGATTGTGGTGGCTTCGAATGTTACATCGCAGCAGATGACCAGGAAGATGAAGAGAAGGAGGCAGCGGACGAATATAATGAAGATGATGACACAGAACTCCTAAGTGTCAGCGCGAGTAATAATACTTTATCTCTGGTGTACAGAGATCCTGGAACGATGCGTTTTGTCAAGTATGTTGGATTCTCAGCTCCTAGCTCTCGGTACGATATTTCGATAGAATACGAAGTCCCCGGAGACGATTCGGAGGAGGCGGAGGAGGAGGAAGAAGACGAAGAAGAAGAAGAAGCACCGGAACAAGATTGAAACTGTGATTTTTTGGTGGTATGGACCACGAAAGGGGGAGCCGACCGTTCTCCTTGGAATAGCATATTGAATCCTGCACATGCCTTCTGGTGCACCTTGTGCGGGCTTGCTTCCTTGTTTCCTTGTTTCCTCTGTAGGACGGTCACGGAGCTAGTTGTTGCTAGGGCCACGAGAATAGTTTTAGAACGTATAAGCCTTATTCGTGTTTCTCCGAGTGTTACGTTTCAACCTATACTGATGTACGTTGATCACGAGATAGAACCTGATTGCTAGAAGTCGCAAATCATGCGGTTGAAGTACTACGTCGTAGTCGGCAATACCTGATGTTTTCGTAGCGCTAACCGTAATTGCTAATCCGCTACCTGTACAGCAGTTGTTCGGCTGACCAACGAAGCTCACTGTCACTGTGACAGTGACGGTGACTGTGATGAGACGTGTACGAACGTACGCTACAAATGATACGGATGGATATATGTGCATACATACATAGCGCAATCGTGGGAGTGACGGACGACGTCCACTCCGAAAAAAGATTCCGATCGTGTTGAGGATCGTTATAGGCTCGGGACTCTCGACGACTTCAACCTTCCAACGCCTCTCTACTAGCAGAATCATAAACGACAGAACAAGGAGTTTACCCCAAACGAAGCTATTGGAAACAACCCTTCGACACGATGATTCGAACAAGATCCACAGTATCGGCTCTTGTGGTATGTTTACTTCTGACAGTTCAGAATGAACCTGCAGAGGCATTTTCAGCAACGCCGTCGTCAACAGGACGTCAGTCAGCCACCTTCAACGTTCGATCGATACCACCATCGATACCAACAGTCGGACTAAAGTCGACAACGTCCTTCGCAGATCGTCGATGGACATATGCACTTACCACAACATCGTCGTCAGATAATAATGGTGATGCAAAAGTAGGATTCTTCCAACGAGCGAAACAAAAATTTGTTGCCCGACCGGGTACCTACCTGATGATTCCAGTCATCGCCGCCATCGTCGGATGGTTTACGAATTATTTGGCAGTCCAAATGATCTTTTATCCCGTGGAGTATCTAGGTGTTCCTCTATATCGACAACCGGAGGTCCCACTTGGCCTACTTGGTTGGCAGGGTATCGTTCCATGCAAGACCAAGACGATGAGTATAGCCCTCTGTGATATGGTGACGTCGCAATTGCTTACTGTCAGTGAAGCCTTTAGCCGTTTAAATCCAACCGAGGTGGCGAAATTGTTAGCCTCTCGGACACCGGCACTTGCTATGGAAGTTTCAAATGAGGTCTACCCGAAGATATTAGAATCTTGGCCTGGTCGACTATTGGGGAAGTTCGCAGATGGGGCATCCCAGCCTGCATTCATCAAATTTATCAATGTCCACCTCCTTTCGAAGATGGTTATCGATATGCAAGAGAATATTGATAAGATTTTTTCACTACAGAATTGTGTCGTCTCACAGATGGTCGAAGATCGAGCAAAGTTGGGACAACTCTTTCAGAATGTTGGACAGAAGGAATTAGACTTTTTGACGAATAGTGGATTATGGTTTGGTTTCCTATTGGGCCTAATCCAGCTGGCTGTTGCACTGGTATGGGATAATCCATGGAGTTTAAGTATTGGGGGTGGTATTGTCGGTCTGGCGACGAATTGGTTAGCATTGAAATGGATTTTTGAACCAGTCAATCCCACTCCATTCGGACCATTCGTCCTACAGGGTCAATTCCTCCGTCGACAAAAGGAGGTCGCAGCAGAATTTTCTAAATTCTTTGCGGATAAAATTCTTTCCAGTCCGAAATTATGGAATTCCATGCTTACCGATCCAAGTACAAGTCCAGCATTTTTTGATCTAGTCCGTACTCACGTACAGAAAATTCTAGGAATGGTTTCCTTTGGTCTATTCCGTGGAGCTCCCTCTGCCGATACCGTTGACACCGTCACTCAAAGTGTAAGTCTATCTGGTTATGGATGATATATTTGCAATTCGAAGTCTAACAGCAGCTGCTGCTTCCCATCTACTCATCTGGTAGGCGATTTCCAATTTGCCGAATCATATTCATGTATTACATGAGTATATTGACAAGGCAATGGGCCTAGAACATACATTACGGACGAAGATGGAGGCGATGACTCCTGCAAAGTTTGAACGAGTCCTACATCCGATTTTTGAGGAAGATGAATTGACGTTGATCCTAGCGGGCGCGGTGTTGGGATTCGCGGCAGGACTGGTTCAACAAGGTCTGGAAACGGGTGCCATTAAATTTTCCAATCCTCTACCAAACATTATGGCGGCATTGGGCAGGATGAAACGAAGAGTACAACGTCGCTTCAATCGGTCAGGTCCTTCTACTAGTGATGAACTTACTCCTTAGGAGAAACCATTAGAATGCAGAGGACTCCATAAATTCCACTACCTAGTCATTTTCTCTTTACTTTCTTTGCAGAGCAGAAAGGATTTCATCCCAAACACCGCCCATTCCTTGGTTGGCATTGACGGCACGGACTACGCCATCAGGTCGGTAATGATCCAAAATAGGAACGGTTTCACCATGATATCCCTTCAATCGCTTGACCAATGCCTCCGCAGTATCATCCTTGCGTTGCATCAAGGGTTCACCAGTTTCATCATCCTTCATTGAAGAGGGGATGGGCTTACCACTCTTATCGAGCTTCATCGCCTTCGGGGGTGCATACTTGACATGGTATGATCGTCCAGAGCTACTATGGATCCAACGTCCAGTGATACGTTCTTCCAGAACAGCATCAGGAACTTCCAATTCGACGACCTTGGTGACACGGGATCCTTCCTCTGCCAACATTTTATCCAAAGCTTTGGCTTGAGCCAAGGTACGAGGGAATCCATCCAAGATGAAACCAAATCGGCAATCAGGTTCCTTGATACGGTCACGGATGATCCCGATGACGATTTCATCACTGACCAGACCACCTGCCTTCATAATGGCTTCCGCCTTCTTTCCTACTTCAGTTCCCGCGGCGACGGCAGCACGGAGCATATCACCCGTCGAAAGTTGTGGAATTCCAAGTAGGCCTTCAATTTTCGGTCCATGCGTTCCCTTTCCTGCACCGGGAGGGCCGAAAAGGATCATAATGTTCCGGGGCCAGTAGGTACCAAACTTTTCCTCTACCGCCTTGGCAGCCTTCTTACTACCAAACAAGTTTTGTGTCTTGTTGTTGTTCTATTGTCAGGAGACGGACATGATTCCGAAAAAACATCCAAAGAAAAAAATGAGATGGCGATTCATGATGTGATGAAGGCAGGATTCGGTCACTTGACTCCCTCGACTTACCTCTCGTTGTTGTACGATGGCGACCGTGGACATGGCGGCGAATGCGGCCAAGAAAGCCATGCTTGAGGCATGATGGGTGGTGTTGTGGACCTTGGCTGTGTTGGAAACAGCTGTTGCCGACAAGGTACGAAGAGAAGACTGAGTCGCCAAACGACGACCTGCCACTCGGAAAGCGTTGGGAGTCAACATGTTGATAAAATGGTATCCAAAAACACAAACAAAGGGGAAGTGAAGAGAGGCGTCTTCCTACTTTGCGCAAAGGCGAATGGACAATGATCGGGGGAAAGGGAGAACCCTCGTTTTCTCCAATCTCTCTATGAGGTCCGGGTCTTCTTGTGGATCCACGTGTTCGTGCGATGGATCAATATACGACTCTTTCGAATCCATTAGAATACCGACCTACGGACAAACCGCTGCACCGTTTCTCGTTCCAAATCTCGACGCACATCATCTGCATCATTCATCACAGTCTTCACTGTCACAGGTCACAGTCAGTGGGAGTACACCTGAAAGTCGCAACCCTTCGTTCAGATCGTCACCATCAAACCCTGACGATATCACAGCCACAATCAAAATACACATGTCAGCCAGCAAAACTTTGGAACGAATCTCAGCACGAGTCTTCTGTCATGCAGGATCGAAAGGTGGGGGGAATCCGGTGACAGTCTTTTCGAGTACCTTCCCAATACTCGCGGAGGTTCAAACAGAACTTGCCAAATCCTGTGAATGGGAGAGTGTCATAGTAACCGTCGACAATGAGATTGTGGATATGGACTTTTATATGCCATCTGGTGAACAAGTTAGTTTTTGTGCTCATGCCGCCTTGGGCGGAGCCTTTGCTGTCGGATCCCAACCACCATCAGCAGAAGCACGAATTGCTACAAAAGTTCTTGGGAGTCCTACTGGAGATGAAATTCGTTTTCAGAGCAAGAAATTGAGTAAAGAACAAATACATACAATTCGAATTTCTTCCTCCTCGAATGACGTATCATCATCGTCAGCAGCAGCGGAAGATTGTCATGCGGGTTTGGCGTGTCTCCATATGTCGGCAAAGTATGAACAATCTCCCGTCAGTCATCCACCGACATTGGCAAGAATATTACGAAGCCATCTTGGTTTAGGATCGGAACATTCGGTCCCCCGGGTAGGAGGAGGAGGAAGACGATTTCCTTCCTCCATGAATGCTTCCGTCGCTAGGCCGAAAACACTTGTCTATGTGAATTCGATTGAAGCGTTGAATGGAGCTAGGCAACCCAAGGTTTTTCTTGAGGAGCCACAACAGCGAAATTCGTTCGCAGCAGCTTGTGGTGCCATCGACGATTCAACGGGGATTTATCTATATACCAACAAACCAGATGAAAAGGATGCATGGGAATGTCGTCAATTTCCTAGAGCATCGGGGTATCCAGAAGATCCAGCCACCGGTATTGCCGCTGCAGCGTTAGCAGCGGCACTGTATAGGGATGGGATCTACCTACCGGTATATAAATTCTATCAAGGTACAGCCATGGAAAGACCATCATTGATTGAAGTCTTGGATCTTCAACTTCGTGGTCAAGAGGCAAATTTTTCATTACAAGGTCGAGTCGAAATTGATAATCGAGAAACAATAACGATATGACGTTTTGCAAGACTGGCTTCTAGGACAGAAGTATAGGAGTCCTCAGCACCAACACACAAACAAAAGAATCAATTCCAACTACTACAACAGATTTTCTACAATAGGATGTGCTCCGACAAATAATTGTTGCTTCGAGGGTACGACAGCATCGAGTAGAGATTCTGCAAGATTGTCCATGTATCGGATAGGATGTTCTCCCCCACATCCCGCAAGTCCACCACTCGTCCCTAAGGAAATACCCTCCCACTGGGGTTTACTCAATCGTTCGTAAACCGATGTTGCCGAAGATGGTGGCGGTGGAAGACTTAATGCTAATTTTCCTGGAAATTGTGTCGTCTCCTCCAAATGTTGTGCCAAGGCTGCTGCAAATCCTTGATCGTAGTATCCTGTACTCCCCCGTGCCGAACGGACTGCGACCATCCCCCTTTCAGCGGCACTCACAATTAAATGTAACCGTGCTTCCTCCTGTCGTAATTGTTTCAATCGTTCTGCCTCCTCCTTTGATGACACAGGATCTGTATTGTTATTTGTGGTGTTGCTGTTGTTGTTCGCAGTGCTGTTGTTGTTATTATAAGAAGAGGAATGGGCTGGATGGGATGGACCAGAAGAATCCTCACCGTAGGCTCGATCATCCGAAAATCCTACATCTTCCAAGGCACCTGGCCGACGTGATTCTGATTTTGTTCCTGAACACACTTGACCCATGTCTCTCTAGTCTCGGTTTCACTATCCTCCTTTTTTTTATTTCTCTCTTTTTGGGGATACCTCTACGACTGTAGTAGAGCGATATCACACGCTCTGCAAACTCTCGAATGCCGATAAAGCATCTCTCGTCTCTCAAAAACTGGCAAACCGATGGGCTCTTCACGTCAAATGTATACCGGTATATATGTATCCTATCTATCAGTAGTATATCAAACTGGTGGATCATGATGGGATAGGTATGCTATATGCATATGTAAGGTATATCATCTCGACACTTGTGACTCCCACGACTACTGGGCCAAGTGGATCTTCTACACCAACAGATAGATTCTCCCGGCGGGTCCAACTATTGAATCAACACCTGTTGGTTCACGTCCGTGTCGCACTTAGCTAACACTAGATACTGGACGTAACAACTGGAGTGAAAATAGAACTTTACTCTGCTTAGATTCGAGAAACA
>Ga0194115_10007204_pt1 | contig 11085 bp, 6 predicted proteins | sample TA2MahsurfametaG_3_FD_148656 | JGI IMG/M metagenome (GOLD analysis project Ga0194115, IMG submission 148656) | Freshwater microbial communities from Lake Tanganyika, Tanzania - TA2015002 Mahale S4 surface | ecosystem: Environmental > Aquatic > Freshwater > Lake | place: Tanzania: Lake Tanganyika... | reverse complement strand
CGCCGTTGCGGGGGCTTCGCGGCTGCTGGTGGCGGCGGAAGGGGCGCTCATGCTGCGCGATCATGCCCGGTTCAGGCTTTTCTTGCTTCGCCATGGCTGCCGCCGCCCCTCGCACTGGTGCTGAGATTCGCGCAGCCTTCCTCGATTTCTACGAGCAGCGCGGCCACAAGCCGATGGCCAGTGCCTCCCTGGTGCCGGAAGACCCCACGGTGCTGCTCACCATCGCGGGCATGCTCCCCTTTAAGCCGGTGTTTCTGGGTCAGCAGCAGCGGCCGGCTCCCCGGGCCACCAGCTCCCAGAAGTGCATCCGCACCAACGACATTGAAAACGTGGGCCGCACGGCGCGGCATCACACGTTCTTCGAGATGCTCGGCAACTTCTCCTTCGGTGACTACTTCAAGGAGCAGGCGATTCAGTGGGCCTGGGAGCTGAGCACCGGTGTGTTCGGCCTCAGCCCGAAAAACCTCGTGGTGAGTGTGTTCCGCGAGGACGACGAAGCCGAGGCGATCTGGCGCGATGGGGTGGGAGTGAACCCCAAGCGGATCATCCGCATGGATGAGGCGGACAACTTCTGGGCGTCCGGCCCCACTGGCCCCTGCGGCCCCTGCTCGGAGATCTATTACGACTTCAAGCCCGAACTCGGCGACGACGGCATCGATCTCGAAGACGACTCCCGATTCATCGAGTTCTACAACTTGGTGTTCATGCAGTACAACCGCGACGCGGAGGGCACCCTCACGCCGCTGGCCAACCGCAACATCGATACCGGCATGGGTCTCGAGCGCATGGCGCAGATCCTGCAGGCCGTGCCCAACAACTACGAAACCGACCTGATTTATCCGCTGATTGAAACGGCGGCAGGCCTGGCGGGTGTGGACTACAAGGCCCTTGATGAGAAGGGCAAAACCAGCCTCAAGGTGATTGGCGACCACTCCCGCGCCATCACCCAGCTGATCTGCGATGGCGTCACCGCCAGCAACCTCGGCCGCGGCTACATCCTGCGCCGTCTGCTGCGCCGCGTGGTGCGCCACGGACGGCTCCTCGGCATCGACAAGCCGTTCCTCACGGCGATGGGAGAGGCGTCGATCATGCTGATGCAGGCCGCTTACCCGCAGCTGGTGGAGCGCCGTGAGGTGATCCTGGCCGAGCTGGCCCGCGAGGAGGCCCGCTTCCTGGAAACCCTGGAGCGGGGCGAGAAGCTGCTGGCCGATGTGCTGGCGGCTAAGCCCAAGCAGATCTCAGGCGAACAGGCCTTTGAGCTCTACGACACCTACGGTTTCCCGCTGGAGCTCACCGAAGAGATCGCCGAAGAGCACGGGCTCACGGTGGATCTCGAAGGCTTTGAAGCGGCGATGGAAGCCCAGCGCCAGCGCGCCAAGGCCGCGGCGGTGAGCATCGATCTCACCCTGCAGGAAGCGATCGATCAGGTGGCCGCCGATCTGGAGGCCACCGCCTTCCGCGGTTATGAGCTGCTCGAGCACAGCAGCTCCGTGCAGGCGCTGGTGGTGAACGGCGAACCGGCCGAGCGCGCCGTGGCTGGCGACAGCGTGCAGGTGGTGCTCGACACCACGCCCTTCTATGGCGAGGGCGGCGGCCAGGTGGGGGATCGCGGCGTGCTCAGCGGCGACGGCCCCGACGGCAACGGCCTGATCGTGGCGATCGACGCCGTGAGCCGCAACCGCAGTGTGTTCGTGCACAGCGGCCGTATCGAGCGCGGCACGCTCAGCCTGGGCGATGTGGTGCACGGCCAGGTGGACCGCGCCTGCCGCCGCCGCGCCCAGGCCAACCACACGGCTACGCACCTGCTGCAGGCGGCGCTCAAGCAGGTGGTGGATCCGGGCATTGGCCAGGCCGGCTCGCTGGTGGATTTCGATCGCCTGCGTTTCGACTTCCACTGCCCCCGCGCCGTGAGCGCCGCGGAGCTCGAGCAGATCGAGAGCCTGATCAACGGCTGGATCAGCGAGGCCCACAGCCTCGAGGTGCAGGAGATGGCGATCGAGAAGGCCAAGGCCGCCGGTGCCGTGGCGATGTTCGGCGAGAAGTACGCCGATGTGGTGCGCGTTGTGGACGTGCCCGGCGTGTCGATGGAGCTCTGCGGCGGCACTCACGTGACCAATACCGCTGAGATCGGTCTGTTCAAGATCGTGAGCGAAAGCGGCGTGGCCGCTGGCATCCGCCGCATTGAGGCCGTGGCTGGTCCGGCGGTGCTCGCCTATCTCAACGAGCGCGATGCGGTGGTGAAGCAGCTGGGTGAGCGCTTCAAGGCTCAGCCCGCCGAGATCGTGGAGCGGGTGGGGACCCTGCAGGAAGAGCTCAAGGCCAGCCAGAAGGCCCTGGCCGCGGCGCGCGAGGAGCTGGCCCTGGCGAAATCAGCGGCGCTGGTGGCGCAGGCCGTGGCCTTTGGCGAGCAGCAGCTGCTGGTGGCCCGCCTCGATGGTGTGGAGGGCGGCGGCCTGCAAAGCGCGGCGCAGGGGCTGGCGGATCAGCTGGGTGATGGCGCCGCCGTGGTGCTCGGCGGTCTGCCCGATCCCGCGGATCTGGGCAAGGTGATCCTGGTGGCGGCCTTCGGCAAGGCCGTGATCGCCAAGGGCCAGCAGGCCGGCAAGTTCATCGGCGGGATTGCCAAGGCCTGCGGCGGCGGCGGCGGCGGCCGGCCCAACCTGGCTCAGGCCGGTGGCCGCGATGGGGCCGCACTGGATGGTGCGCTGGAGCAGGCCCGTACTGAACTCACCGCGGCATTGGGCTGAGGCCCTGCGTCAGGCCCAGCCGGATCAGGAACCGTTCCTGCCGGCTGGCGCCCTGAAACAGCCGGGGAATCCTGTTGGTATCGAATGCCGAGGAGCTGCACGCCATGGCCAGCAGCTTTGAAATCCACGCCCGCCAGCATTGGAGCTTCCAGCTAGTGCTGCTGGGGAGCCGTCTACGCCTGGAAGGCTGCCGCGATGCCGAGCGGCCCGGCGATGAGCCCCTGCACTGCTCCACCTGGCTGCAGCCCCAGGATGCGCCCTACGACGTGGCCCACGAGCTGATGGCTCATCCCAGCTGCTGCGTCTGACTCAGGGCTGCGTTCTTGCCAGTTTGGCTGGTGATTACCACCCTGGGATTACCGCTTTTCGGTTTTATGTCTGCTCGCCTTGGGATGACACGACTGGGCCACGCCTGCTGCCTGGCATGGCTCTTGGTCAGCGTGCCGCTGCCTTCGCAGGCTCAGTCCGACCTTCGTAACACCTTCCCCGGAAGTCGGATGGGTGGGGGAACCCGTGGTGAATGCAGTGCCCGCCTGGTTGCTCACCTGGTTCCTGCCAATAGCGTGTACGCACCGGGTGCCACTGGGATCGTGGGGATCTTGGAAGGGCCGACAGGATCCCCACGCCCTTTGCAGATTGCGATTAACCCAGAGGGCAAGTCTGCTGGAACCTCAATCCAACGGGATCTGCCCGCTACAGGGCCTGGTGTGACCTTGGTGTCGATTGGCGCCGTTCAGGGCACCAAAATCTGGGAGACCGCTTATCGCTGTGATCAAGCCGAGGCATCGGGAGCTGGCCTCGGACTTGATTTCGTGGAGACCGCGTCACCACCGGCGAGAAGCCTGCTGGTATCCGACGTTCAACCCGCTGATCAACGCGTGGCCGCATCGCTTCAGACCCTGAAAGCCTCCTGTGGGAAGTCGGTGGCTACAGCCACGGTGGCGAAGGCTTTCGGGCTTGAGGACGCCATCACGGCTGAGTGGCCTCAGCAGTTGCCGGTGCGATGCCTCTGAGTTCCCAGATCCGCAGTGGTTCTTCCCGGCCCTTCACCTTCATCGAACCCCAGTCCATCCAGATCAGCCGACGGAGCCATTCTTCGTCTGTCGCGGTGACCTCCTGATTCAGGAGGTCACGTGTTTCCTCCGAGATCAGAACTCGGCACAGGTTGTCGTGGCGCTCTTTCTCGATGCTTTCGAGCCTGGATGCACAGTTCACCGTGTCGCCAATCACGGCGTATTCCAGTCGCTCGCTGCAGCCCATCGATCCGGCCAGAACCGGGCCTGAATGAATCCCGAGTCGAATGGCGATCGGCGGGTCACCCGATGCTTCCAGATCCGTATTCAGCTGTTCCATGCCTTGCTGGATTTCCAGAGCTGTTTGCAGAGCAGCGCGCGCATCGCCAGAAGCACCGAGACCGATTGGTGCTCCATAAACGGCCATAAAGCCATCGCCTGTGAATTTGTTCACCATGCCCCCTCGATTGGTGATGGCTGGAACGCAATACGCCATGCAACGGTTCAACCAATTCAGCAAGGCTGCAGGTGATAAACCCTCGGAAACTGTTGTGAAGTTGCGCGTGTCAGAGAAAATTACCGTCACGGGTAGCTGGCGACCTTCAAAGCGGCCGTCACTGAGTAAGGTTTCTCGCTGACTCCAGAGTTGCTCTGCAACTGCCGGAGAGGTGGTTTGGCCTAGCAACCGCTCCACCTGTTGCCGTTGCACTTGGGCCAGGGCGCCGCGCCGCAGTAAGCCAGTACCACCAAACAGCAGCAGGGCTATAGCTGTCTCACTCACTTCCAGCCAGACGTGAGCGAGGAGAGCCAGACTTCCGACCAAAATCCATGATCCGATGAGCAGCATTAATAGGAATAGCCCTCGCCGGATGGGGGAGATTCGCTCGGTGACCAATGCGCTGATTAATGCTGCGAACAGGATCAATGCATTGGTGAACTCCACGTGGGACGTCCGGATCTTGGACTCTTGCGGTTTTGCCTGTCGCTCCATTAAGGCTGCCAGGCGATTGGCATGAATTTCAACGCCAGGCATCAGTGCTAACGAAGCGCTCTTCTGGAAGCGCGTGTGGGGCACTTGGAACAGGTCTCTGAGGGAGGGCGCCGTACTTCCAATCAAGGCAACGGTGCCCTGCACTGATTGCGCTGGGATTTTGCCGGAAAGAAGCTGTTTGAGGGTCCAGAAGCGATAGCTGCCGGGTTTCGCAAAAGGAAGCATTTGCTGGAAGCCAGCGGCATCCAGGGCGTAATAACCACCGGAATCAGACGACAACCATGAATCCTTGCCAACACCAGCCTCAAATTGTTTGCGCAGTTGCCTCTGGCCAGTCGTGATTTCCAGTAAACGCATGGGTAACGTCACAAACCGCTCGTCTTGACCGCCAACATGCACGAGATCACGCCGAACGACACCGTCTTCATCAATCACCAGGTCGTTGTAGCCTTGTTGAGCGATCGGGGCTCCTGGAATGGGATCAATGGCGTCGGCGACATTGAAGATTGAGACGAGTTTTGGATTGTTTCTGATCGTCTCGCGGAGGCAGTTCTGTTGAGCGCCGATCCCTTTGTCGCGATAGAGATCAAGTCCGATGGCTTTCGCGCCATCCTTGCTCAATCGATCGATGCCAGCACACAGGAGGCTGTCGTCGATCGGCCATCCATACGTTTGAATATCGCTCTCGCTAATTCCAATGATCAAAATCGGCTGCGAGTGGCCCGATGGCGTTTTCCTGATCGTGGTCACATAGTCATAAATTAGCAAATTCACGCTCTGCAGAATCCGACTCGCCTCCAGTCCCCAGAGGATTAAAGCGGCGACGCCGTAGCTGGCCATCACTGTGGCCACCGCTTGTGCACGTTTCCTATTGATCAGCATTGGGGTGAGGGCTGGCTACGAGTGATGTCCGATCGATCCCTGTTCAGCATGTCCACGATCAGGGGAAACAGTCAGAATCGATATTGAATCTTTGTGTAGACGCCGCTGCCGAGCAGCCAATTGGTCCAGTAACGGCGCTCTTCGGTATCAAATGGGCTCACCCAGCCCAGCTCAAGGTTCCAGTGCCGGCCATTGAGCCAGCGCAGCAGGACACCTGCAGAGCCGACGGTGTCCGAGAAGGAGGTGTTGTTGCGCGAGGACTGAATGCCTCCTGATCCGATGAACGGCGAGAGCTGGAGAGCCTGTCGAGCGTCGTTCCAGAAGGTCCAGACGAGTTCGGTGGTCCAGAGATAGCCATTATCACCATTCATGTACGAACCCGGCAGCCCCTTGAGGCCTGTGTCGCTGCCGATGTTGAAGCCCATGTCAGGTGTGAGTTCGTTGAAGGCGATCTGCCCCGCACCACGAGCGCTGAAGAGCAGCCTGGGGGTGATCGTCCACACCGCTGTAAGCACAGCACCAACTGCAGTGGCACTACCGGGTTGGATACCAGCTGCAGCCAGGGTGTTGAGCTGGGCATCGGTGCTGAAACTTGGCATGCCCTGCAGGCCGTAGAGGTTTCCGCTCCAGCTCAGAGCTGAGTGGCTTCCGCTGCTACTGATTCCGAAGCGGGCGTATCCCGTCTGACCCCAACCTCCATCGGCTGCTGGAATGATGCTGGCTCCACTGAGGTATACGTCGTTGCGGTTACCACTGATGCCGGCAAACAGGGTCCAGCGATCCTGCAGCGACTCTTTGAATGTCCATTCCAATTGCCCATAACCTTGGAATTGGCGTGTTGAGATGTCCCGCAGAATTCCCGTCGCCTCCACCAGGTTGCGCCGGCTGTAGCCAAATGAACCGGTGAACTTCAGTGATTCCGCCAGGGGCAGGGTGTAACTGATCGAGCTGATGGTGCTCCCCAGCTCAGCTTGTTGGTCAGCGTTGAGTTCGCCCACGACCAAAAAGGTGTCCCCTCGTTGCAGCCAGTCGTTCTTCAGGGCGATTCCCAGTGCCCGCCATTCACCGCTGCCGGCATTGCCGTCGTTACGGAGACTGATTTCACCTTGCCATGGCAATGACGTGGCTTCCACCTGCAGGCTGAGAACGGCTTGGGCTGGATCCGTGCCCAACCTGCCGAGATTGCCTCTGATTTGACCAACCCTCGGCAGTGTGCGCAGCTGAACCAGGGTCTGCTCAAGCTTTTTGAGATTGAGCACTGTTCCCTGCAGGCTGCGCAGGCGTGTGTTCAAGCTGCGCTCAAGCACGGCATCCGCGCTCCGCACACGCACTTCCGCGATGCGCCCTTCAACCACCTCAAGCCGGCCGGGCCTCGGGGCGTCTTGGACATACACCCTCGAATTCACGTAACCGTCTTCAACCAGGCGTGTGGTGAGGGCTGCTGCGCAGCGCTTGAGGTTCGCCCCGGGCGTCGCATCAGGCTGGATGCAGCCCCGCAGGATCTGTTCGAGCTCCCTCGCGCTATAGGGAGTGCTTCCCTCGATCGCAGGCAGTTGCTGCTGAGTTGATGTCGGTGCCTGGGGGGGCCGGGTGTCTTCCTGTTGAGGTACGGATGGCTGCGTGGGAGACAGCAGCTGAGGCTGCTCCTGCAGGATCGGCGCCTCGTCGCGGCCGGGTGGTTGTGAGGGCCGCTCGAGTGGGGCGCGCTCCGGCAGCCGTATCGGACCTGGCTGCAGTGGCGCCTCGATGAGTTGGGCCAGCAGCCACATGGATAGGACCTCGCAGGGAGTCCATTCAAAAGGAGCTAGACGTTTTGGTAAAGCCCATAGAGAATGGTTGTCTCAATACAGCGATCGATCGCATACGGAGGCTGTTGTGCCTGGAGTCCATCAATCGACCAGCGGTCTCCAACAGCAGGCGCCTCGACCATGGATGCTGAGCCGCTCCGTCTGGTGGCTTTCATTGTTTTTGGGCCCATTCCTCATTGGCGAGGGTCCGCTGAAGGCAGAGGTTTCGGCGGCCTCCGGAGTCCAGAGCCTCGGCACAGCAGTCAATGGAGTCCTGGGTGGAAGGTGCAATAACGGGCTCTGCACGGTCAGTGGAGGTACGGCGGCTGGTGCCAATGTGTTTCATCGCATGACTACGTTTGATACGCGGGGGGCAATCACTGGCGTGCAATTTGCCAATGGTCGTCATGCCAACGTGATTGTTGGTGTCACCAGTCCGTTAGGTACTTATATCGACAAGCTTGTTAGTTTAAGGCAGCCAGGCAATCTATTGTTTCTTTCACCTGGAGGTCTACGCCTAAGCGGAGACGCTACCTTTTTTCAGGTGAATAATCTAGGGCTCACCACCGCTAACGCCATGCGCCTGGCTGGTGGTGGGATGTTTGATGTTTTCAACACCACCGCATCACAGGCCGCTGGCCTGAACGGCCATCCACAGTGGGGTGCCAGCGGTTTGCTGGTTGACTCTGCTGCCCGGGTTGCAGCTGGTATCGAGACTGTTCCTGGCATTGTGGCCCAGGGCATCAACATCAGCGTCGATCGGGAGTTGTTGATCGATGCGGTTGATGGTTCAGTGCAGGTTCAGGATTCCAGCTTGGTCGTGCACCCATGGTTGGGTCAAGGCGGCAGGCTCAGCCTGCTCGGTACCGAAGTGCTCGTTGACGGTGCTTCCAAGTTGTTGGCCAGAGGGAGAAGCGGGGGTGGCTTGATTCAGATTGGAGGGAGTTGGCAAAATAGCAATCCTGAGATTCGCCAGGCTATCCGCACATCCTTTGGCCGTAGTGCTTTGGCTGATGCGTCCGCGATTGATTCCGGTCATGGCGGCACGATCGTGCTTTGGAGTGATGTATTCAATCCGAATAGCCTTACAACAGCAAAGGGAAGTCTCAAGGCTGAGGCTGGAAGTCTGGGTGGCGACGGCGGCCGTATTGAGACGTCAGGCTATGACTTGGATGTGGGAGGTATTCAGGTGTCTACCCGGTCGCCGAAGGGATTGACAGGTCTATGGCTATTGGATCCTTCTGATATTGTAATCACAAATACTACGCCTACGATTCAGGGAGTTGGGAGTAACCCGACGGTTTTTAGTACCAATAGTGATGGAGCAGTTGTTAATACGGTGGATCTGCAGGCGGCCCTTGGCGCTTCCAATGTGGAGATTACGACAGCGGGATCTGGGAATGGTGCTGGCGACATCACCTTGGCTAGCGATGTCGCTGTTAATACGTCTACAAAGCTTACCTTGAAAGCTGATCGAGATATTGTTCTTAATGCGAACTATAGTCAAGCAGGATCTGGCTCGTTTGAGCTTTTGGCTGGTCAAGGTGCGCAGATACTTGGTGGTGTAAGGGGGGCTGGCAATATTTCCCTCAATGGGGGATCGCTCGTGGTTGATACTGATGCCACGGGTCCCGCGGATTACACTGGCATTGTGTCGGGTGCGGCCTCCACTTTGACGAAGCGTGGAACCGGGGTTTTTGCTATGGCCGGAGCCAATGCTTATACGGGTTCGACTACAGTCGAGGCTGGGACTTTGCGCTTGGCTATTGGCGGATCTCTGGCTGATACTTCTGCTGTAGTGGTTGCTCCGGGCGCCACATTCTCCTTGTCAAAAAGCGCTTCAGAAACGATCGGGTCACTGTCAGGGGGAGGTAGCGTTTTCCTGGCTACGACCAACGATATTCTTAGTATTGGCTCAAATGATACTGATACAATATTTTCTGGTGCGATTTCTGGGGGTGGTGGAATAAGCAAAATCGGTTCTGGGACGTTAATTCTGCATGGCAATAGTACTTATTCTGGAAGCACAACAGTTTCTGGCGGACAACTTGCGGCGGGTCGCTACGTCGATGCGGGAACTGTCAGTTCATCATTTGGTTCAGGATCAATTGCTGTTCTTAATGGTGCGGAGTTGAATCTAGTCGGCCGAAGACTGGCTAACTCTGTAAGCCTTTCTGGGGATGGCCGAAATCTGCAGGGACTGCTCACTGGAGCCCTGAGCAATAGTGATCCTTCTAATCCAAATAATTTTAATGGAGCGTTTGGTTTTGCTGATGTTACCGGCACGGTGACGTTGGCTTCTCAAGGTGCTCGCATCCGTTCGCCATACCCGATGACGCTCAGCGGTGCAGTGACCGGTGTCGGCGCTTTAACGGTGGGTGGGGTGTCGACTCAGGATAGCGTGATTAACCTAACTGGTGCCAATACTTATTCTGGTGGAACTACTATTGATCGGACCACTTTAGCCCTTGGCTCCGCTGGTGCTATTGGATCTAGCGGCGATATTCAATTTCAAAATGGAGGGATCCTTCGGTATGGCGCTTCGAATACTAATGATTACTCGGCTCGATTTTCTTCTCTGACTGGGCAAGTCTATCGAGTCGACGTTGATGCTACCAATCCTGGCGTTACCTTCTCAAGTGCATTGAGTAGTCCAGACGCATCTCTGATCAAGTCTGGCGGTGGTGCATTGACGCTAGCTGCAGCGAATACATTTACTGGCCTTGTCGCTGTGACAGCAGGCGCACTAAGGGTGACTAATGCATCTGCTCTTGGTGCGACCTCGTCTGGAACCAGCGTGGCGTTGGGTTCGCGTTTGCTTTTTGATGTATCTGGATCTCCGCAAATCTCCGAGCCTATCACTGCTGTAGGAAGCCTTCTTTCGACTGAGCATGCAAAAGTTGTATGCAGTCAAAGCTGTTCGTTTGTTGCGCCATTTACTTTGCAGGCTGATTTGCGTATCGACTCGGTTGATGTGGCTACCCCGATATCGATTGGGATTGGCTCGCAACCCCAGGCTAGTGCATTTACTGCCGCGGCGCAGTCAGCCTATGAGCTTATATTCTCTGGTAATCAGCACACCCAGTTTGCCGTAACATCGCCGATTGCGACAGCTGCAGGTGGCTTTCGCGTGAGTAAGTTTGCCTCGGCTGCTGCGGGGCCAGTTGTCACTCTGAGTGCGGCAAATACATTTGCGGGGCCGGTCAATCTTGAGGCGGGATCGTTGATTCTCTCCCCCGGTGGTTCGCTATCGACCACTGCTCCCATCACCGTTCTGGCTCCAGGATCTTTTGAGATTCAGGCATCGAAAGTGATTGGATCACTTGCTGGTACAGGATCTGTCAGTGTGCCGGCAAGCTCGATACTGTCAGTAGGTGCAAATAACGCTACTACAACATTCTCGGGTGTCATTTCCGGTGGTGGCGGCTTAACCAAGCTTGGTGCTGGCACCTTCACATTATCTGGAAGCAATACGTATTCTGGTCCAACGCGTGTTGAAGGTGGCTCGTTAGTTGTCACTGGTAGCGCCCCAACGACTGCAACCTGTGCGGGCGGTACCTCCAGCATCTGCCCAACACCAACCCCAACACCAACGCCAACCCCAACGCCAACACCAACACCAACCCCAACACCAACCCCAACCCCAACACCAACACCAACCCCAA
>Ga0194115_10007200_pt1 | contig 11089 bp, 13 predicted proteins | sample TA2MahsurfametaG_3_FD_148656 | JGI IMG/M metagenome (GOLD analysis project Ga0194115, IMG submission 148656) | Freshwater microbial communities from Lake Tanganyika, Tanzania - TA2015002 Mahale S4 surface | ecosystem: Environmental > Aquatic > Freshwater > Lake | place: Tanzania: Lake... | reverse complement strand
TCCAAGCGAACTCAGCGGATCCCAAGGAGTGATCAGTCAAGACCAAGGAACAATGACGTAATAAGTTGGCGGAGAGCATCGACTGATGTACCGCTGCCTCGGCGATCCAACGTGCTCCGTTGACTTCGATCCAGTTGGTGAAATCGATGGCGTAGGCCTCGACATTCCACTTCGGTTTGGGGTCGAGTTGCATCGACCATTCGGTGACGAGCTGCATCTGGGTCACGTTGTGGATCCAGACGTTTCCGCTGTGCAGGACTGCGATCTTGTGTGGTTGGGGAAGGCAGAACAACTTCTCGGAGGTCTCATAGACACGGCCGTTGCCGAAGGTCACTGCGCTGTCGGTCGCGACGACCGCACCGTGCATGTTGAAAAGGATGATCTGAGTGGTCACTGTGTGCTCCTCGTATGGAAGGGCCGACACACCGAAGAGGGGTGTCAGCCCTGGCTTCGAAGACGCAACTCCATGACCACTCCTGATGTTCGATCGACGGTGAACTACTCCGTTGCAATTTAGGCCCGGGTCGCCTGATTCCCAACGGCCACACCCCTGACGTACCGTCAGATGCGTGATGGGAAAGGCATTGGTGGCTCTCCTCGTACTCGGCCTCGTCGGTGGCTGCCTGGGCGTCTTCGACGAGGCCGAGGTTCCGTCTCCGACAACGGGGGTGGCGGCTTCGACAACGGTCGCGGAGCCCGCGGAATTGCCTTGGACGACTGTCTCGCTGGTGCCGTCGACGGCCAGTACGTCATCCGTGGCCGGGACGGCGTCCGCCGCACGTCCCGAGCTTGGGTATTCGGGGGTGGATGAGATCGACTGTGAACAGGCCGAGGAAGTCGCCGATTGGGGTGAATACGAGGCTGGGGATATAGCGGATTACTGCGATTACGGCCCCGACCCGGGGGAATTACCCGACGAGTTCGACTGGGACGAGTGACCCGAATTTGCGTGTGACACCCCCCGATTAAACCTACGCGCGCGAGGCCCATCCGGGGCCGGAGAAAGGGGTGGTGTCGATGTCTGAAGTGTGCGAATCAGTGGCCGAGAACTCATTCGACCTGAAGACGATCAGCGAGTGGGCGGGCGGCCTTGGTATTGCTGCCGACGCATTGATGATCGCGGGCCAGTTGTTCGGCAAGTGGTGGTTCAAGTCGGTCGACACCCCGGTGTACGGCCGTGATGTATTCGAGATCGAAACGTTCTTTCGATCCGTCGGCCTTGTCTCGGCGCTGGCTGGTTGCGAAGACGTGTCGCCGGTCGGCGTGCCTCGTCGGGCGAGTCGAGAAGCCGACATCGAACGCATCCAGCGATTGATCAACGACAACGAGTCGGCGTTGGTCGGCCGCAAGTGGAAGTGGTTCATCGGCGACATATTGACGTTGATCCTCGAGTCGAGCCCGGCGATGCGCGTGGTTCGTGAACGCGGCATTCTGGTCTCCGACGTGGAAGAGGCGATCCGTCGATGCCCACAATTCGCACCACTCATCCCCGAGGGTGGCCTTACTGCGCCTCGTGTTGTTTCTGAAATGAGACGACTTCACACCGCGCGTCTCGGTTTCCTATGGCTGAACCAAGAAGATGAGTCTGCGCCGTACATCTCGTGTCTCGACCGTCGTCCCGTGGAAGCGAAGGTGCACGCTCGTGAATTTGGAGCGGCCCAGTATGCGGTCGGCGAAATCGTCTGGGTCGGCCTGGAAGAAGTGACCAACGGTCGCAAGAGTCGACGCAAGCACCCGGCGCTGCTCTTGTCGCTGACCGGCCACCGCAATGACAAGTGGATTCTCGTGTCGTTGACGTCGGACGTCGAGGGCGATCCTTTTCACCGTCGCGTTCCCAACCCCGCGCTCTTGGGCTTGGGCAAGGCCGGCTATGTCTGGCACGAGTCCCAGAAGGTGCACCAGTCGCAGATCGAGTCGCACGTGGGTTGGGTCACGCGCGACTTGGTGCGCGTGGTCGACGCGGCGATCAATCTTCGTCAGTCGCAGATCGACACCCTGAACGCGGTTGCCGATGCCCACCACGCCGTCGAAGCGGAGTTGATGTCGGCATGATGACCCCGGAAATGATGGCCCGTGAGATCGCCCAGGCATTCTCCACCTGCCGTAAGTTCAAGCGCCTCACGCCCCAGGTACTCGCAGAGCAGGCCGGTTGCGATGTGGCTGTGGTCAAGCGCATCGAATCGGCCGACTTCGAGGCGTGCTTTGCGTTGCGTGAGAAGTATTCGGACACAGCATCACTCGAACGCCGACTGTGTGATGCAATCGGTCTGACGCCCGCAATGTGCATTGTCCTGGACGACGGGATCATTTTCTAGATGGGGCTGTTCTCGTTCTATTTGGGGTACCGCAAGGGTCGACGTCGGGCCGAGCGACGCGCCGAGCGCGATGCATGGTGCGCCGATGATGCGGTCGACGAAGACGTCTGCGACAACTGCGGTTACCGCGAGAGCCAACACTCGGACGAAGGGTTGTGTCCTGACTATGGAAACTGAGGGTGGAATGTCGACGTGGTTGCGAGGGAAGTGGTTCGCGGTGTCCTTGGTTGCGGCGCTTTTATTTGGCCTCGGCATCGGCTGGGTCGTCAGCCGGGTGTCAAAGCCCACGGTGGCGCCGTTGGTCAAGGAACTGAAGGCTGCTGGTTATGTATGTGACCCGTTGAAGAAATCAAGTGACGGAATCATGAACACGTCCTCGGTATGCGACAAGGATGGCACGCAACTCGAGGTGTCGAGCCAGCCCACCGATCAGGCCCACGATGAGCTCGTGCGTTTCATGGTCGAAGACGCGGGCTGCCCACTCGCACAGTCGAAGGATCACCTCGGGTTCACGCTGTACACGCGCGACCAAACGCTCGTCTATGAGTTCGGAAGTGGCCGATCATTCGAATCACTTTTCGATGACTTTGACGCGCGCGATGTCGCGTGTCCGAAAAAGTCGGTGTGAGTCGTCGAAGTAGCATGAGCGCGACGACTTTTTAGGATGACGGGCCGCATTGGCCGGTATCGCCGTTGATGCCAAGTCAGGCACCGGCAAGAGTTCGACCATCAATGAAAGGAATCATCTGAACCGAGTCCAGACCCAGAGAGAACGTGCCGTGACAAGGCCCGTTCTGGAGGCCCTATCGAAGTTGTCCAAGGGCAACAATTCGCTCGAAAGGAGGGTTCGTTGGTATCTGACCGGCTCGAATCGGAACATATTCATGACAAACGCCGAAATTGCGGATGACGTGAAGGTTCCCGTCTGGGTGGTCGACCGCATCACGGAGGATTTCCGCACCGAGGTGAAGACCTTGCACACGATCGTCAAGCTGGCAGCCCGTTTGGCGACCGATGCGATCATGCTGGATCGTGCGACCCGTCGACTCGATGACGTGATCGACCTGGTTCACTCCGGAGAGCTCGACCCCGCCTCATTGGTGCCCGCGGTGACCTATCTGCGTGTGGTAATCGGGGACATGCAAACGAAGTTCATCGACGCTGAAACGCGAGCTGAGCTTGAAAAGGACCTCTGCGGTTATGAAGCGTTCCAGTTCGACCCCGATGGGCCGTTCGCCGATGCGCCCGAAATCCTCGACCTCGAGGCGGGGGAGTCCTGGTCGGTTGAAGATCTGCCCCAGCTCCGCGGGGCGGTCGAGAGGTGCCGGTTGATCAGCGAGATGATGGCCGAGAATTTCCGTATCAATGGAGCCGCCACCCATGTCTGAGAAGCTGTTGGAAGACGTGGTGACGGCGGCGCTCTTTGCAATTCGTTCGCGTCAAAGCGACCGACACAAAGCGGTGTCCTGGTTCCGCATACGGCCGAAGGGCCCGACGAATCTGACGATCGAGCAGATCGCAGATGCCACTGGTTTCAGCGTGTCCGAGGTGCGCCTCCTCGACCGGGAGTACAAGCGGGAGGTCGCCGAAATGGCCGAGTTGTTGCACGACTTCGTGGACAGGGCAAATCGCGTGCTCGCGTTCAGACGAGTCCTCGAGTCATTCGACGATGACATCGAACGTCATGGAACCGTCCGCGACGAGCTGTTGGTCAACGTTTCTCTGTGCCAGCTTCTCATCTTTGTCTCGAAGGATGGTGCACGCCTTCTTGACCCGCATACACGAGCGGACCTCTTGGCTGATATTCAATCATTGATGGATGTGTGCTTGGGCGGCGAAGAGCTCGATCAAGGTGCCATTCGACAACTGCGCTCAAAGCTCGGCCACGCCCTTGAGATGGCGACGCCCAAGCCGTTACCAGTCATCGGCGGCGTCGAATGACCGAAATCGAATCGGGCGAAGTGTGCCCGTCGTGCGACGAGGTGCCGCTTTTGGGCGAGGTCGACGAAGAGGTCGAATGCCCAAATTGCGGTGAAGTCGTCGTCATTGGCTCCGAGCAGCGGCTTTAGCGGTCGATCGGTGTCCATCGTTATTGTTGGAATGCGTTCGATTCATTTGGGGGATTAGGTGGACGAGAAAATTCAGGCCGAAGAGCAGGACTTCCTTCTTCGTGCGATCAAGGCACTCGACGAAGACCACGCAATGTGGTCGCGAATGGATCCCGCGACTGGCGCAAACGCGCAGGCTCAGCGTGCGATTGCCCGGCGCCGGGACGGCCGGCTGAAGCAGATTGCGGACCTGGGCGACAAGATCATCCTCGGCCGTGTCAAAGTTGATGTCGAGGGGCGACAAGAAGACGTTCACATTGGGGAGTACCCACTGAACGTCGAAGAGCGAGAAATCGCCGAATGGCGAGCGCCGATCGCGGCCGCGTTCTACCAACCCACCGGAAACAAATACGGGAAAGTGACTGAGCGCAGGAGCATCACTGTGCGCGATCGCGATGTCGTGCGAGTCGAGGTCGATACGTTCGGGACCTCGGTACACGTACCCAGCGGTGGAGTAATCGAACAACGGAAATTGCCCGAACAAGAGGGAAAGGGTCAGCAGGTGGCCGTCCCTGAGGCGGAGCCGGCAATCGTCCAGCGTTTGCGTGCCGAGGAGACGATCCTCGAAGAGCTCTCGCGATCCCGCGACAATCAAATGCGGCAAGTCGTGGCGACCATTCAGGAAGACCAGGACCGCGCGATCCGTGCCGCAAGCGACGTCGCGTTGTTTATTGAGGGTGGCCCGGGAACGGGGAAAACGGTTGTCGGTCTTCACCGTCTTGCGGTCCTTCTTTACAACAAAGCCATGGCCGGCGTTGCCCGTGACGCACTTGTGATCGGGCCCAACCCGCGTTTCATGGAGTACGTCAACCAGGTACTTCCCTCTCTGGGGGAAGATGCGGTCGAAATGGCCGATGTGCGATCGGTTTGTCTTGGAGAGTTGCCCGAGGCGTTGGTCTCCAAACTCAACTTCGTGGATCACGCTGATCCGTTCGTCGAGCGCGTGAAGGGTGACGCGTTGATGGTGGATCTCTTGCGCGGAGCCGCCTGGACGGCACCACAGCCTTTTGCATTCGTTCTCATTCGGGATGGTGCTCGCGCGCGATTTGAGGAAGAGGAGATTCGCGATCTGCTCGAATCCGTCAAGGCTCGCGTTCTTGCTGGAGCAATCAGTGTGACGGACGCGCGGCGTGTCTTGAGTCAGCGACTCATCGAATTGGCGGCCCCGCGATTTCGACAATCAAAAGACGCGGTCAATATCTCGCAGGTACAAAGGATGGATCGTCGCGAGGCGGAGGCCGAAGCGCGTCAGGCCCCCAACAAATCAAGAGCGGCCGACCGGATATTTCGGCGATCGCCAGGTCGCGCCGAACCCGATTCCGAGCCATCGGCATCACCGAGGCTTCTTGGCGACCAGCCGCAGGTTGAGGAGATCGCGCTGCGCGGCAACGATGCTCAGATGATGGTCGTCGTCAATCGGCTGCTCCCGCTCTCGGATGCCGAGAAAGTTGTTCGCCGAGTGTTCGAAGGTGGGGCACAAGAAGAGACAAGTCGTGACATTTCCGGTGCGCTTCTTCGGAAGTACGTGTTGGGTATGACCCAATTCGACCTCGGCGCGGTGACGAACGCCGATATCGCGCTTTTGGCGGCCGCTGAACAAATTCTTCATGGAGCACCCATGAAGGTTGGCCACGTTGTGGTCGATGAGGCGCAGGACATCAGCCCCGTGGTGTGGTCGCTTATTCGTGCTCGGGTTGAGCGGAATTCCGTGACGGTTCTGGGTGACCTGAACCAAAGAACCGTGCCGGGTGCGTGTCGAACCTGGGAGGAAGCGGCAGGTGCGTTGGGACTCACGGAATGGAACCAGATGTCCCTCGAACTCAGCTATCGCGTGCCGAAACCCATTCTCGACTTCGCCAAGCGCGCCCTACCAGACGGGAGTCGAGTGCTGGCACCACTAGGCCTTCGCGAGGGAGAAGAGCCTGTCATTGACAACATCGGCCACAGTCCGACGCTGGCCGACATTGACAACGCTCTGCGGATCTCGGGAGAGGGCGACCTCGTCGGCGTTGTGACCACTGATCCAGTTCTGTTGGCGACGGTGCGCGACCGCACGGTCTTCGTCAAGCCACACGAGGCAAAGGGTCTCGAGTTTGACACTGTGGTCGTTGTCGAGCCCGGCGACTGGTTCGATGGAACCGACGAGGCGAGGCGACTTCTCTTCATTGCGCTGAGTCGGTCGACGAAACACCTTGCGGTTCTGCACTATCTGCCATTGCCAGCAGACCTTCGCTGAGCACGCTGGCCCGTGATGACTTCGGTTGCCGCGAGAACCAGCTGTCAGATGACTGGTCGTATCTCAGCAATTGAAACTGATGGTTGAGATGACAAGGAAGTCATCGCAGGCCCTCGATGTAGTATGACGGTGGCTCATTGTTATATTGAAAGCATGAGTGTTCTTCTCAGCGACTTAGACGAGTCCGCGTCCAATGGACCGTTTGACGAGATCTTTACTCCGGAACAGATCCGAATTTGGATATCAATGTTCGGCGACGAGGCACCGATTGTCTTGCTTGGGCTCCAAGAGGACAAAAGCGAGAAAGTTCGAGAGCTTCTCCTTTGCGCAAAATATTTTCGACTTCGTCTGTCGGATTTTCTTTTGCTTGGTCATTTTGGTAGTCGAATAATCGAGGGGATTTGCGATCCGGAGTGGAGCCATAATTTCGACAAGATTTCTCCATGGCCGGGCTCCGCAGCGCTAACATCATGGCCATCTCTCGGGGGCGAGAATGGTGGGGCTTCAGACTGTTGGGACTGCGTGGATGGCTACTGGCGCGACACGCATTACGAAACGGACTTTGACTGACGATGCAATACAAGCCTTCAAATCGGTATTCACAACTCAGAACAAAGCTGATCATCACGAAGTCGTTGACCCGCGAGGAAGCGGAAGAGTTCATGCGGCTACGGGATGAAGAGGCTGCACGTCTGGAGCGGTTCACGGAGTTCTTGGAAGGCTTCCATGAGCGTCAAGCGCAAGAGCGAGTAACTGAGCACGCAAGACGAGAAGCGTTCATTCGATCTCTTGATCCGTCCCCCACTGATCCCGAAGACGCTGAGTCGCCTTAATTGACAACTCGGAGCTGGGGCCTGGCCGGGACGATTGGGTTTGTCTACAACTGACCGACGTGTGAGGTGATGCTGCTGGGGCCTGGCCCGAAGATGGAACTGAATCACTGGGCTATCCAGTTTGTGTCTACGCGGGCGACATGCGCGTACGCGCGCCTGAGGCTGTCAAGTTTTTGCTGAAAGCCTTGCGGAGATTGGCTCTCGGGTGGCTGGAGGGGAAGCATTTCGGGTGTTGCTGTTTTATGACGCCTTCCTCATTGGGAACACCCCGTTCCTAACCTTGCAGAAGAGAGGTGTCGTGTGGAGTCAAAGTCAGGTGAGTCGGCAAGCCGAGGGATCGATGCGGGGCCCCGTGGGTTCGTGTTTCGGTTTCCTTACAACGCGGCGCTGGTCGAAGCGGTGAAGACGATCGAGGGTCGGCGTTACGACCCTGTCTCGAAGACCTGGACCATTCCGTTGAGTCGAGCGGCCGAGGTATCGGTCATCGCATCGACCCATCGGTTCGCGTTGACCGAGGCTGCGCAGAAAGCTCTCGCCAATCCCCAGGAACTTCAGCCGGCGATCGTTGGTGACACGGGAGTGGTCCGCATTGACGACACCTTCTACATCAAGTTCAAGTACGACCAGGCGCGTGTCGAAGCGGTGAAGACCATCGATGGTCGGCGCTGGCATCCGGACGAGAAGATGTGGTCGGCTCCTCTCTCGTCGGTGCGCCGTGTACGCAGCTTCTGCGAGGAATTCCGTATTCCGACGACTGCTCTCGACGATGTGCCGGATTCCGATCCCGTCGTCGAGCCTGAGATCACGAAGATTCCCAAGGGCTATCTGATCAGTTTTGACTACGACCGCGACCTTGTGCAGCGTGTCCGCGAAATTCCGACGGCCAGGTTTGACCGTGAAGAACAGGTGTGGTTCGTCGCCAACTCTGCGAAGGAAGACGTTGTCGACTTCGCGGAGGAAACCTCCGCCGTGCTCGACGAGGCGTTGGAGATTTCGTTCGCCGACTTCTCCGAGCGTCGGCGCAGGTACGCCATGTCGCTTGCAACCGACTCGGATCTGGTGTTGCCCACGCTGGTCGGCACTCTGAAGGGCTTCCAGAAGGCCGGCATTCGTTTTGCTCTCGACTCGTTGGGATTCGCGGAGCAATCTGGTGATTGGCGTCGAGTCAGCGAGCGTGCGAAGTGCGGTGTCTTCATCGGTGATGAGCAGGGACTCGGCAAGACAGTCCAAGCGTTGGGCGTTCTCGAGGCGGCCGATGCGTATCCGGCAGTCGTAGTGGCTCCTGCGTCTGTGCGCTTGAACTGGCAACGGGAAGTTCGGAAGTGGCTACCGCACCGCACAGTCCAAGTGGTCTACGGCGTCGAGCCTGCGGAGGTCTCTGCGGACATCGTGATCGTGGGCTGGGATGCGCTGCATGGATGGTCCGAGTCTCTGCCGGTGCACGCTGCGGTGTTCGACGAAGTTCACTATGCGAAGAGTGCACGGACACGTCGCACGCAGGCGGCGCTCGAACTGTCGCGTAGGGCAATTGAGGCGGGCGGCTTCTCGGTCGCATTGTCGGGGACGCCGCTGTTGAATAGCCCGGATGAACTGAAGAGCCAGCTGCAGATCATTGGTCGGCTCGAGGAGTTCGGCGGCTCCCGGGGCTTCGACGCTTCATATGGAAAGGCGAAGGAACCCGATCTTGCGGGTCTGGGTCGACGGATGCGCGAGACCTGCTTCGTGCGCCGACTGAAGCGCGATGTCATGGCGGAGCTTAGCGAGAAGGAGTTCTCATCGCTCGTCGTCACCGGCGATGAACGCGTGATGCGCGAGTACCGCATGGCCGAGGCAGGTCTGCGTTTGGAGCTGGGCGAGGAATTGGCACGGGCCACGGCAATGGCAAAGGGATCAAATTCGTCCGAACGGCAGGCAGCGGGACTGCGTGAGTTCCGCAGGAATGCTCAGACTCATCTGGTGCGTCTCGAGCAATTGCGGCAGTTGGCGGCAAAGGCGAAACGCGCTGCAGTCACTGAGTGGATCGAGGACTTCGCCGAGTACCAGAAGAAACTCGTCGTGTTCGGCTGGCACCGCAATGACGTCGACTGGGTGGCAGACAAGTTCGCCGACGGTCTGAAGATCCAAGGCGGCATGAGTGACTCGGACAAGCAGGCGGCCGTCGACAGGTTCCAGACGAGTGACGAAGCTCGTGTGATCTCGTGTTCGATCAAAGCGGCCGGCATTGGTATCACCCTGACGGCGGCGTCGGATGTGTTGTTCATCGAGCAGGGATGGAACCCGGCCGACATGGACCAAGCGGCCGATCGTTGTCACCGCATCGGCCAGAAGGACTCGGTCACCGTGTACACGATGCTGTGCGAGGGCACGATCGACGAGCGCATCGCGGATCTCATTGCGAAGAAGCGGCTGATTGTCAACGCAGTGCTGGAGGGCGAAGACGTCGACGACATCGGTGGCATCTCGATGGCGGTTCTCGAGCAGTACGCCGTCGAGGGCATGACCGGAAACGCGGCCTGACCCGGAAGTTACATTTCCGCTACGTAGTCCAGAAGGCGATCTACTATCGGTGTATCCGTAGGATGGTTGAGGAATGGGAACTAGCGAGGAAATCGAACTTGCAAAGACAATTGAGGCAGGTCGTGAGGCCGAGAAGGCGCTCGCTGTTCCTGAAGAGATTGATCCTCACAAACGCCAAGAACTAGGTCAAGTGATTCGTCTCGGCCACCAAGCCCGCGATCGCCTTCTCGTTGCGAACTTGGGACTAGTTACTTCCGCGGTCGAGCGACTCTGTAAGACGGAGTCACTTCAAGATGACTTGTTCCAGGAGGGTTCCATCGGACTCCTCAAAGCCATCGAGAAGTTTGATTGGCGTCGAGGAGTGCGGTTCTCTAGCTACGCGTTTTTCTGGGTAAACCAAGCCATTTCGCGGGTACTGCCGGATCTGATCTCACCCGTTCGAATCCCCGAGTACCTTCGTCTTGAACTCAATCGGGTCGATGCTATTCAAGAGAGCTTGGCTCAGTCGGGTGAACGTTACGTCGACCTCAATACCTTGGCTGATTCTTGCGGTGTTTCGTTAGAGCGCTTGGTTCAACTTCAGCGCCTCAAGTACATGGCGATCGTTTCAAGTGGTATTGGACAATCCTACTCAGATAGCGATGTCACGGATATCAGCGCAGTTGAGATGTTTGAACTTGTAGAGAGTGAAGCGCATACACGCTCACACCTGGTGAGTTCCCTAACTGAAACCGAACGTCACGTTCTCTTTCTGAGAATTGGATTAGACCGAGGGGTAGCTAGGACCCTTGAAGAAGTTGGGGATGTTTTCGGGATTACTCGTGAGCGTGTTCGGCAAATCGAAGCAAGAGCGATGAGCAAACTGCGCTCAGGACTACGCGGCACTTCTGAGGGGCACGTCGATCCGAGGCGACTACTCGATTATTAGTGCCCCTCGCGTACGCGTATATACGCGCGCGACATGCGTGCGCGCGCCAGAGGCCGTCAAGTCTTTGCGGAAATGCTTGTAGGTCTTGGCTTTGCGCCCGGTCGCTGCGGGCCGAAAAGAAGGGGGTGGGTGTATGACGCCGCCCCATGACA
>Ga0194115_10007196_pt1 | contig 11096 bp, 5 predicted proteins | sample TA2MahsurfametaG_3_FD_148656 | JGI IMG/M metagenome (GOLD analysis project Ga0194115, IMG submission 148656) | Freshwater microbial communities from Lake Tanganyika, Tanzania - TA2015002 Mahale S4 surface | ecosystem: Environmental > Aquatic > Freshwater > Lake | place: Tanzania: Lake Tanganyika... | reverse complement strand
TATGTGTATTTTGATCTATTTATACATATATTCGATTTATAAAATATAGAAAATAAAAATGGATCAAGTAAGCATTTAGTCTTTGAGCCAAGAATAACTCATTTATTATCAATAGATGTTTTCTCTTTTCGATAAAGAAGACAAAGGACTCATTCCTACTTCTCAGTTCCCCACTTTGGTAAGAGGCCTTGGCCATTGCCCCACCGAATAAGAGTTGGCAGAAATGAAGAAAACTCTTGACCCCAAAAACGAGGGATACATTTCCTTTACAGATATAATCAATTATCTGTTGAGAAGACCAAAAGAGCAAAACATAGAGGATGAACTGATGGAAGCCTTTTTGGGATTTCAAAACAAAGGTCCTGATGGTAATAAGTCATACAAAATGTCAATAAAGCAGCTTCAGAAATATTTGGTTGAGCATGGAGAATGTTTTTCTGAGAATGAAGCTGAAAAGTTGCAGGAATTCTTGTAATAGAATAATTTGAAATAAGGGAGCGACTTTAATTTTAAGGACCTTTCGAGAATAATGGCTTATTCCTATCAAGCTTGATCTACATATTCATTCATATAAGATAAACAATCGGGTCTTTCACAGTTTTTATTCATTAAAGTCAAAAATACCAGCTTATTACAAAACTATATTATCTACATTAGTATTCTATAATGATAAGTTTATCATTGAATATAAATAAAACTCTTATTATGATCATTTCTAATTGGATTGAAAGTAATATTTGCAGAAAGAATCGATCTTATTCTGGGCACGATTTACCAATTTGTATTGCATCAGCTCCTATTCGTTCAAGTATTCATTCCTCTACGTTATTTCCATAGCCTTCTACCTGTTTTTGAATGGAGATTTCATCTTTTTGCTCTAAAGCTACTACCATTTGAAGCCTTGCAGCCAAGGATGATTCTTTATCTATTTTACTCCATTCTTGGAACCCAAACGGTTCACAGGATTTCTTGTTATAAGTTTATTCACAAAATCTGCAGCTTATACCGACCAATTCATAGGAACTTAGCTTTTCTTGATCGAGTGCTGCTTTGATAGCACGGCTTCTCTTATCTAAGCTCGATTGTTTCCTGAATAAGGTCGCTTAATAAATAAATTTTTACTTTTCCTAGCATCAGTTAGTGAGCAATTATTCCGATTGCATAGAAGTCTACTTCATATGAATGCATCTGTCTGTTTAAGACTTCGGGTGCCATATATCCTGGAGTTCCACTGGCGTCTAGCCCTTGTTTGGCCCGCTAGTTTCTAGCAATACCAAAATCTGTAAGCCTTAGGTATCCTTGATTGTCGAATACCAAATTCTCTGGCTTGATGTCTCTGTGGAAAATACTGTTCTTATGGATGTATTCAATTGAAGTTAGCATGCATGCCACTAAAAATTTTGATTCTTATTAAGTAAACTTGTTGGTATAGCTAATCTTATATCTAAGATCTCCGCCAGTCATCAGATCCATCACTAGATAAAGATTATCTCGATCATTAAAAGCACAAATCATATTAGCGATAAAGGGAGAGTTGATTTCCTATAGAATTTTCCTTTAATTTAACACATTTTCTACAGACTTTTTCATCATGATTAAGCCTTTACTCATTTATTTCATAGCATAATATTTCTTATTCTTCAACATCATAACCTTCCAGACTTTCCCATATCCTCCCTAGCCAATTGCTTCATAAAAATTAAAGTCGTTTTTGCAAAGTTTTTCTTCCTTCTCAGTTGTATCTTTTGTAATTTCTGTCATAGAGACGTCCAAACAGTATTTTTTTTAGGGATAATAAACTTTGATTACGGTTGGCTAACGATTTTTTGATTTATTATTTGTTTTTATCAGCAATATCAAGCTTTTTAGTGTTAGTGGCTGTTTTAACAGGATGCTTAGTTTCACCTAAACTAGTCTTTGGCGTATTTTTGACTGAGAACAGAGGCGAATTAAAGTGGTTTATATGTTTCGTAGACTGAGTCCCTGAAATACTGCCTATATTGATTTTGTTAGTGCCTTAAAATGATATGACTTCATTATTATAAAAATACTTTTCGGTATGTTTGTCTATATTTGTTTGATTGGTCCCTTTTTAAACTCGCTGGTTTTCTTAGAGCTGATTGGAATCTTGACCGATGGTGACTTTTATTTTTTTAATTTCTCTATTGGTTTCATGTAAATTTAATTAATAATGCAGACTATTTCGATTTGAATTTTAAAAGTATATTTTATTACCAAGTAAAATTAAAGACCTAAATTTTTTCTAATAGAAAATTAACTCAAATAAATTTGTGAGATAGTAAAATATATAAAAAATTATTATCAATTAAACTGATCTCAATGGCAAGATCATATTTTCTTAAATGAATTTTGAGACCACAAACCGCTTACTATTTCACCTTCTTTTTTGTAAAAGCATCCGTAACCCTAAATAATATCTTTTTTCCAGCATCCTGAGAACTTCTAGTTATTGTTAAAGAAGAGAGTGCCGAATCCGTTCTTAAGACCGTTTTAGAACTATCCTTAGTACTTGATCCAGGACCCACTGTTGAAATCTATATATTTATGGTCAACTATTTAATAAGTAGGCCTTAGATTAATAATTGTACCGAACCCGTTGAATTTGCCTTACCTGAACGACCCGCTATACTTGTAATTATTCTAGTGTAATAAAATGCCGTTTCCATGAGGAACTCCTTATCTGGATAACTAACCTTAGTATATTGCACCATTTTTCATGACTTTCTTATTGAAGAGAACTTATTTTGATTAATTCGTATAACTTCTTTTGATACTGAATTATTTTACATTGTTGGTTGCGTTGTAGCCAGAGTAACTCATATCTTTAAAGCCAGTTATTGGAGATAAATCTATAAAATTAGGTGAGGATTCAATGACTTGAACATTTTTAACAGTTTTCTACTTTTCGGTAATACTTTTGTCTACTACTAGATTGTAATCACTTTGATTTGCCTATATTTTTTAAACTTTATAAGCCTTGTTTGAGTAATAACTTTCCTAATCATTTATTTATATATTTAATTTTGGCTTTTTGAATTTACCCTTCTTGTTAAAGCCAGGATTTTCATTAGCATCAGTTATATTATACTCTTAGGTTTTAATAGAAGAATAATCTGGTTATAAGGGCTGTGGCTAATAATTACAGATGACTTTAGATGAAATATTCAAGAAACTATTTTATTTTGAAGTATCATGATCCATGCTATTTACATAATTCATCATGTTCAATTGTCTTTGTAATTTTCCAAACTTCGATTTCTATATATCTTTATTCTGCTAATAAACATCTTTCTATTGGCTAATTACGACAGGCACGTCTTTAATTATGATCTTTGTATCAGGACTAGCTTCGAATTCAATAAATTAACTTTTATTGATCATAAATCTACGATTCTAGGGCTATATAGTTAATTTTTTAGATATCTAGAAATACTCTTCCTGCTTTTGAGAGTTGAATCGTTCCGATTGCTATACGCTTCTCGCATTTAAATGAAATTCCTTGTTGAAAGTCATGACTTTGTTTAGTGGTCTATCATTATTCATATTTTTTTGTCCTAATTTGAGGTCTTCTTCTTATAATAATTTTAACTACTATTAAATTTGCATCTAGTTCTCTTAATCTACATATATATTTGATATCTTTCTAATCTCATTATGTTTCATCGAGGATAAGTTCATGTTGCTGTTGTTCTGTGTAATTTAATTGCTTCCAAATCTCGATGTGCATCTCAAGTTTTACTATATATTCACTTTTTTGTTGTCAAATTCTTATAACTTTAATATCCTCTGAATATTGTTTTCCTATACAAGATTTTTCAAATTATTTAGCTTCATCTTTTTCTCTTATTAGTTGATCTAATAAGGGTTCTTTTTGGAAGATGATTACAAATGATTCATATTTCGTACTTATAGAACATTTTTCGTTTCGTTGTGAGATTATAGTTTAGAAAAAATACTATTTTTATACTTATTAGTAGTGCTAATACCTGTAATGATTTCCTTAGAGTTTTATTTCTCAATGTTTTTTACTCGGTTGAGCTTGTTTTTTACAATATTCTTGAATTGTGTGCTATCTATATTTGTCTCAAGAGAGCCCTTTGATAGCATGGGTTATTTCAATAGATCTTATTTGAATGTTTTCTAAACGAACACGATCTTCTTGTTGTTTTAAGATTAGTTCATGAGCTATCTTGATGATTTGAAACTGCTTCCAGTTGCATGGGTGTCTATTTTATTGCGGTGCCTTTAGGTCGACTGTTGTCTCTTCATAGAAGAGTTTTAGTTTGAGTCTCCATTCTTATTCGAATAATTGCTTCTTCTACTTTGAGAAAGCAAGTCTTTTAACATTTTCGATGATCTACTTCTCGGCATCGATTGTGAGCTTACATTCGCCAGCTTTTGAAGTTTTTATCTTAGAGAAACGAGTCCTATTCTTTAATCTGGGTCGTATTCAAGCATTTCAGCCAAAAGGGTCTTCAGGTTCAAAGAGTGAATGATCCTTGAAAGACGATGAATTAGAGAATCATAGTCGATAGTTGCATTTACATAGTCATAGTAACTATTCATAGGCTCAAGGGTGACCATCTCAAAGAGAAGCATTCCCATAGAAAAGATATCCGCCTTTGGAGAAATGTATGGGTCATAGTTCATTTATACAAGATCCTATATCAATATTGAATTACTTTTAAAAGTTAAGGTGCTAGATATATTCGATTACTATTGCCAGACATGCCTCTTTATCTTTCTGAAAGAAGTTTTTCATAAGATTTAGAACAAGCTATCCCACAATCAAGTATTTTGACATAATTCTGTGAAAAGACTATAGCTTCAGCATCTATCTGTATATTTTTCAACCCATTATCTTGAATATAAATCAAGCTTTATACTACTTTCATCAAAAACTAGATGATCTCTTTTTATTGAAAATTAATCTTTTCTTTCAACCTTCTGTTGATCATCTCAGAAAGATTCGATTCATAATTTTACATATAGACTTGCAATTGATAATTATTTGCACATATTTCTTTTTTCTATATCTTGTTCACACTATAAATATTTAGGACGTGTGGATTGGAGGTGAGCTTGTTGACTCTTGTTTTGAATTTTCTCATTTTTTATTACATCAGAAAAGTATCTGAGATATTGTATACTTTAAGCAGACAAAAACCTTATTGATTTTTCATAAGGGGTGACTATCCCAAATGCATTCGTTATTCCTTTTCGACTATTTCTAGTTTTGACTATGTGATTATTGAATCTTTGTTTCCCATTTAAATTAACAGTTATAATGTGCGATATTATTAAAGTTAAAATAACAACTATTGATTGAATAGATTATTCAAATAATCATTAAGATCATAGAAGTTAAGGTTTCTGAACTTAATTTGAACATTCCTACGACCATTCATCAAACTAGTCTTACTAACAATACAAAGAAAAATTAGTTATCTATTTGAATTCGCTAGAAAAATTAAGGTCACTTTTTAATACAGTAGGTAGGAATAAATTTTGATTTTATAATTGAGCCTTAGGATTTTTTTAAAAGACAGGCTTTAGCCCGTTATTACAACTATAATTATTTCCATGATTTCGACTTTAAAATTGCTATTTTTCTGAATCTTATAGGGTTGATTATTAAATATTCAAACACTAATTGATAGATTTTTTGATTTTTTTCCGAGGAAAATTTATTTCATTATCTATTCCTTCATCAAGTTATGAGCTTACTAATGTCTATTCATTTTTATATTTCAATTTTTTTTATAATTGTTAATCTTATTCTTTTATTTCTTTGATTTTTTTATTGAAATGATATATTTAGTTAGATTGAAAATAGTCTCTGTAAGATAGGACTACTTTGATATATCTCTTAGATTCAAAAGGTTTTGTTTTGTCTGCTAGACAAATAGCTTTAATTGCTGAGATAATATCTTCATAGTCGATGAATCCTATAGACCGACAATATTATCCTTAGTTTTTCTTAAAATAAACATTAATTATCTTTCCATATTTGCTGAATTAGGCCCAAAGGTCTTGATATGTTATCTAAATTATATGATATAAACATAGCTCGGTAGTTTGGTGATAAATATTTTAGTCATAGTCTTAGTCAAGCTTAAATTGAACATAACTTTTTAAGGTATATCGTATTCTATCGATAGATACCTTTTGAAATTCACTAGTTATATAATCTCTTATTCTGTTGCAGATTTCATACTACTACTCATATTCATAAAATCATGATGATTGTGACTGAGGATAACATTGATCTTTTTTTTTGACTTGAATTGATAAGTGTGATTTGTCAAAGCAATAGCTTTAATTGCCTCTAAAATATTATCATAGATCACAAACCAATACCTTTATTTTTTCTACGCTCTTTGGCTAGAGAAAATTTTAATAATTTTTCCGAATTGGCAATATAAATTCTCAATGTCTGCGTAAGTAATCTACTTTATATGATACTTACCTAAGGTGGTGAATTTCTGACCATCACCATTGTAAAGGTATTTTTCCAAGATAAATCTTTCATTATAAGTTAAGGAAGGTCATAACTCATGTCAAACTTTCTCTACATGCTTAGCCAATATTAAAGTATATAATTTTATAATATGCCGATATTCTAATGTAGATAATAATTACTATAAAATAAATCATTTACATTCTTCTATATAAGTCTGAATGAAATCAGAATAGTTATGTATTTATCAAAATTAGTCTTCTATACACTTATTCCAAGCAGGATTCAAAATTTAATTGAATTTGATTGTTGTAGTTCTGAAATTAATATATTGATATACGTATAATCATAATCATATGTAATACGAGTTATACCTTTACTGCACAGGAGTCGGAACGCTCATTATATTTTTGATAGTCCTCTACCATTGTCTTGGAAACTAAGATAAACCAATAAATCATAGAATCGAAAATGCTCCTGAGAAAAAAGTATGATTAATCATTATGTTTATTATCAATCAATTTTAATAATCAAAAAAATAGTATCATTTATTGACTCAAAGGCGAACTTCACACAATTTTTTTTGTAATAAATTATCTCTTGCACATGATTAAGACTTGTTTTTTGTATTTAGGATTTAATTCATGTAAATGTTGAGAATCTTAAAAAAGCAAAAAAGTATTTGGAATATATGAAATAGAATCAAATATGCAGTAAGATAAATTATTTTAGTGATTCTACCCGCTTTTTTCAGATTTTTATCTTTCTTATAATATTTGGCGAATTTTCAATGGATATCTAACCAAAAAGATATATAGCTAGTGAACTTAAACTCAGTCCACCCATACTTAAAGAAGTTTCTAATGCCCGTAAAAAAGAAATTTGGGTCTACGGTGACAAAATCAATACGATAATTATAGACTATGGCTCGTAGAATATCAAAGCAGGATATGATTGTAGTAATGAAGGACCAGAGTTGATATTTCGACCTCAAGTATCAAAAAACAGAGATATAAACAGGCCTGAGATGCCAATCAAAGGATATATCAACACAACTTATGATCAACTCGATTTCTCAAAGACCAACTATAAAAGTCCTTACGAAAGAAACTTGATACTGCATTATTCCTTGATTGAGCAATGCAATGACTATATCTTTGGATAAATATCAAGGCCTAACAAAAAGATAAGAAACCCTCTCATCATCACTGAACCTTTTGCCAACCCTCAACACTGCAGAAGCTCCATGTTAGAACAATTCTTCGAGTGCTATTAAATCGATAGTGTTATGGTTGGAGTCGACAGTCTTTTTGCATATTTTTATTAAGTTGGATGCAGTATTTCGAGGTACGAGTCATAAACTGCCTTAATCATCAACATGGGCGCTACAACAGTTCACATAGCAGCAGTTGTAAACGGAAAGTTGGATTATAACTCAGTTAGGAGAATAAACTTAGGGGGAAATAATGCTTTTGAACTCTTTAGCAAATCTTTACTTTTGAAAAATCCTCAACTCAAAGACAAGTTTTCGTATTCGTTCTTAAGAGATATCTATGAAAAATTCACTTCAGTAGCTATCGATTACAAGTAACAGCTTTTGAATTTCCAAAGAAACTTCAAGCAAATGCCAAATCCAAATATTTATCAAAATCGGATTCAGCAACTGAATAAAGATATTTAAGAGAACTTAAGATTCGTTTAAGGAATCTAGATTGATTTCGACATTATTGTTGAGATTCCTGAGTAATAAATAAAGCGAAAGGAAGAAGTTCGAAAAAGGATGGCTGAGAAATTAAAATAGACTTTAAGCAGGAGAAAGTAGATGAAGTTGAAATTACATGAAATGTAGCTTAAAAATTTGAATGATTTGAAACAAAGATATTAAGCACATGATAAATTTGCTCATGAATAAGTTGCAGAAATGTTTGGATAAGGCAAACTTCTTTAGAAGTTATAAAAAAAGATAAAGGGTCTTGAAATTAAATTAGGACTGATCGAATAGAAGACTGAGTAAGCTAAATTTAATTTGATCAATATCCCTGATCACTAACTTCCGCCTTAAAAAATAAAATACAAAAAGCTTCAGATTTATCAGAAACAAGCTCTTGAACATCGAAGGCAAAAACAGGCTGAGAAATAGCAGGAGTAGATTCGAATGAAAGAATTAAGATAGAACAATCCATAAGTATACTTGACTCAGCTGAAACAAAAGTATAAGGTTCAATTTGCCCGCATCAAATAAAACTAAAGGATAAAGAGTTAGCTCAACAACAGAAAGAGCAAGTTGAAGCAGAGAAAGATGCAGGCCATCGCTAGGATATCTGAGCAGGATTACGATCCAGATCAGGAGGTAGGATAGGACGATTGGCTAGCCTATAAAGACGTAGAATAGTCTGACCACTATAGTGAAATATAAGCCATGTAGGCCTAGTTAAGGTAGATAGATCCTGAGTGGACTCAGGCCAAAGATCTTCATCATCTCAAGTAAACCAACCAGCTTTTCATACAGACAGATCTGCTGAGATGCCATGAGATATACTTCCAACCTCTCATGATCAACAACAATCAGATAGACTTGATTCAAGCTATAGTATCGATGCTATCTTCTTATGAGAAAGACATCATCAAAAAACTGCTGAAGAACATCGTAGTCGTTGGAGGAGGCTCTGCCGTTTCGGGCCTCAAGGAAAGATTAACAAGAGATTTGAGACGCTAAGGGCCTTGCGATGCTTAAGTGAATGTGAAGATAGGAAAAGGAGGATCCAAAGGGGCTTTCTTAGGAATGCAATATATAGGAAAACACTAAAGATAATTCTTAGAGAAGATGAGCTATAAACGATAGGATTATATCTCAAAGAACGGCAATATTTTTGTGTAAAATCCTTGGTCTAATCCTCAACCGAAAAATTGATTAATGTTATTCTGTATATTTAAAAATATAATAGCTTTTTCTTCTGTAAAAATTATATATTTTCTATTAGAAAAGAAATGAACCTTTTTACAAAAATAATAACCAGCAATTCCTCGTTTACAAACAAATAAATTTCTTGTCACTTCAACCATCCTTTTGAGATCATCAACACCAAGTTATCTACGGCAAAAGTGAACACTACTTCAGATCGAGACATAACAAATTATCTGCTGTAAAGGCATTTTGATTCTATAAATAGATAAAAATGTTTCATCGTTTACAAGATGTAATTCGATCTTAAAATACTGAAACAATATCTTTAGTAAAATTATCAAATCACTGCTAAAATATTTTAGTATAATCCTATTGATAAAAAACTTTAATTGAAAATACTAATTCCTGGATAATAAACTTATGAATTTACTTCTAGAGACTAAAGAACCATAATTTTGGAGCTTTCGTCTTAATCATTCAATACAAAGATATACTTTTTACCGCATAATAATGGAGAATAATTGTTAATTTAGATCAATCGAGCTGTCCAGTAAAATTTAAAATTTTTAAGAGCTTTGAACCAATACATCAAATTATAGGACTGTTTTTAAGAATAAATACTTATTTCCTAGCCATTTATCCTAGATCTCAAAGAATATTTATATTTGAAACAAATCAAATATTTCTAATTTTTGGTATTTCCTGAAAAAGAAAGCAAGTTTGATTTAAGAATGATTTAGAAGATAGGATAGTTAAAAATGCCTGAACAATGGCTGTAAAAAGAAGTCTATCGTCATAAAAAGCTCCAGCTTTATCAATTAAAGCTAGAAGAGAGCAAATTAATGAATGATTTTCGACCCAAAAAGATATAATTCACAAAAAAGATCAACTATTTACTGTAAATTTCAGGTATTTTACCTCAATAATACGAACAAATAACTATTCAGACATTAAAAGATATTAAAAATAAAAATCCTCTTCATAATATACTATAAATAAAATAGAATGAAAATATACTAAAAAATTTAGAGCAAAAATTGAAAGAATTATCTTGCAAAAAAACAGAGTACTTATAAAAGATGTCAGACATACAAAAGAAACATGTTGATGAGATTTCAGGGATAAAAAAGTAAATTATAGGGCTACAAAATACCAAATAAAATGTAAATAAAATGAAAAGTGGACTGATTTTTCTGAAAACTCAAAAGTTCACTGAACACTAATTGATAAACTCCTATTTTGTAAATAATGACAAAAAAGTTGATTAAATTAGGATTAAAGAAGCATAAAAGACAAAGAAACAACTAAACTACGAACTGAACTTAACTTTGCCAACTTCAGAAGATAGATCAGTCAGAAAGCATAAAGAACCTGTATAAAAGTCCACACATGAGCTCAGAAAGAACGAAAGAAAGAAGGCTAACGTAGTGAAAGAAGACTTTTAATCGAAAACCAATAAAGCTTTGATTAGAGAGAGATATTAGTAATAGATGATGAGAGTAGAATTTTAGATTGAGATTAAAAATGATCAAATGAGAAACAGGTTCAAAGAGGGCTGCAGTTTTATTCAAAAGCTTCTATAGTAAAATCACTAAGTAAGTATCTGATCATATATATTGATTTCTATAAATTATTTCACGATAATCAAGCTTAATCTTCTGCTGCTTCTTCTTACTTCTTCGGCTTTTAGGATTTTTTTGCTTTTTTCTT
>Ga0194115_10007191_pt1 | contig 11099 bp, 9 predicted proteins | sample TA2MahsurfametaG_3_FD_148656 | JGI IMG/M metagenome (GOLD analysis project Ga0194115, IMG submission 148656) | Freshwater microbial communities from Lake Tanganyika, Tanzania - TA2015002 Mahale S4 surface | ecosystem: Environmental > Aquatic > Freshwater > Lake | place: Tanzania: Lake Tanganyika... | reverse complement strand
GATGAATTAAATAAAATTAATCAAAGCCAAAAAGAAGCTGCATTAAAAATAAAAAAAAAAATTGATAAATTTGAGATAAAAATTCAAAAGAATTCAATGGAAGGTGGCGCTTTGTACGGCTCATTAACCATCAAAGAGATTATTCAAAACTTAGAAAATAATAACTTAAAAAATATATTGGCTAGTATGATTGAAATAAAGGAGACAATTAGAAAAATTGGAGATTATAATGTTAAAATTAATCTACACGCTGAAGTACAAGCGTCTATAAAAGTAAAAGTTGTGTCCATAGAAAAAACCATTTAATCTTACAAACTTATCCACATTATAAATAAATAAAAAATTTCTATACTTTTAGATCTTAAATCAATTTAACGTTGATTGTGAAAGTTGAAAATTTAAAATTAGTAAATAATCCTAAAGAATTACCAAATAATATTGAAGCAGAGCAAATCATTATAGGCTCAATCCTTGTTAATAATGAAATTTTTGATGAGATATCAAATATAATTAATGAAAATATATTTTTTGATCCAATCCACCAAAAAATCTTCTCATATATTAGCAAATTAATTAGCAAAGGTTTGCTTGCGACACCCATTACGTTAAAAAACTACTTTGAAAACGATCAGTCCTTAAAAGAGATAGGCGGCAATGATTATATTGCAAAGTTAACGAGGCTCTCGGGATCTCTACTCCAGGCGAAAGACTTTGCTAAATTGATATATGATCTCCACTTAAGGAGAAAGCTCGTTGAACTTTCAGGAGAAACTTTATCTGAGGCAAATAATCAAAATTTTGAAACCTCTGCAGAACAATTAATAGAAAAAACTGAGAAAAAGTTATTTGATTTAGCAGAAAGAGGAAAGTTCAACAGATCCTATATTTCTTTTCAAAACGCCTTGATTGAAACTGTTGAAATGGCACAAAAAGCATTCAAAAATGACGAGGGCATTGTAGGTGTGCCAACAGGATTAAAAGATCTTGATGAACGATTAGGAGGATTACATTCAAGTGACTTGCTTATCATAGCAGGAAGACCATCTATGGGAAAAACTGCGCTTGCAACTAATATAGCATTTCATGCTTCCAAAAATATTTTAGAAAAAAAAGGTGGAAAATCATCTGTAGCCTTTTTTTCTTTAGAAATGTCATCAGAGCAATTATCAACAAGAATACTTTCCGAGCAAACGAGAATTAAATCAAATGACATTCGAAGGGGAAAGATTACTGAAGATGAATTGGAAAGATTTATTGAAACCTCAAAAACAATTGCTGAATTGCCACTTTATATTGATGAGACTCCAGCAATTAAAATCTCGACACTTGCAAATAGAGCAAGAAGAATCAAACGTTTGCATGGAATAGACATGATTGTTGTTGATTACATACAATTAATGACAACCGATAATTATAAGTATGATGGTAGAGTTCAAGAAATCGGAGAGATAACGCAAGGTCTCAAGGCCCTTGCTAAAGAACTTAATGTACCAGTTCTTGCACTATCACAGCTATCTAGAGCAGTTGAACAACGTGAAGATAAAAAACCACAGCTTTCAGACTTAAGAGAGTCAGGATCAATTGAACAAGACGCTGATGTTGTTATGTTTGTATATAGACCGGAGTACTATCTAGAGAAAAGTGAACCACAAGCAGGAACTGCTGAACATATTACTTGGCAAGAAAAAATGAGCCAAATTCATAATCAAGCTCAAATTATTATTGGTAAACAACGTCACGGACCAACTGGGGTAATTAATGTTGAGTTTGAAAGCGCGTATACAAAATTTAAGGATGCAACAAATCAAAAACTTGATAATTAACCATGGATGCAATTTTCTCACTCAAAACTACTTATAAATTTAAAAAATTTAAAAAATAATTATCAGACAATAAAAAATTTTTGTAAAGATAGTATCTGTTCAGCAGTTGTTAAAGCTAATGCTTATGGTCTTGGGGATTCCGAAATATCAAAATTTTTGTTAAAAAATGGATGCAATGACTTTTGGGTTGCAAATATTTCTGAGGCACTAAGAATTAAGCAAAGTATTTCTAAGATTAATATTTACGTCTTTAATGGCTTAAACAAAGGTGAGGAGGAACTTTTTTACAACAATAATTTAATTCCAGTCATTAATACTTTTGACCAATTTCAAAGATGGACAAATTTTTTAAGTAAAAAAAATTCTTATGATAAATTAATAATTCAATTTGATACTGGAATGTGCAGATCTGGCATGCAGTTTAATGAGGTAGAAAAATTAAAACAAAATAGAAAAATCTTAAATAAATTTAAAGATGTAATACTTATGACTCATCTTGCGTGTGCAGATGATAAACATAATGAATACAACCTTTTGCAAAAAAAAAGATTTTTAAAGATATCTAAAGAGTTTCCAGGTTACAAATATAGTCTAGCAGCATCTGGTGGAATTTTCTTAGGTAAAGACTATCATTTAGATATGGTTAGACCTGGCATTGCATTGTATGGGGGAAGGCTTTTCTTTAATAGAAAATTAAAAAATGTTGTTTCACTCAACTCTCCCATAATACAGTTTAATCAACTTAAAAAAAATGAGACTGCTGGCTATAGTAGAACGTATAAAACCAATAAAAACATATTAACTGCAACCATACCGTTAGGTTATGCAGATGGAATTAAAATAGGAATCTCAAATAAGGGATTTGTTTATTACGGAAATACCAAACTTCCAATGATTGGGAGAATTTCAATGGATTTAATGATCATTAATATTACTAAAGTAAAGGATAAAATTAGAGTTGGAGATCACCTTGAGATATTTGGAGAAAATTTTCAATTAGATAAATTTGCAAAGTTATCAAATACTTTACCTTATGACATCATAACATCCGTGTCTGAAAGATGTAGAAGAGTATACGTAAATTAAATGTTATTTTTTTTTGATATATATAAAAAAATAATAAAAAAACCAAAATTAATCTTTATTTTTTTTTTTTTAATAAGCCTCTTTTCTATTATAAATTTAAAAAAATTCGAATTAGATGCTTCTGCTGATACTTTACTTTTAGAAAATGATCCCGATTTAAATTTTTTAAGAAATGTAAATGAGCGATATAAATCCGAAGATTTTTTTATTATTACGTATGAAACTAGAGAAAACATCAATGATAAAAACATTTTAAAATTTAAAGAATTTGTAGATCAAATAAATAAATTTAGCTGGGTAAGTAAAACTTTAAGTATTTTTAATGCTCCTCTTTTTGAAAGTTCTGACAAGCCATTAAAAGAAAAAATACAAAATCTTGAATACATAACCTCCACTGATATTAAATTAGAACAAGCTTTAAATGAGTTAAAAAATAATCCTGTTTTTAAGAACTTAATTCTTAGCGAAGATGCAAAGATTTTTGGAGTAGTTGTTTTTATAAAAGAAAACCAAGAATATGTTAATGCATTAAAACAAAATCAAGAATTCTTAAAAAAAATTAGTAAAAACAAGAGTGTAAAAGATAAAAGTTTTGACGAGTTTACTCAAAATCTTGAAAATCTTAAAAAACAGCAAAAAGCTGCTTTAGATAGATACAATATCCAAATTCGATCACATATTGAAAAATTTAAATCAGAGGCAAAAATAAATTTATCTGGAATACCTATGATTGCTTTTGATCTAATTAGCTTTGTTAAAAGTGATATCCAAATATTTGGAATAGGTGTCTTTATATTTATATTAATAACCTTATTTTATATTTTTAGAGATATTAGATGGATGATTTTTCCTATTGTCTGTTGTTTTTTTTCAATTTTAATTTTATCTGGACTACTGGGTTTCCTAGAATGGAAGATAACCATTATTTCATCTAACTTCATATCCTTAATGCTAATTTTAACTATGGAAATTAATATTCATTACGTCGAAAGATATCGGCAACTTCAATTTGAATTTCCAAAAAAAAATGAAACTTTTTTAAGTATTTTAACTACTAAAGAAATATCCGCCCCAATACTTTATGCAGTTCTTACAACCGTAGTTGCTTTTTTATCATTTATTTTTTGTGATATAAAACCAGTAATAGACTTTGGAAATATTATGTCTATTGGTTTATTTGTGTCCCTTTTTGTATCTTTAACTTTGTTACCTTATTTAATTATTAAGTTTAAACCACCTAAAGTTCCAATTCATCAAATAAAAAAATCTTTTATTTCTGAATTTCTATGTTCAATGGCTATTAATCAAAAAATACTAATCTACTTAATTTCATTTATAATATTACTATTAAGCATCCATGGAATATCAAAATTAAAAGTAGAAAATAGTTTTATAAATTATTTTAAAAAAGATACTGAAATTTATAAGGGTTTAAAACTAATAGATGAAAGGCTAGGTGGAACCACCCCTCTTGAGATAATAATTAAATTTAAAGACACAGCTTCATCTTCAAACTATAACGATGATTTTTTTAATGATAACGAACAAGATGAGTTTAAAGATAGTTATTGGTTTACGAATTATAGAGTTGATAAAATTACTAAGGCTCATAAGTATTTAGAAAATCTTCAAGAAATTGGAAAAGTATTATCATTTTATTCTGTTTTGCAAATTGGAGAAAAATTAAACGATAATAAAAAATTAGGTCCTCTCGAGATGGCAATTTTACATAGCAAGTTACCAGATGATGTCAAAAGTACTATAATAAATCCTGTCCTATCGATTCCCGATAATGAAGCAAGAATATCTCTTCGTATTAAAGACTCTCAACCTGATTTAAGTAGAGACAATTTGCTTAAAAAAATACAAGAAGATTTTATAGCTAAATTAGGTTTCGAAAATAATGAGTTTAAAATTACAGGGATTTTAGTAATATTTAATAATCTTTTACAAAGTCTTTTTGACTCTCAAATAAAAACCCTTGGAATAACTTTTTTTGCAATATTTGTGTTGTTGTTAATTTTATTTAGATCTTTAAAATTAAGTATTATCGCTGCAATTCCTAATTTTTTAGCAGCTTTGTTCATTATAGGCGTACTTGGTCTTTTAAACGTACCTTTGGATATGATGACTATTACAATTGCTTCAATAACGGTTGGGATAGCAATCGATAACAGTATTCACTACATCTATAGGTTTAAAAAGGAATTTATAAAAAACGAGAACTATTCAAAGACTATAAAAATTTGTCATGGCACAGTTGGTAAAGCCATTGTAAATGCTTGTCTTACAATTGTTTTTGGATTTTCAATTCTAGTACTTTCAAACTTTATTCCTTCAATTTACTTTGGAGTTTTTACAGGTTTAGCAATGATAACAGCAATGTTTTTAGTACTTACCTTGATGCCAAGATTAATATTATTAATTAAACCATTTTAAAATGGATAATTTTGATTTTTTTAAACAAAGTCAAATTACAATTTTTGATGGAGTAGCTATTTCTATTTTATTATTCAATTTAATTTTAGGCTTAAAGAGAGGTTTTGTTTCAAGCTTGGTGTATTTTTTTAAGATTGTTATTGCATTCATTATTGCAAAATCAACGTATCAGATACTTTCCTTGTACACAGAAAAAATAATTGAGAATAAAGACTATGCTTTAACTATTAGCGCAATAACAATTTTTTTTCTAAGCTATTTTTTAATAATTTTAATAGCTAAAGCAATTGGAACATCTTTGAAATGGACGGGGTTAGGAGGTGTAGATAAGCTTTTTGGTTTTCTATTTGGTATTTTTACAGGATACTTATATTGTGTTATAATTTTGAGTCTTTCTAACTACGCAATATCAATGCAAAAATGGCCGAATTATTTTAAGAATGGAAAGTCTTTTAAAATTGTCGATATTGGAAGAGAATTCTTTGACAATAAGATTTTACACTCTCAAGAATATATAGACGATACTAAAAAAAAACTTAAATAGTAAAAATGAAAATTAATCTTAAAGAAGACAAACTTAAAGAAGAGTGTGGTGTTTTTGGAATATACGACCACAAAGATGCGTCAGCTTTAACAGCTCTGGGTTTGCATGCTTTACAACATAGAGGCCAAGAAGCTTGTGGTATAGTATCGTTCGATGGAAAAAATTTTTTCTTAGAAAAAAAACTCGGATTAGTTGGCGATAATTTTACAAAAGAACAAACTATAAATAAATTACCTGGAAATTTTGCAATTGGGCATAACAGGTACTCAACGACTGGAGCCCCTATCCTGCGAAATGTTCAACCTTTTTTTGCAGACTTATACACAGGTGGTGTCACGGTTGCGCATAACGGAAATTTAACAAATTCCATTTATTTAAGAGAAAAAATGATAAAAGATGGAGCTATTTTTCAAACAACATCTGATACTGAAACAATAGTACAATTAATTGCAAGATCAAAAAGAATAAAAACTATTGATAAAGTAATAGACTCTCTTTTTCAAATTCAAGGTGGATATGCCTTGGTAATGTTAACAAATAAAAAATTAATTGCTATCAGAGATCCTTATGGAATTCGTCCTCTTGTTCTTGGTAAATTAGATAAATCTTATGTTGTAGCATCTGAAACATGTGCCTTTGACATAATTGGAGCAAAATACATAAGAGACATAGAAAATGGAGAGATAGTAGTAATAACAAATAATGGTTTAGAAAGTATTAAACCTTTTCCAAAAATAAGAGCTAGACCATGTATATTTGAATATATCTATTTCGCACGCCCAGACAGTTTAATGTCTGGAAAAAGTGTATATGAATTTAGAAAGAAATTTGGAATAGAACTTGCAAAAGAGTCTGATGTAGATGCTGACTTAGTTTCTCCTGTTCCGGACTCTGGGGTTCCTGCAGCAATCGGTTTTGCATCTCAGTCTAAATTTTCTTTTGAACTAGGTCTTATAAGAAACCATTACATAGGCAGAACATTCATAGAGCCTACTCAACATATTAGACAGCTTGGTGTAAAACTTAAACATAATCCAACAACATCTTTAATTAAGAATAAAAAATTAATTTTAATTGATGACTCAATAGTAAGAGGAACAACATCAAAAAAAATAGTACAAATGCTATATGATGCTGGCGCTAAAGAAGTTCATATGCGCGTTTCATCACCACCAATCAAATTTCCCGATTTCTATGGAATTGATACACCTAACAAAGATCAGCTTTTAGCTGCAAATATGTCATTACAAGATATGACTAAATTTATAGGGGTAAAAACTTTACAATTCCTCTCAGTTGATGGGATATACAGGGCTATGGGTTATAAAAAGAGAAATAATTTATCTCCAGAATTTACTGATCATTATTTTACTGGAGAGTACCCTGTTATTCCTATTGATGATACGAACAGGAATATGAAAGATAACCAACTATCTCTTCTAAGTAATATTCGCTAATCAGTTCGCAACATAAGGATTCTTTGCTGAAATAAACTTTAAAAAAACTCTGACTCCTCTAATATTAGTTTTTTTTAAAATTCCTTTACAAAGATAGCGTTTATAATCATGCGAAATTTTATTTAGTTGGGATCCAAAAACTTTAAATATAATTGGAGATGCTCTGACTTGTTTTACGAATTTAATTTTAGGTCTATATTTATTTGATAGAGGAATACGATTCTTTAAAACTAAGTTTTGTATCACTATGTTTAAAAATCTAGAATTTATGATTTTATTGCTATTTCTAAATATTTCTAAGGCTAATTCAAATATTTTATCTGGAAAACCTCTTATAATGGAATTCATTGATACAGGTTCATGCAATAATGCATCATCAAACAAATCAACATTTGAATAAGAATATTCTTTTACAACCTCTCTAGAATTTTCAGTTAAATCGATCTTATTTATAATAAAAACCAAACCCTTACCTTTATCCAATATAAATCTGCATATTTGTTTATCCGCTTTGGTGAGGCCAGCGTTTGCTTCAACTAAAAAAAAAATAATATTGGATTTATAAATAGACTGAATTGTATTTTTTGTAATATATGTTTGTTCTTCAGATTTTGATTTTGATTTTTTTTTTAGACCACCAGTATCAAAAATTAAAAAAGAATTATTTTTATAAAAAATTCTTTGCTCTATTATATCTTTTGTAGTTCCTGGAATATTATCAACTAAGGATATATTTTTGCCTAAAATTTTATTAAAAAGAGAGGATTTTCCTACATTAGGCTTACCAATAATTGCAACTGATATATCTTCCACAATTAATCTACAAAAATTAATTCTTTTGACTCATTTAAAAAGGCTATTTTGTCTTTGTATACAATTGGTTTGTTGGTTAGATCATTGTTAACTTTTTTTTCAGAAATAAATTTTCCATCAATTGCCGAAGATTTATAAATTTGACCGTCAGTTGAAAAAAAATAGAGATGATCAGAACCCAATATTATGCCAAAGATATTATTAGCTTTAGGTGTGGAAAGTATACCAATATCGGAACCTTTTTTAATTGAAGCAATTTTTTTTGATAGGTTTGTTGACCAAATAACCTCTCCAGAGCCTGCATTTAGACAAATTAAAAAATTATTGTCAGTAAGTGTAAATAAAAAACTTGAGTTTAAAACATTATCATTGGACGAAATGATTTTCTTAGACCACTTAATTGCTCCGGTAATTAAATTTAAGTTTAATAACTCACTTTTATTAGATGATACAAAAACATCATTTTCGTTTATTAGGATATTAGATATTTTAAATACATTATCGAAGGATAATATATTCTGTGAAATTAAATTTCTTGTCCATAAAACCTCTTGTTTGGTTAAATCTAATGCTGTCAAATCTCCAACATCATTAGAAAAAAGAAGTTTATCTCTATAGGTAGAAATTTTTCCAGATTTTGATTGCTTTAGAACACCTGATAGAGAGTTAAAACTCCATATTTTTCTACCATCAGAAGTATCAAAAGAATACAAACGACCATTTTGATTTAGAACGTAGATCGCATTTTTATAGACTAATATGTTTGATCCGAAGGGAACACCAAAATTCTCTTTCCACAAAATTTTTCCATTTGAAATATCTAAAGAATAAATGGATCCAAGGCTATCTGATGCAAACATTTTTCCTTCATATAAAGTTATAGATATATTCTTTGGAATATTATTTAAGCTCCTGTCGTATATTTTTTGCTCCCATAAAATTTTATCATTATTAAAATCATATTTATAAATCGTTCCTTTTTCGTCACCAAAGTACAAAATATTTCCATCATGTAACAAGTTCCCATTTTGATTAAATTTATTGACTGATGAACCAATATTTTTTTTTATAATATTTTTAAATTTGCCATCATATTGAAAATGATCAGTAGAACTTTCAATATTATAGTTTTCTGTTGTCCAGTCATTTAATTTGACCACATCTGATAATTTTATTGATTTTGTGGCATTTTTTTCTTCTGCAAAAAAACCCTCATTAAAAATATTTATTTTTTCTCCTTCCTTTCTAAAAAAATCTAAATCTACTTTCTTTTCTTTTGAAGAGCAGGCTATAATAAAAAAAAAGAGAAATAAAAAATATTTCATCCTAGTCTATTTATCTTACGCTGGATATCTTGTTTAAATATATCGGGAAGATTTTTTAAATTGATTATCTTATTATAAAATTCTTTAGCTTTTTGATTTTGATTTTTGTTTTGATAAAAATCACCAATTACATCTAAAGCTAGTATTTCCCAGGGTGAATTTTTAAATTTTTGCATATCAAGTATTCTCAAAAGTTCTTTTTCATCTAAATTATCAAAAAAAAGTATTGCTTTTTTTATTCGAAAAAGAGTTTTATCATCTCTATTTAAGTTACTACTTTCAATTTTTTCAAAAATTTTTTTTTGGGTATCTGGATTATTACTTTCCAATTCTAATAATTTGGAAAATGCTAAATTTTTATAAATCTTTATGCTTGAGTTAGTAAGTTTCCAAAGCTCATCTTTAGCATTCTGAAAATTTTTTTGATCAATTAAGTAGTTTATATTTAAAAATGATTGTAATGATTTTTTTGATTGTTGTTCTAGATAAATTTTTCTTGAAACTGAAATTGTTACACTTAATAAAATTATTGCAATTATGAAAAATAGAATAAACTTATATTTTTTAAAAAGGCTTCTTAAATTATCTTTATTGAGGTCCTCGTTGATTTCATGTAATAGCTGATCCATTTAAGTATATAAATTTGAATTTTTTGGAAATCTTTTTAGCTTCACATCAATTGAAAATTTTTTAGCAGCTTCAATAATTTTTTTTTTTAAATTATCATATTTTTTTACAAACTTCGGAACTTTTTCTGTTATACCTAACAGGTCATCAATGACTAATACTTGACCATCACAGGTATTTGATGCGCCTATGCCAATTGTTGGAATACTTATCTTTTTGTTAATAGTATCTGCAAGACTCTTTGTTACACATTCAACTATTATACTAAAACATCCTGCTTTTTCTAAGATAATTGCATCATTTAAAATATTTCTAATTGAACTGTTATTTCTTCCTTTTACAGAATACTTGGTGGCTGTTTGAGGTAGTAAACCAATATGTCCCATAACCGGAATTTTTTTCTTTATTAAAAACTGAACACACTTGATAATTTTTTTTCCACCTTCAAGCTTAACTGCATCGCAACCAGTCTCTTTCATTAACCTATAAGCATTTTTATAGGCTACGGAGGGACCGCTTTCATAAGTTTTATAGGGCATATCTACTACTAAGATACTTTTTGAAATTCCTTTTTTTACTGCTTTTCCATGTGCAATCATCATTTCAAGAGTTACGTCTCTCGTTGATTTAAAGCCATACATAACCATGCCGAGACTATCTCCAACTAAAACAATATCAGAAAATTGATCAATAATCTTTGCAACTGGTGTAGTGTATGCTGTAAGACAAACGATGGGGTCTTTAAATTTTTTTTGTTTAATTTTATTAATTGTAAGTTTCATTTTACTCCCATTCTATAGTAGATGGAGGTTTTGAAGTCACATCATAAACTACTCTATTCACACCTTTTACAGAATTAATTATCTTCGAAGATATTTCGGTAAGATCTTTATTAGAAAAATTAAAAACGTCAGCAGTCATTCCATCTGTTGAAGTAACTGCTCGTAATGAACATAAAAAATCATACGTTTTAAAGTCACCCATT
>Ga0194115_10007185_pt1 | contig 11110 bp, 9 predicted proteins | sample TA2MahsurfametaG_3_FD_148656 | JGI IMG/M metagenome (GOLD analysis project Ga0194115, IMG submission 148656) | Freshwater microbial communities from Lake Tanganyika, Tanzania - TA2015002 Mahale S4 surface | ecosystem: Environmental > Aquatic > Freshwater > Lake | place: Tanzania: Lake Tanganyika... | reverse complement strand
CGTGTGAAAAAAACTAAACAACAAGCAATTGAAGAAAATATTAAAAAGGCCGAAAAATCAGGTAACACATTATCGCAAACAATTGATGAAAATGGTAACTTAATTGGTGTCAATAATGCAAGTACAAAAGAGTTCGCGCTAGGTGAACAAGAAAACATTTCAACTGCTGATATTTGTAAAGAATTATTCGAAGGAGAAAATATTGTTGTAGGAAAGAGTGATTACGGGCAAAGTCAATTAAAGTCAGGACCATTTGCTAATCAGAAATAAATTTTATATAAAATAAAAAGCAATTTGTAAAAATATTGTTATTTAAATATTGTTATTTAAATAATAATTCATAAATTATGAATATGGAAAAAACCTGTTTTGTGTTAATTACAGATAAATTATATTTGGGAAAAGCTATGGTTACAATACAAGACTTAAGAACAATTGGATGTTGGGATAATGATGTCGTGTTGATTACAATTGATTTTGATTTGGATGAAACATTACAAAAACAATTCAATTTAATAGAAGTCAAATTTCCACAAATTGATAAATCTAATTTGATTCAAAAAATAGGTCCAAATGGTTTTTCAAATAGCGATAAACGAGAGATAAATAAATTGAATCAATGGGAGAAATTACATGTATTTGACGAGTATTTTTTACAATGGAATAGAGTAGTATATTTAGATGCTGGGTTAAGAGTGTTAGATAATATTAAATATTTATTAGAACTAGATTATAAAAATCATATTTTGGCACCAAATGATGCCTCACCTAATTTTAGACCAGATCAGATTTTTAAGTATCAAATTAGTTATGACAATGAAGAAATGGTAAACTTATTAAAAGCGGATTTAGGAGAACAAATTTTTGAGAAACATCATATGTTAAATTGTATGTGGATTTATGATACAAATATTTTAAAAATATGTAACAAAGAAATGTTAATAGAAGCAATGAATACATATATTTTATGTAAAACAAATGAAATGTGTTTAATGAACATAATGTTTCATTTTAAATATGGCTTATGGAAAGAATTCCCTTTGAAAGCATCCAATGGAAAATATTTATTTGAATGGTGTGAATTAAATCATTCGCATCATACTACATGGAGGGATTATTGTTTTATTAAATATCCAGTAACAATTAGACTTAATGAAAGACCTATTTTATGATTACACCCTTGAAGATTTGAAATGAGACAGCATTTCAAATCTTTTCAGATGAACCGGGTGAAATTTATAACAATAGCACCCTAAAGGGTGCCGTTTTAAATCTTCACTGGTTTAAAATATAGTATTTGATGCAACGTAATAAGACAACTCATTGCTAATATACGCATGTTTTATATTAGGTAAACTAAATACTCTATGACAAAATACACTATCTTCTTTTCTATTAAATTCACGCTCTTCTGGAAATTTTATTATATGTAAAATCGAAATTTTAACAGTAGCTTGTGAATGATGAATCTTATCAATTCTATCATCATAACCATGAATATGAGTTATACAACCAGACCAACTTTGAATCAGTGTATTTGTTCTAACGTTTATATGTGCGATTTTTTCAAAGATATTTGTATCATTATATGGATGAGTTTGATAATTATGTAGTATTATATCACTATCATAATCATGAATAGTCTTTAGTAAAATTTCTATTCTCTGTGGATGCATAATATCATCAGCATCCATAAATGTAACATAATCCATATCTAATAATTTTGAAATAGCATTATTTCTATTTTGAGCCGCATTAAGTTTTTCATTTGTTACAAATATATCTAACTCAAAATTATATTTTTTAATTATGTCAAGTTTATCTGTTGAAGAGCAACTTACCGCAACTTTATTTGGAACAATTGTTTGTGAATCAATTGAATCTAATAAAAAGAATAAATTATTAATATGGACATAATAACATGGAATAGCTACACCTATTTTCATTAATATATTTAAATTATATATATATTTAAGTATATTTATATAAATATTATGTAAAAAATATATAAAAAATATTCTATAATATAGTATATGATGGATATTTACACAAAGAATTTTATTATGGTATTATTAAAATTATCATTAATTTTTAACTTTGTTACAGCATCAAAATTTGATCCTGCTAGATGTTTTGAAAAATTTATATCTCATTATGGAGTAAAAATCGAACCTGTTAATTATGAATTTAGAAAAGGGTTATATCTAGAAGAACAAAAAAGAATTTTAGCACATAATAATGCTAATAAAGGTTGGAATGAAACACTTACTCCAATGTCAATCCTAACTGCTAATGAACGAAAACAATTTTACGGATATTCAAAAGGTATTAAACAATATCATAATTCTATCAAACAAATGAAAAACATGAAATCAGATTCAATTGATTTAAATTTATTACCTAAGAGTGTTGATTGGAGAAGTAAAGGTGTTGTTACGGCGGTAAAATCACAGGGTGGATGTGGTAGTTGTTGGGCTTTTGCTTCCACAGCAGTAATTGAATCACATGTCGCTATAAATACAAATAAATTATATGATTTATCTCCACAACAAATTGCTACTTGTGCTCCTAATCCACTAGAATGTGGAGGTAAAGGTAATTGCCAAGGAGCAACTGCTGAATTAGCGTTTGATTATATTGCGAATTCCGCAGGCTTATATGATGAATTTCAATTGCCATATACTGAATATTATGGAGTTGAAGCAAAATGTGTTTTACCATCAGATACGCCTAGAGCTACAATTTCAGGATACGTTAAATTGGAAGAAAATAATTACGAACAATTGATGTATGCTGTAGCTACTGTTGGTCCAATTGCTGTTTCAGTGGATGCGAGTAATTGGCATTCATATTCTTCAGGAATTTTTAACGGATGTAATCAAACTAATCCTGATATTAATCATGCTGTTGTTCTTGTAGGATATGGGACAGATTATACATCAGGTCAGGATTATTGGTTGGTAAGAAATTCATGGTCTGCCTCGTGGGGCGAATCTGGTTACATCAGATTATTGCGCCAAACAAGAAGTATTTATGATGATGATAATGATGAAACATGTGGAATGGATATAACTCCTCAAGATGGAACTGCTTGTGCTGGGGATAACAACCCAGTTAAAGTATGTGGAACTTGTGGAATTTTATATGATTCATCCTATCCTACTGGTGCGAATACATTATAATTTTTATAAAATAACAATATAATCCCTTAAGGTATTTATTATATTGTTATTCTTTTGCTACTTTACTAACCAATACTAATTTACTACCAATTAGAAGTTTTCTTAACACTTATTCTAGGGCCTGCGCCTCGTTTTTTGTTCTTAGCAGGATCATATTGTTCTTCTTGATCTTCATCAGGCATTCCTTTTGATAATTCCCAGAATTCTTTTGAACCCAATCTGAAGTCATTATGATTATCAGCTTTATAATAAAATACTTGGTCGTTTAACTTATTAGATTTAGAGTTATTATTAATAACGAGACATTCATAATTTTCCGTACATTGATCCATTACCTGACAAAAGGCTTCAAATGTTGGAAACATACCAGCATAATTCTCATAAATACGCTTTCTATTCGCAATATAATTCTCTCGAAGAATAAAAACATAATCTATATTAGTTCTTAGTGTAGGTGGAATACCTAATGGATATTGCATTGTGATGACTAACATTACTTTCCAGTGTCTCAATAATACCGTTTTCATTTAGACATTTCCTTCTAAAATCATAAAACCTATACTTTTTCAATGGGTATAGCATTCTCTCGAATGGGGTTAGACTATATCTTAAGATATCATCGAAACTAGTTAGGTTTCTCAATCCCACGGGCATTTAGTCGTTGAACAATCATCATATCCTTACCATAACGGACTTAGATGACTTGCTGCGGATTTTCTCTATTTTATACCTTTTTACTATACCTTATGTGATTAGCATAAGCCGCTATTATATTTCTACAATAGTTTAGTAGTATAAACCTTCAAAGAACAATCAGTTCTAAACCAAGATTTTTCCGCAATTTGGACGTGTCGCATATTGATTTAACAATATACTAGCCATTCTTTTGAAATGACTTTGGCAAACATTTTACCATTCATGAAAAGTAATCGCATTAATTTATCACGAGACCATGTATTGTCATATAAACAATCATCTAATATAACAAATGCTCTTGGGTCAATAGTGGATCGTTTATACGTTTCCATCTCCTTTTTAACCTGCTTTAATACAGTTCTCTGACGCTTTAAGATGTTCTCAATAATTGCCGAATTATATTCATTATGGATGAACAACCGTGGCACCATTTTGCCGTAAAACCCGTTACCTTCTTCTGTTCCTGATATAACTGTTCCAATTGGAATGTCCTGTTGATACCATAATAGATCTCTGACTAAAAATGACTTACCAGTATCACGCTTACCGATTAAAACTACGACTGGACCCTTATTTTCGTTTGGTTTAAATTGGATACTTTTCATATCAAATTTTCTTAGTTCCAGAGTCATTATAATATTATTTTATTAAATAATATTATTTAATTTTAAACGAAATAAATTATTCATAAAAATATTTCCATATAGATTGATATTCTAATATTTTAATGTTTTCAATATAATCTTGTAATACAAAATATAAAGTTAATTGGTCCTGAATACCACATTCTAATATATTATTAAACCAATCTAAACCAAATTTTTTGGAAATTTCATTGTTTTTACGAATATTTATTCCTCCACATAAAAATCCATTTTTATTTGTTTCAGTATATCCTTTATCAATCATTTTATTTATATAATTAACATAATTTGTTTCTTCATTTTTATATTTTTCTACACCCATAGATGAATTAAATTCATCCCAAATACTATTATATTTTTCAGAATAAGGATGTTTTGTAAAAACTATAGATTTATCTGAATTATCAAGCTCATATATTATATTTTCAACTTTCTCATCAAATACTTGTAATTTATTATCAAACCAACATACATATTCATATATTTTTAATATCTCAATATCGAATGGTTTACATCTATATGCTTTAGAACTCATTATATCTTTATTCCAATCATCATAAATTGGAATATCATCAATAAATATTCTAATAAATTTTGTATCTTGTAATTGAGTATATATATCAATATTATTTGTAAAATAATAACAATCATAATCTTTTGATGGAACCGGTGGTATTAAAAAAGAATAATTATTACTAGAACCAAAAAAACAAGTATAATATGCAAGTTTTGTGTTATTCGGTTTTTTATAATTAACAAATTTAAACTGATTATCAAAAAAACCATTGTTTTTCATATATTCGTTTTTAAAATCTTTATTTGATTTACATAAAGAAAATATTTTGTCAACAATACCATAAGATTTATCCCTATTAGAATAAAACGAGCTAACATAATAACAAAAATATATATTAAAATAAATATCACCAGGACAATTAATATTATGAATATCAATATAATTTAATATTGTTTCACAATACTGAAAACATATTGTATTATTAGCTTTGTCTAAATTTTCTTTTATAATTTTATGTACGTATTTAAATTCATTATCTATAAAAATGGAATTTTTATTAACATAGCATTGTGTATTTAGTTTTGACATAACATATTTTTCCATCAATATATTCATATAATCGTTATTTAAGTTACATTTTCTCAATTTAAGTGAATTTAATACAAATTCACAACCCTCTATACATTTTTTAAAATTATTACATCTAAAACTATTATTTATAAAATTTCTTATTGGAGCTTCCGGGTGTTCATATACATATTTATAATTAGTAATCATTTGTTGATAATCACCATAATAATGTTCGAATGAATCAGGATTTTCAAAGTAAACTGGACTGAATAACTGTTCGTCAGCATGACCGTATCCTAATGACAAATAATATAAAAATTTATCTAATATTAACCCGCAAACACGGTACATATATTCTTTGTTTCCTGTAAAAAACCCACTACACATGCTACATCTACCCCACTTGAAGTACTCTTTGGTATCTTGTATAAGCTCATATGGTATATAATCAATATAACATGTTGAAAATTTATTTCTTTTAACTGCCAATGCTTCATCCAGATATTTTAAATTAGTGTATCCCATTCGCTCTATACAAAAATTTATCCAAGAAAAATATTCACTCTTAAATGGATTAGAATCTATAACCTCTCGTAACATTATATATCTTGTCAAACAAAACAAATAATAACTAGCAGTATTTCTATTATCAAAATAGTACGGATTTTTGCTTCTATTGTCATTTATTATATCTCTGTACACATTTAATGTTTTATTATTCAACATAATATCATCAAATTCAACAATTTTATACACTGTTTTTTCTCTCAAATATTCTGGTCTTAACTTAAAAATCTGGTCGTAACTTTCACTATCACAATAAATTACTAAGTTATATGGTAAATTTAATGTCGATAACGCATGTGATAAATAGTATGATTTGTCTCTTTTACATATTTCTTCTGACGCATCAGGACACTTTGTTAGATTAAAATATGCTGTTACTAAGGTCCAATCTGAATTGTCATTTTTATGAAATTTATAATTTGGGTTGAATGTAAGTATACCTGTTCCAGACCAATGTCCTAAATGAGATATATCATACCTATATTGATATGGAATTTTATACCAAAAATTATCGCGCATTTGTTTAAAATACCAGATGTCATCACAAACAACAAAACCATCATAATTATTCTCTTTTAAAAATAAGTAAAAGTCATATTCCATGAATCCATTATGGGGATCAACATCTAGAAATATAAACGCACTAGATAATATAATTTCTTTCCATTTTTCTCTAGTTTGATAATCAGTCATGATATCACCTATGATAAATTTAATATTATCAACTTGTTTTTTTTCTTGCGAAACTTTGTCTATAATATCAAATGTGTATATAATATTATTTTTATTATACGACAAAGCAATCGCAGATTCACCGACATGCGTCCCTATTTCAATTATATGCTTACCATTAAACAATGAAGATAAATATGCTAATAAAATGTAATGCTGGTCTCCAGGACTTTTATAAACATCATCGCACATATTTATATGGGGGAATTCTTTTCTTAAATCGATTTTATTAACTAGGTCTAGCTGTAATAAATTTATAAAATCCATTTTATATATTTTATTTAATCATGTATTTATATCTTAAAAACAATAAATTATTTAATCAAAATAAATTATTAAATGAAAATAAATTATATAATGAAAATAAATTATGTAATGAAAATAAATTATGTAATGAAAATAAATTATGTAATGAAAATAAATTATGTAATGAAAATAAGATTATGTAATGAAAATAAGATTATGTAATGAAAATAAGATTATGCTTAGAATATTTTAGAAAAAATAAATTATTTCAAAAAATAATAAGTTAAAAACACATTTAATTTATATTTTAATTCACTAAAGATGTTTACGATTAATTATCAGAAAAGGAAAAATATTGAATTATTTAAGCATTTTGAAGAGCCAACATCACTTTTTCTCTCAAAAACTCAGAACTATATACCTATTTACACGAAATTTTTCAATTTGAATGATACAAATTACAATAGTATTAATCTGAATAATAAATGGTTTATTTCAAATATACATACTGAAGGAGAAATAGAAGATAATCCGAATCTTTTTATGTGTAGAATTAAAAATGTCGACAATAATAAAGTCAAGGATAGAGAGGTCTTTTTTAAAATGGCACCTTTATTAGATCCATATAAGTATATGATTGGTAAATATGACATAGCAAATCCAAAATTATTTAATTTACCACAATTAAATTCTAGTCTAGAAGATTGTAATCCTAAATTCATCGATGTAAATAATTCAGCTTATGTGGACGGTTTATTTTTATTTTTATCTAGTCAATTGAGACATTCATTTAAATTCATACATGGTGTAGACTATTATGGTTCTTTTTTGGCAATAAAAAATGATTTTAAAATAAATGTTTTTGATGATATTGATTATCTAAATAATTCAGATTTTTTTAATAAAAACAAGAATATTCTATTTACAATAGATGAATACGACCACTTATTTCAACAAGACCAAACAAAGTTGAAACCATTAACAATAGGTAATAATATAAGTTTAAAATCAATTACATCCGTTAATAATGAAATTTTTGAAAATGTATTTGAAAATACCATGAATTTAGATGATCTTAAAGACATGTCGCTTGATTTAATTGATATAACAAATTCAAATATGTTAACAGAACAACAGGTTACACTTAAATCAAACTCAACGTGTTCTTCAAGATCATCTCATACAAACGATGATGACCTAGATGATTGTGAAAATTGTTATCAAGATAATGAAATTTTAGATTCTGGATCTGAAAAATATGAAGATATAAAAAGTGATGGTAGTGACAAAAAATCTAAAAATAGCGGAGATAAGTTAGATGAAACAGAGGAAGAAGATTGGGACGAAGAAGATGAAAGAATTAACGTTACAATTCCAAAATTTCCAGTTCAAGTAATAGGAATGGAATACTGTGAAAATACTTTTGATGATTTAATACTGAATAATGAATTAACAGAAGATGAATGGTTGTCCGCTTTTATGCAAATAATTATGATTCTTATTACATATCAAAAAGCATTTAACTTCACACATAATGATTTACATACAAATAATGTAATGTATAACGAAACCGATAAGAAATATTTATATTATTGTTATAAGAAAAAATATTATAAGGTGCCAACATTTGGGAGATTATTTAAGATAATAGATTTTGGTCGTAGTATTTTTAAATTTGACGGAAAAGTATTTTGTAGTGATAGTTTTCAAATTGGAGGAGATGCTGCTACCCAATATAATACAGAACCTTACTTTAATGAAAAGAAACCAAGATTAGAGCCAAATTTTAGTTTTGATTTATGTCGATTAGCTTGTTCGATTTTCGATTATGTCATTGATGATTTTGAAGAAATAAAGTTTTTAAACAAAACAATGGATCCTATTAAAAGTTTAATTGTCGAGTGGTGTTTAGATGATAACGGTGTTAATATGCTTTATAAAAATAATGGAGTAGAGAGATATCCTGATTTTAAATTGTATAAAATGATAGCAAGATGCGTCCATAATCATACCCCTCAGACACAATTGGAACGCCCTGAATTTGATAAATTTTCAAAATTTAATGGAGATATTAAGAATATGGATGAAGTTATGAATATAGATAAAATTCCGTCACATATTTGAAATTATTTTTTTAGTTTATAGTTATTTGTTGTAAAGTAATAATATATTTTATTAATAGTATATAATATATTATGGATAATTTTGGATTTATAATAATAAGACATGTTAACTCAGAAAAAACAAATAAATATTGGAATCATAATGTTAAATTATTAAGAACGTTATATCCTTTAACAAAAATCGTCATTATTGATGATAATAGTAATTATGATTTTGTAAAAGCAGAATTTGAATATAAAAATGTAGAAATTATTCAATCAGAATTTCCAGGACGAGGTGAATTATTGCCTTATCTTTATTATTTAAAGCACAAATTTTTCGCAAACGCAGTAATTATTCACGATAGTGTTTTTATACACAGAAGAATAAATTTCGAAAAATTGAATGGAATAGACGTTGTGCCGTTATGGTTTTTTTATTCGGATAAAGAAAACGTACAAAATACACAGAGAATAGCTTCTTATTTAAAAAACAACATGAGTATTAATAATAAACTTACAAAAGATTTGAATATTTTAGGGTTGAGAAGCGATGAATGGTTCGGTTGTTTTGGAGTTCAGTCATATATAAATTTAACATTTCTTCAACGAATCCAGGAAAAATATAATATTCTAAATTTAATAAAAGCAATAAGCTGTAGAGCGGATAGATGTTCTTTGGAGAGAATATTTGGTGCTATATTTTTTACAGAATCCCCCAAGATATTGTCAAAGAAGTCGTTGTTGGGTAACATCATGACATATCAACAATGGGGATATTCATTCGACCAATATATGATTGACTTAAAAAAAGGCACTATTCCTCGCTCGGTAATCAAAGTTTGGACGGGGCGCTAAAATTCACCTTTGAGCGAAGTGACTAACGTTAGCAAAAGGTAGAGCCAAAAAGTTGTAAATTAACTCCTATATTTTTTTGGATATATAAAATGGTTGTTGTAAATTATTTACACCCTTGAAGATGAACCGGGTGAAATTTATAAGAAGGCACCCTAAAGGGGTGCCGTTTTAAATCTTCACTGGTTTAATTTAACTATTATATAATTTGGCTCCACCTTTTCCAAAGGTGGATCTAAAATCCAGGATTATCAGTAAAAACTGGTGTAATAATTTTACTCGCACCACCTTTCATAGCTGGATTTACTTGATCGATTATGAAATTAGATATTATCACACTAAAATATACTAAAAAAGTATCTCTTATTAAAAGCTTAAGTGGTTTACTTTCTTTTTCAATATATCGCATTTCTAAAAATTTAACTACTAAAAATGTAATTGCTATTATTGTTGATGTTATAAATATATTTATTCCCATGTATTACTTTATTTAAGAACAATCTTATTTTTAATTTAACGCAATTTATTCTAAAATTTCAATTTCATCTATTAATAAGTCTGGCAATAAATCTAATTTTGGTTCTTCAATGTTATTAATATCTAAACTATCTAAAGTAAAATCTTGGTCTGAAATATTTAACTTAATATCGTTATCTTCATCTTCTAATTCTTGTTTTCTTCGTTCATTTCTTATCATACTTATTTCTTCTAATCTTTCAATATTCTTTGGTGCATTTATTTGAGATATACCATCCTCGTGTTTAATATAGTCTATATCATTAAAGCTTACACCACCACCACCACTGCTTTTCTGAGGTGTTTCTGAAACAGGAGCCATAATTGGTTCATGAGTCACTTCCTCTTTAACTTCTTCAATAACATCTTCTTCGACAGTTTCGTCCATATAAGCTTTCAAAATAGCTTCAACTGGAATACTTTCTCTTAATGTATTTAATATACATTCTTGGACGATAATCTCTAATTCTCTGTAATTTTTTT
>Ga0194115_10007183_pt1 | contig 11114 bp, 9 predicted proteins | sample TA2MahsurfametaG_3_FD_148656 | JGI IMG/M metagenome (GOLD analysis project Ga0194115, IMG submission 148656) | Freshwater microbial communities from Lake Tanganyika, Tanzania - TA2015002 Mahale S4 surface | ecosystem: Environmental > Aquatic > Freshwater > Lake | place: Tanzania: Lake Tanganyika... | reverse complement strand
ACCTATTTTTATCCTGCAAGAGTTGTGTGACGGAGAGTGTGGTTTGAGTAAGACGACTCAAGACCTACGACACATACCTACGAGTCAACCAAGGCAGGAAGGAGTACGAGTCATTTCAACACAACCTCGTTCCATCACAGAGGTGGTTTACGGATGTATCTGGCGTCGAATTTTGCCTTCCCGACTAGGATTTTGAACCGATGTCAATATCGTTCTACATGACATGAACCCAAGGCAGGAGTCTTCACCCATGGACCATCGTCGCACAGTTCCAACTTGACGTCCTCACCATCGTCTTGTAGTTGGGGAACGCACGTATTTGTTAGTGACTGTTATTATGGACAGTGAATGGCCTCACGCATTTGGGGTTCAAGGATATCTTGAAAACATTCCATCCTCATCTAATTCCTTGGTGGATCCGGCGAAGAGTCTAATCCCTCATTCATTTCCCTCGTGATCAAATCTTGCGTCTTCTCGCTTGCCCTGTCGAGGTTCCATTGCCCGTCCGGGGGAGGGTTCTTTCAATAGATTGTCCAAGATCTCCTAAACTTACCGCGACTAGAGGGCTCGTGGAACTACTTCAAAGACGCCTAGCACAGGCAGCGAGGAATTAACACAAGACAGGCGGACATGATGCAGCAGGCCTTCAACTTTGGGTCGGCTTCGTTGACATTTTCTCCTTCCCCAAGGCGTGTATCGTCGAAGCATTCCTTGACTGTTTCATTGAGTTCTCCAGCTGTGATTCCTCTAGCCAAAAGACGCACTGAATCATGAGATCGGTACTATACGTCATGTAATTTGAGGTCGTTCGGGTGTGGGGAATGGTTTCCTCAGGCGCCTGTTCCAGAACATGCCACGGGTTCACCTTTTGGCGGAAGAGGTGGTGGATGTTTTCTCGTGTGTCTTGTTTGTGTTTTCGACAAGACGATGCCTTCCATTTACCAGGCTAGTACAGTCGTCGATAAACGAAATAAGCCTTACCTTGCCAAGAATATCATGCCTGAACGTGCATGTAACGCATAGTTCCAAAAATGGCGTGTGGTCTGCAACATTCCACTCTGGACTTAAAGGTTGATCTGGTTGATCAAGTTGACCGTCGGGGGCCTTACCATGTCTAGGTTCCATCGCTCATCAGGTGCGACCTTCAGTAGGTAATCCAGGATCTCCCTAACTGCGGGACTAAGCCTTTGAACAACCGCAAAGGCTCGACGCAGGCGGGCGGCTCGACGCAGATGTTCAGATCGGTCCGCCTCGTTGACATTTTCTTCTTCCCAAAGGTCGGCTTCATCAAAGCATTCCTGAATTCCTTCAGTGAGTTCTCCAGTAATTCCTCTTGCCAGAAAGAAACATCGAAACATTTTGTCACTGTGGTATGGTATATCGTACAAGAATCGTTCATGAGTCAAAAGACAAACCAAGGTCAACCCCGCGGCCCATAAGTCGCATTGATAGGCATCGTAGGGTCTACGAAAGTGGCTGTTCATGAAGACTTCTGGTGGCTGGTAAGCAGGTTGTCCATGGATATGATTGTCTGGGATTACTATGGAAGCCCCGGGGGGGAGTTGAAAGGATCGTTCAAAGCCAGTTACCACGACTCGACCTTGGTAGATTAGAAATTCTTCGGGGGACAAACCTCTGTGACATATCTCACGATCTCGAAGATATGTCAGGCAATTTAGGATCTGCAAGAATACAGGGAGGGCTTGAGCTTCAGTCAAATCATCAAAATCAAAGAGGGATCCACCTTCACAGTATGGCATAACTATGTAGAGGTATTCTTTGTCCCTCAATGCTTCGATACAACCCAGGACATGAATGTTGTCGCCAATGGTCTGCATACGATTGATTTCCTTGTAGGGGTCTTCTAATTTTCCCTGACGTAAGGCTGCTTCCACCGCGCCAATATGAAGACACTTGATCGCGACACGATCAACACTTCCTTCGGTTTGTGGTATCTGATAAACGCCATCCGCGAGTGCAGGGAGCCGGACGGCGAAAAACACCCGACCCCAGTTAGGCGCACGGTAGTATAGACTAATTTCTTCCATTGCGCGATCAATCATGTAGGCCTCTTCAGGGTTGTCTTTCCGAACAAGGTCAACATATCCGGGAGTAGGGTTGTTGTTGTTGTTGCCATCCACGAAAAAGACTTGCTGATGGTGTAGGCACTCAAACACTTGGGGCCGTTCTGGTTCAGGCAAAGGTGCCACAGGCACTTGATCTTCATCCATATATCTATAGATATCGACCCTGTCAGATACTGAATCGTTGGGATGAAGACCAACTATTGTTTTGTAGTGTCAGAGTGAGAGACGTTGCAGAATCGTATCCTCTAGGAGCTTCCTCGTTGTCGCTTTCGAAGATCCGGAAGCAACCGGGCCAATTCGAAGGCACTGACAGTTGAGTTTCGACGGCCGAATTCCAACGCAGAGAACGGACGAAAATAGACGATCCGCATAGGGGTCGTTGCATCTTTTCGCTCCACCTGGTTTCCGTCGAACTGCAAATAACGTTCAATCTAGTTGCAAATACCGTAGTCGACCATTCTGACGTCGGTCAAGATGAATGCATTACATGTAAAACGAGAATGCGAAATGGGAGACAACAACGAGAGCAGCCCACCTATTTTTTACCGCTACCACCGCCGTCACGATCTCATGTATAGAACTCTTACGATGTTGCCTCTAGAAGTCAACAAAGAAGACAGGTATTGGGAGAAACATTCCATTCTGGTGGTTACATTTCTCTGACTTATGGACTGCGAATCAAATTGAGTGTCGCAGCCTTCACTCTATCAAGGTTCCATCGTTCCTGGGGGGAGACTTTCAATACATTATCTAGGATCTCCCGAACTTCTGGACGAAGGTTTTGGACCATTGCAAACACCTTACACATACGTCTGGCCCGACGAAGATTTTCCACTGGATTTGGAAAATCGACGACTTCATCATCCTCATCATCATCCCCCATATCGTTGATAATAATGAATTCTTCATCGACTTGGTCAGCATCTTGGAAACAATCCTCAATCAGATCATTTTGTACACCAGCAATTCCTCTTGCTAAAATGAAACATCGGAACATATGATCATTCTGACGGGGGATGTGATATAGGATTTCTCCCGTCAACAGATAGAAGAAGATCAATCCGGCTGACCATAAATCACATTGATAGGCATCATAGTTGAGACGATCTCGACTACTTAAGAAGACTTCTGGTGGTTGGAACGCTGGTGTCCCATGAATCGTCATGTCTGGAATGACGACTGAAGATGTGGACGGTAATTTGAAAGATCGTGTCAAGCCAGTCAAGATGACTCGACCTTGGTAGAATAAGAGATTTTCGGGTGACAAGTCTCTGTGACAAATCTGACGTTCTCGAAGATACGACAAGTTATCCAAGACCTGTATGAACAGACGAAGGGCTTCATTTTGGGACAAGGCCACAGAAGTGGTGGAGGGTCCCTCTTCATAAAATGGCATGACGATGTATAAAGTATTCAGATCTCGCAAGACTTCAATACATCCAAGGACATGAATATTATCACCGATGGTCTGCATCAAATGGATTTCCCTGTAGACATCCTGTAGGGTGCCTACACGACCTCCTGGTCCCGCCTCTTCTTGTTGTTGTTGCTGTTCCTCATTGATGTTGAGACACTTGATCACAACACGTTCGGTCCTTCCTTCGTTGGGTGGCATACAATACATATCCTCTGCAATACGGGGCAGTTTGAACGCAAAGACTATTCTCCCCCCATCACCACCCACCCCGTGGTAGTAGTAGTCATCAAGGACGACTGTATCCATAGAGGTGTCAATAAGATAGGCCTGTTTGGGTTTATTCCGTCGAACCATATCAACATGTCCAATGGAGGGTTCAAAGTTTATCCCATCACTCAACCAAACTTGTTGATCCCTTAAACATTCATGTATCTCTGGGTTTCGTATTTCATCCGAAAATGGTGCTGCAGGTAGTAGTTGCTCTGCCATCATGGTCTTGAGAAAAAGTGTTTTTCACTCCGAGTATGATGTGTGTGTATTAGTGGTTTGGCTATGGAGGAGAAGAAGAAGAAGAAGACTGAAGAAGATCGAAAAGTGGAGGGGGGGGATAAATTGTGAGAAGGGCTTTCGACACGCCATAGCTTACAGTTATGAGCGAAATGCTTTGCTTCCCTAGAGCCCTTGTGAATTTTGGTGTACGACAATTCTTCGCGGTGGGTTTCGCTGTCTGTGGGAGGGGAGGCATGTAGACTCTGAGTTCCGCGTGTTTGAGACGTGCATTGGCTGATTTCTCACTTCTCATTCGGTACAGTACTCGGTACTGATTCGCTTCGCATGGTGCGACCTTTTGACCCCTCTGCTCTATAGAGAATTGCAACAGTGAACAATTTGTTTGGGAAACAACAGGGGGAGAGAGTTCGCCACGCAGGCCCGTCGCAGGTCGCTGTCTTCTCACGGTACACTTTCATTTTTGTCCAATGCTTTCCAATTTCATCTTTCTCAAACGACAAGGACGACGACGACTACATGTTTTTTTTTTAGCACAAGGTCCATTGTGATGGAATTGTCAGACACTGAGAAACAAACAACGCCAATGCGAGAATCTACGACTGCTATAAAGAGTTGGAATTTTGAGTCATCGAGAACCTGGAAAGGTATGAATGATGAGGAAAGAAGGGAAAGATTTCTTCACTGATTGTACTATCGACTCTTGACGATTTCATCCTTTATGGAAGATCCCGTTTCCTAGTCCGTTCATTGACGGTATCTCTTCACAAACTACAAACATCATGAGGTAATCTTTGGTCATATCCGTTCTTTGGTTCTGAACGATTTTGGTAATCCTTGGGGTGTTATCCCTTCCCAATGGATTGTCCATTCTCTTTTTTGGGTTGACCATTTTTCAATGGGAGGATGGATGGAGGTTGAGATTTTTTTTTTCCCACATTTATTAAAAGAATGGGACAAAAGCTAGTAGCTATGGAATAAAGGAATTACGAAACCACCAACCAACATTTGTCATCCCAAACGGAACCCCAAAATTCATCCCTACTAAGTTACTTCGCAAACCTCGTTCATCCAACGAAAATGGATCTTTGTTGCCATGGCAGCGAAGATGAAGCTATATCCCACTGTTGTTGTGTGACTTCAACACCAGAGAAAGTACGAAGATGAAGAGGGGGGGAGGGGGGGGGAGAGGGGAGGGTTCTGACAACCTCATGGATTACACGTCCATTTGCAACGAACTGCAACAATTGATTTTCAGCTATCCCAACCCCGTCGTGCATCCTTTATTTTTCACGTCGCACTTCAAAAGAAGAACAAATGAAGAAAATAGAGAAGGGGAAAATCCGGGAATTGTCCCTTTACCGTCATTGACGCACCAAGCAAGAAACACTATGTTGTATTAAGAGAAAATAGCCAATGGTTGGCTCGATGCGACCACGACTACTGCTACTACTACTACGACGACTACTACTTCTAACGGTTGATCAAGTTTAGTGTCGGTGGTCGTACCATGTCAAGATTCCATCGTTCATCTGGTGGGACCTTGAATAGATAATCTAGGATTTCTCTCACTTCGGGACTAAGATTCTGTATGGCTGTAAACACTGGACGCATCCGTAGTACCTGTCGGATACGAGCAGCATCCTGCCGGAGACGGTCCTGCTGTTGTCCATCTCCCTCCTCATTATTATCATTCCCGTCTTCGGCTTGTAACAAAATTACGTCCGCATCTTCCAGGCATTCCTGGATCAACTCATTGTATATCCCCGTAATTCCTCTTGCCAGAAAGAAACATCGGAACATAAGATCAGAATGATAGGGTATATGATAAAGGAAGGTTTCATTCGTCAATAGACTGAACAAAGTCAATCCTGCCGCCCACAAGTCACATTGGTAGACATCGTAGGGGAACCCATAATGACTACTACTGAAAACTTCAGGTGGTTGAAAGGCAGGTTTCCCATGGATATGCGTATCTGGGATTACTACTGATGATGGCCCCGGGGGGAGTTGAAACGATCTCGCCAATCCACATAATACAACTCTGGCCTGATAACGTAGAAAACTTCGTGGAGATAAATTCCTATGACAAATCTGATGTTGTCGAAGATAACTCAGACAATCTAAGATCTGTCCAAACGTCGTGAAGGCATCCCGTTCGGACAAAGGTTCATGATCCATTAGGGAATCTTGACAATATGGCATGACGATGTAGATGTTTTCTTCATCCCTCAATGCTTCGATACATTTCAGGACATGAATATTATCCCCAATCGTTTGCATACGATTGATCTCCCTATAGGGGTCTTCCATACTACCCTGTCGGAGGGCGATTTCTACCGCATTGATATTTAAACACTTGATCGCAACCCGTTCGGGTGTTTCTCCATCTACCGTTGGTTTTCGAAACATGCCTTTCGTAATTCGAGGGTATCTGAAAGCGAAGAAAATTCGACCCCAACCAGGTCCATGATGCATTAAATCAATCGTTTCCATGGAATGATCAATGAAGTAGGCCTGTTCCGCATCATCTTTCCGAACAATATCCGCATTTCCGGTACTGGCATCGAAGATACTCCCATTTCTACTATTCAGGTGAACCTGGTGATTATGTAGACACTCATACAATATAGGTCGTTCTGGTTCAGGTAATGGTGTCACAGGCGGTTGTTCTTCGTTGGTTTCCATCATGATATTCTTTTTGGTCCCCGGTTTGCTGTACAAGACCAAATGAAATCTTGTTTTCTTTTTCTTGAAAGGACACTCACTCCCTATCAAGCTATTTTTCTCGTTAAAGTGTAAAGGAGTGAGTGATGAGGGTGGAGAATCACATGGGGGGAGGTAGCAATCGACCTGACTAAGTTAGTATTCGGATTCCAAACCCCTCCTTGTCTTCGAAAATCGGAAGCCTTCCCACCATAGCAGGTACTAGAGAGAGATCCCTGCATCCGGAACGATGGCAAATCTTTCGTTCCCTGGTCCCCCCCGTCTTCGCGGGTTAAAGCGTAGGAGGTGGGAGGGCGGGGCGGCGCGCCGGGGTGTCCTCGTTATTTGAGATATACGAACCGTTCGACTTTATCTGTCTGACTGAGTCCCAACGGATTCAAGGAAACGTACGGTAGGTATGTACCGCATCAAACATAGCTGTAAACTGTAAACCAGAAGCTTCTTCGAGTTCCTCTTTCCTCTTCCCTCCCTTTCACAAGAAAAAAAGGACGTACTGTATGTGGTAATCCAAACACCAATGACGAAGGACGCATCTGGGGGACAACCACAAACAACCACAAACAACAACAACAACAACGACGACGACGAGAAGAACGAACACACCTCACTGACAGTGTGAGACACGTATCATTTCCATTGGAAACTGGAGACAAGACAGACGGCAGATCTAAAAAATGATAATGATGATGATGACTGATGACACATGAAACAAAGACGCTTACAACACATACAGTCGCCAAGAATCGACAAACGCAACAACTCTCACCAAAATTTTTCATAGGTTCTGTTCTTCCCATCATACCTTCCTACCAATCCATGGGGACTTTTGGAATCTTCAATCGTGACCCAGACCCATCTCAACAAGGGTGATTCAAGATGAAGATCCTTTATTTTTTGGCGAATCTATCCACTATGTTTTACGGACCCTTTACCCTCCCTCCCTATCGGAAAATGGTGGGTCATTCCATTTCACACGGGATTCACTACCTCCTATCAAAATCCATTCTACGGGAGGGAAATTCCTTCTTCTTCTTCTTCTGCTTTCCGACCCCACCATGATTTCCAACCCATTATAAGAATATGTGAGAGAGTTCTACAGAATACAGTATATGGAGGGTTGAAGGAGGGGTCGGTTCTTTACGCAACAACAACAACAACAATAACAAATAGCTACATTTCAAATCAGTGTGTGTAAAATGAATGTGGGAAAGCATAGAGAACGAATCGGATGGGACATCGGATTAGATCGTCCGGGGGGATATGATGACCATATCGGATATCATCTTGTATTCGGAGCCGTCGGGTATAGTAGATCTTCGAAATTTCAAAAGAATCTACCACCTCCCAAATTCCAAAGGAGTTCGATCCTTGTTTTTTTTCGGCCCTAATCTTTTCGGAAGACCAGTTGGGGAGGGGTTAAAAGAAAACTTTGACATTTGGAAATGTGAAAAAAGTCCCATATTCCCTACCGGTAGGCAGCGGTGATCAAGCGGGCTACTTCGGCTCTTGCGTACTCTATGTCCCGTCGGTCTTTAGGATCGTGTTTTAACAAATGCGATAGCATTTCAGGAAGTTCAGGACTCAGGCGTTGAATCTTCCGAAAGACTGTACGTACAAGCTGGGCCTTCTGGATTCGGTCACATTCATCTCGGTTTGTTTCATCATAGCTCTCTTTATCGGCTAGGTCAGCATCGTTGATGCAAGATATGATCGAGTTATTCTCGACTCCAGTAATCCCTCGGTGCTGAATGAAAGACTGAAAGGCCAGATTGGACGGGTCTGCGTTTTCGTCTAGGCATTCATGAGTTAACAGAAAAAAGAAGGTCAACGTCGTCGCCCACAAATCACATTGATAGATATTGTAGGACAATCTCCGGTAGACTTCTGGTGGCTGGAAAGCATATTTCCCATGACGTTGTTCATCGGGAATGACTACCGAAGATTCCCCGTCGGGTAACTGAAAGGATTGTGCAAGGCCAGTCATTACGATTCGATCTCAGTATATTAAAAACTTTGTCGGTGATAGATTCCTATGACAAATGTGATGATTTTGAAGATGGGTCAAGCCATTTAGAGTTCTTGAGAATGCAGTCAGGGCATCAAATTCGAGTACATTCACATCATCCGAAAACAGGAGAGATCCTTGACAATATGGCATGACGACATACACCTGACGATATACATATTTTCTTCATCCCTCAATTCTTCGATACAGCCTAGGACATGAATATTATCTCCGATGGTCTGCATCCGATGGATTCCTCTATAGGGGTCTTCGTAACTTCTTTCTCGTAGTGCTATTTCTACCACATTAATATTAAGACACTTGATCGCAACATGTTCGGGTTTTTCGTCGTCTCGTGGTTTTCGAAACATGTTATTCCCAACTCGACGTAATCTCTTAGCGAAAACAAGTCGACCCCAACCAGGTCCATGGTCTGGATTTAGATTAATTGATTCGAGAGTGTCATCAATTAAATAGGCCTGTTGAGGATTGTCTCTCCGTACAATGTCGACATTGCCCGTGGGGGCTTAAACCCCGCGACCGATTTCCTCAGCGATAGGCTCCCTTTCCTTCTCTCCCTCCTCTTCATCCACCTCAAGGGTCGTAGTTCAAGTTACTCGTCGCGTCTATCGTCACATCGAGGTTCCATCGCTCGCCAGGATTGAGTTTCAACACATTATCCAAAATTTCCCTTAGGCTGGGATTGAGTTCTGTAACGATCTTAAATGCCATACGAAGCAGTCGGGCCTGTCGGATGCGGGCTGTGTGCCTGTTACGTTCCTCGTTGTCTTCCCCTTCATAGGCTCCTCGGTTCCCCAATAGGTCCGCATCTTTTAAGCATTCGTCTACCCCATCATTCCTTATTCCAGTAATCCCTCTTTCCCAAATGAAGCATTTACACATGAGATCCTGGTGGCATGGGAAATGGAAATTTCCACCAGTCAAAAGACAGATTACAGTCAATGCCGACGCCCACAAGTCGCACTGATAGATATTGTAGCGCCAACCGTCCCCGAAACTACTACAGTAAACTTCAGGTGGTTGGAAGGGGAACGCCCCATGGGGTTCTGTATCTGGAGTCACTATTGACTGCCCGGGGGGTAGCTGAAAGGATTGTCCAAGGCCACTCAACACGACTCGATCTTTGTGGATCCAAAACTTCGTCGGTGATAGATTCCTGTGACAAATCTGACGTTCCTTTAGATACTTCAAGCTATGGAGGGACTGTAAGAACCTCTGATGGGCTTCTGGTTCTTGGGTCACATCAAGATCGGCCAAGGATTTTTCACAATATGGCATGACGATATACATATTTTCTTCGTCCTTCAGTGCTTCGATACATTTAAGCACATGAAGATTATCTCCAATGGCCTCCATCCGATATATTTCTCTGTAGGGGTCTTCGAAACTACCTGTCCGTAACGCTGTTTCCACCACATTGATATTTAGACACTTGATCGCAACACGTTCGGGTAGTTCTCCATCAAGTGGTTTTCGAAACATGTTATTCGCAACTCTAGGTAATCTGAAAGCGAAAAAAATTCGACCCCAACCAGGTCCATGGGAATCCTCTAATGAAATTTCTCCACCTTCTGTATCAAATATGTAGGCCTGCTTCGCATTTTCTTTCCGAACCATATCTACTTGTGCGGTGGAGGCATCGAAGATGGTCCCACCCCTACTATTAAGGTATACCTGGTGATTATGTAGACATTCATACAATATGGGTCGTTCTGGATCAGGCAGTGGTGCCACCGGTGGCGGTGCGTCTTCTTCCATATCGTTTTACCCCGGTTACCACAACGAAGAAGAAGAAGCTGCTGCGATTGTTGGGGCAGTCGTAGTTGATTTCTTCCGATTTTGATCAAATATATGATAGGAACAAAAGAGGTTGAGCGGAGGATCTCACAGGGTTTATATCTATGATGTATTCACAACACGAGAAAGAGATCACGTTGTTCAGTTCTTTTTTTTGGGTTTTGTTGACTGACAAGATTCTCTCGCTTGTTCCCCATGTCATGGCGGGAGGAAGGCGAGAGCGGGTGCTTGGGTTCCGGTACGTATGTGGTTCCGCGAATCGATATAGTTACCTGCCGCACCGCCTGCTGGTCTCATACATAGTCCTAAAAAATCTTTTCACAGTCATGTCATCGTTATGTAGGTCCAATCTTCCAGCTGTTTCTCGCCTGCCGGGCATTTCGTGTCTCGCGCTATCCAATCCTCCCCCCCCCCCCCCCCCCCCCCCCCCCCCCCCCCCCCCCCCCCCCCCCCACCCCCCCCCCCCCCCCCCACCCCCCCCCCCCCCCCCCCCCCCCCCCCCCCCCCCCCCCCCCCCCCCCCCCCCCCCCCCCCCCCCCCCCCCCCCCCCCCC
>Ga0194115_10007182_pt1 | contig 11114 bp, 3 predicted proteins | sample TA2MahsurfametaG_3_FD_148656 | JGI IMG/M metagenome (GOLD analysis project Ga0194115, IMG submission 148656) | Freshwater microbial communities from Lake Tanganyika, Tanzania - TA2015002 Mahale S4 surface | ecosystem: Environmental > Aquatic > Freshwater > Lake | place: Tanzania: Lake Tanganyika... | reverse complement strand
ATAATAATAATATATCTTAAAACCCAACTCAATTAAGCAAAGAGTAACTTTTATTGTAAAATTTAAATTAAATGTTAAATCAAGATATTTATAAAAATAACATTTAATAGTTATCTACATAATAATCTACCGCGCAAATTAATTAATAAAATTCGCATCTTTTATATAATTCTTTGCCGTATAATAATATTGTTTAATAAGTCGGCACTCAATTATTTAAGCCATCATTATCACAATAAAATACCTCTTAATTATTGCAATCTGATATTTATAATAACAATATTAATTAATTATAAACCGCCACTTTTGGTAATAATTTGCAAAATATTAATTCTTCTCAACAAATAAATACCGATTAATATTAAAATGTTATTTAATAAATTTCAGATTTACAAAATTAACTTCAATAATTATTGACTTTATAATCGCATTAATAAGTTTTTACAAATTAGGACCTTTTTAAAACACAATAATTATATGATAATTTGCAAAATAGTATCGATTATATATAATAATTCAACTCTAAACATTTAAATTAATTGAATGATGTTTAACTCGAATAATAATATGATATTTTAATGAACTAGAAATTTATTCAATCTCAAATAAACACTCATTTAAACCAAATATAATAAACTATTAATCCCGACTATTATTAATACTCACATAATCTTGAAAACCCTATTATTCGTTAAAATATCAAAAATAATAACGATATATTCTTGAAATAATAGAAATAATCAAATATTTTGAGGCAAGACGATATAAATAATTCTAATGTCATCACAACATAAGCAATTCAATAACCTTTAACTAATAATTATATTTATTCCGGCGAATAATAAAATAAATATTGCGAATCTCTATAATTTAGTTCTTTCTGTGCTAAATAAAGTGCCGTTTAAAATCATTATTAAAGCGATTACCAAGAAAAAAGTTCAGAACTATGATTAATTTTATTTTCGCTTCATCAATATTTTTCATCGCGCTTTATTTAATTTTATTTTTATTTTGTTGTTTTCGTATTGCCTATAATTTATGACAAATAAATATTTATTCTTTCATATAAAATCATTATTTATTGGGTTTTATTTTATTAAATCATATATATAATTGCGTCTTTGATAGATATTATTAATATATATTCACATTATCATTGTATTAATTTATATATACAAAAAAATTATTGTTTTCTCTTTATTTTATATTAATCCCGCGCGATTTTTTTAAATAAAATTAAATCCATAAATACCAATATTTTCAATTGTTAAATATTTTTATTATTAATCTAATATTTTATATTGTTAATTGCGAATTAATATGTTATTTTTATATATTTTCGCACTCTTAATAATTTATTTTTTTTATTATAAATAATATATTTTCGCGTTATAAAAATGTACTGTTACGTTATTTGTTTAATATTTTATAGCTATATTTTGCAATTGATTATCAAAAGTCTTTAAACAAAAGGAAAATAAATAATAAATATTATTTGCGCCATATTTTACAAAATAATTTTACTATCTTTATGAAATACTTAGTCAACGGCGTATTTAATTTCTATTTTCTATTAAAAACACGCCACACATACAAGTATATTCACTATTTCATGCAAAATTTTATATTATTTGCGCAAAATTTAATTTTTATCATTGTATCTAGTATGTATTTATCAAATTATATATTAAAAGTTTTGTAAATCAGAAAATAGTACTTTAAATGGCGAAAATAATTATTTTAATATTCTGATAAAATGAAAATATCATTATAATATTTTTGTTACCTAAATAATATATAATTTCATACACTTTTTGATTTATTACTCACTCTTATTATATCTTTTCGCTCATTCAAGTATAAAATCAAATTGATATTGGATTATTTTATCATTTATTTAGCTTTATATATTATTCGCGCGAAAATATAATATTAATTACCTTAACCTTCAAAATATACACCTGCAAAAGTCTAAAATTATTTTTACGCAAAGTTTTTATAGACGCAAATTAATTTTGATATATTTTTTATATTTATCGCGATTACAAAAAAATGCGATTTTATATAAATATTTAATTTCAAACTATTTGAGCATCAATCGATTAACATTTGCACTTATTTATTATTTATACTCGCGATTTATATTTTTGAATTGACACGATAAAACAAATAATGTATAAATTTTATTATTGTTTATTTCATTAAATTACATTATTGAGTAATTGTCGCGTTGTTTAAGAGGCCGTGATAAAATAAATAATTTATATTTTGTTATTTAGAAAATAAATTAATATGAAAAATTTTTATTTAACGCTATAATTAACTGCAAAATATATAACGCGAAATTTATTATTTTATGCAAGTTTTCATTTCACTTTTGTTTAAAAGCTATTCATAGTTTTTTGCGAAATATTTGTTAAATTCGCTCCAATATATGAATTTGTCTTTAAAATTATCAAAAAATATAATAATTAAAATTTGTTAAGTTTCCGCAATTTGATTTTGTGTATTAATCCATAGCGGCTATATAAACAAATCAGAAAAGTTCAAATAAAATTTAGCGAAATAGATGTACATTTACATTCAAAGAAGCATAAATAAAACGGATGATAAAGTTTTGTATTTTAATTGAAATAATATTTTAAATTTTTATTTGCCGGCGAATTTTATTTTTAATTATTGATATTAATCATGTATTTGCCGCGGTAATAATTACAAAAATATAATTTAAATGCTGCGATATAAATTAAAATAAAATATAATACGGCGATTAAATATATAATTACTAGAATGTTTTGTGTATAACTATAAATAGGCGAATATGCCAACAAATATGATGTTTCCAAAATTTATCGAAAAATATGAAAATCATGAGTATAGGAATATATTAATTTGCAGAATTTAAATATATGATAGCTATATTTTTGATAAAAAAACATTTATATGAATCAAATATAAAATAATATTTGAGCGCAAATAGTAATAAATGAAAAAAATTATCATTGTCAAAACAAATTATAGAAGTTCATAATAAGAAAGTCAAAGATAATTTTATATATAAAAGCAAAATAATTCAATATTTAAATAATTCATGGCGCTAAAGATATTAAACAGCATCGCAAACTTTTTAAATGAGAAGATCATAATTAACGAGACATTGCAAAAGTTATTCTTTAGGTAGACGACAAATGAGGTCAGTGACATAACGAGCATTTTTTTAATGGTCGCCATTTTTTTTATCAAACATAAATTCAATGATGTCATATAAAACATCGCCGACTTTATCATAGTAAAATGAAACATTTGTCTATATAACGCAAGAATAAATTTGCAAAGTTTTCTATAAATATCCAGATTGCGCCTAATAAATTTATTTATTGATTGAAGCAAATTACAGAACATTTAAAGGTTTAGGAAATGAAGGATAAATAATGAACATTTTTTGCAATGAAGGTCTATATGACGATAAACAGTGCAAATCTTCAAATTATTGCAAATCATCAATAATTTAAGCGTTAATTAAAGTTTATTTGTGCTTAAAAATTTATTCTATTTTGAGTTTAAAAACATAAGAATCAAATTTGCAAATATTGTCATGTTTTTGCTCATAAATATTAGGTCCTTTATAAAAAGATTATGATAAAGATTTAGCAATATCGACATATTTTTTAACAATGGAGAAGCGGATATTATCAGAGCGAGGAATAATATTTTAATTAGAAATGGTATCATTGTTGACATGATTTTCTAAAATAGAATATAAGTCGCTAATAATTAATTGATAATCGCAATTGAGAGCGTCATGAGTAATATTTGATTAATTATCGAAATCAATTAATACTTTAGCAAATATAGTTGCATTAAAAGAGGCGGTTTTAATAATATCAGAGTGTTTAACTTTGATTTTAGAGGTTGTTTGAGCGGTAATACAATCCCAAAAAGGTTTTTTATAACTTTTGCCATTAACATTGAGGAACATTTAAACTCTTGAGCAAGTGCAAATAAAAGAACCGAGTTTTCCAACAAAATAAATCAATTAATATTTATAAAATTTATCCATATTGTTGAATCCGTCTTCACTTTCTAAATCAAATAAACCTTTATTTTAATTAAAAATCAACCTTTTATCGCTGCCGAATTAAATCATATTATTTTCATCGGTATAGATAAATTCGATATATTAATTAAATTAATCATATTAATCATCAATAAATTTGCGATTTTATTTATAATAAACGTCGTCTTATTTTTTATTTTCTTCAAACTTGATACCTTTTTGATTTTGGAATGAAATAACTTATTATTGCATTGGCTTTTATTTATTAAAGAGCGAATTTAATAGAACATTAAAATTCATTTTTTGCAATTGAGTTCGATAAAATAAATATAAATTTTTTTAAATAAAATTCATTAAATGTATAAATAATAAATTATTGATATCGTATTTAAATTAAAAACAATTTTGTCTATTTTAGGCAAAAAATACGATAATTTATAATTATTTAAAAATATGTAAACACTTGATGAGTTATTTGATGTTTTTATAGTTTATGTTTATCAATAATAATCGCAAATTGAATAGCTTAAACACATACTCCATACTGGTATTTTATATGAATTACAGGGATTCATTTTGCGATTGTAATCATAATTAAATGGATTGAAAATTCAATTATAACACAATAAATTATAAGAATTATCTCATCAATTATAGAATATCAACGAAATCATTATTAATAAAATTACAAAACATCTTATTTGCTGTGGTTAAAGAATGTTGCATATTAATGTCGAAAACAATATTTATATTTGTAATATTTGCCAATAATATTATAAAAAAAAACTATATAAATAATTATATAGGCAAAATGTGCAAAAATAAAGCTCTTATATGGCTATGAAACATTTCGAAGAATGCTTTCAATCAATAGTACATAGTCACAAATAATAAATTCCACCCGAACTTATATAATAAATTATAGCCTTGAAATAAAAAGACGGCAAATAAATTATTGATATTTAAGATATTCGACAATATTTAAAACAAATTTCCATCGAAGGTATTAATGGGCCTTTTTATAATAATTGCGTCCCTTATATCTTGTAAAAAGTCAATAATACTTAATATTATGTTAATATTTCTGAGCAAGAATATTAATTTATTAAAGTATTTTACGAAATTATTATTAATGCATATTATGAAATTAATGAATAAAGAAAAAGTACACCTAATTGTAATTTTTTCATTAAAAAAATAATCAATATTCTTTATGTTAATAATGTTACCAAAATAAATCAATTCAATATGATTATATATATGCAAAAATAATAAACTGTGCAAAAATAAGAAAAAATATGGCAATAAATGTAAAAAAAAATAAATATTTAATCAATTCAGGAAAGCTTTAAATAGCTCATTTCTAATAAATATTTATGTTCATGATCCCCATAACAACTTTTTTTAAATATATTATCCCTCAAAAATGTTTTATCATTTCAAAATATATTTAATTATTTGACAATAAAGATACAAGGCATAAATATATTGCCGAACATGTGCCTGTAATAATCATTGTATAAAAACATTCTATTATTTTTTCCATATCGGCCTCTTAAAAAGCATTGTTTTATCTATTAATTTACAAAGAATATGTATTATTTTGCGCGTTTATATAATGCTAATTCTTTTCACCCATAGTTTAAACCATTTCTTTTTTTTCTGATTGTTATTGATGTTCATTCTATTAAAATATTTCTTTTTCGCATTATTATGGTTATTTTAACTATTATCGCGAAACATTTAATTTTTTTAATAGCATCAACATCATAGATAGATATTAATTCTGTTTTGCGGGGGTGAAATAACAAATTATATTTTTGCGCAATTTTTTATATTTATTTCAATAATTAATTAATATTTTATTGCTCTTCATTGTTCAATGGTATAAGCATATCATCTACATAATGTATTATTTATCTTTTCCCAATTAATATTTTGATTTATTTTATAATTTCTTACATTATGATATTAAATAATTATTGCGATGATTTTAATCCGACATATAATCCATTTTTGCAAATAATATTCATATTTTAATCGCGTGATTATAATTAAATATTTTCAAACCAATAAAGCATTTAAAACGCATTTACCTATTCATTGTTATCTAATAATTATACAATTTGTTCTCTTTTAATAGAATTATATGCGTTTATAAAATCTAATTTTAACAAATGCGTATAGTTTGAATCGCTTTAAATAATAATTGATTATTTTCCTGATTATTTTTTTAGCGAATTTTTAAGAATATTATCCGCAAATTCTGTAAATATGTTATTAAATACACATAAACGCTTTTTATTATTTTTATTTATCATAAATCCGCGAATATGTAATTTATTTGCGTTTTATAATTATTATAATAATTGTTTCATTTGGTTTTTTGAAAATAATCGCATATTTTTATCTATTGATAATACAAATGATTTATCGTAATTATCAATGTATTCTAATAATTTTTCAAATGGTTAATTCACTTATTATTATTTATTTTGCGAATATTTTATAATATTTATGTATTTTTGACATTCTTAATAATTAATTTAATATTATATTAAATCTCGCGAATTATATAATACTTAGTTATTTGGAATTTGCATTTATTGATTTTAAAATGTATTTATTTGGTAAAATTTCGCATAAATTTAATCAATAGATATATTGAGCTATAATAATGAATTATTTGTTATGCGATTAATAGATGAAATTTATTTAAATTATTAACAAATACGCCCTAATCCAATATTTTATTAATACCTGTAACCGACCAATTATCTACATATGGGACATGTGTTTTTTATTTAATTCATACATAAATCGCAAAATGAATGACCACAATTTAAAAGAACATAATTATTGTTTGCCGGTATTTCAAAACATATCGGGCATTCCAATTATTTCATTATTGATTCAAAATTAATTTGCATTGTTGTATGATTAGAAAAAAAAAATCATTTTTATAAATATTTGATTGGTCATCAAATTGTATATTTTGATTCAAATAAATAGCAAAATAATAATCATTGCGTAAAAATATGCTATACATAATGTTAATTTTCTAAAATGTCTAGATCAAATTATTTTAATACCGCCTATACTCTTTACAATATGACAGAAACTTCGTCAATTTCAAATAATCTCAAGGGAATACTTATTGAATTTCTATAATATTAAATAAAAATATTACCAAATTCGATAGATAATGAGTCAATGACGCTTTTTATAATCATATTTAACAATATAGGCGTTGATTTAAATCCATAATAAAGACCTTTATCACATTAAACAATACGCTATTAATTACCTGTTTTTAATAGCAATATATTAAACCAATATAATTAATCAAATATATTTTTGTCTTCATCGTTATCAATTAAAAATCGCACTTAGTTTCTATTAATATTTCTACAAATATCGGATAATTTTATTTTTAGCGCGCATACATATTAAACTTAATCAGATAATTGCGGATTAATAATTTTTTCACCGAAAATTCTACTTGATAAATACTCATCTAAACATTTTGTAAATATATTTTAATGAACATATATTGTTTATTAATCTGGTTTTCCTAAAATAAGCGCTTTTAAATACAATATTTCTTTTTCTTTTGCGCGTTATAATAATGTTTTAATTTATTGTTTTTATAAAGTAAATTATATATTTTCATATTATATGGTATAAACATTATAATTTGTTTAATCTATCATTTAATATAGTTTTTCAATATAATTATTTTCATTATTTTCCGCTATAAGTCCCAATTTTTATATTATCGCTTATTCATGCCATCCATTTAATGCGCTTGCTATTAAAAGACTATAAAATTAATCATTACACTTCATTTAATGGAATTTTTCAAGTAAATTATCTATGTATTCATGTTTAAATTCAATTTGCGCTGATGAAATTAACTGCGATATTAAATTTAATTCCTTTGAATTTTCAAATACATTCTATAATGCGTAATTCCTTATTATATTACCATTGTGATATTAACCGCATATTTTACAATAATTTTAATTATTATTTATGCAATTTTAACAAACACTATTTCCACAATCTAATGTATAATATACGCCATTTTAAGGTATAAAATTACATTATTAACATCGCATCGCGTTAGATAGTTATGAAAGTTAAACTTAAAAATCCATCAAATAATAATATTTTTTTTATTCATTTTTTTTATATTTATAGAATAGCCGTTTTTTAATCATAAATTAATCAAATTTGCGAACTCTTTAAATATAAAAATCATTTCGCAATAGCCCAAAACAACAAATACGCAAATCTATATTTCTATATATAAATTAATATACATATAAGTAAAAATATATATAAATTAATATACATATAAGTAAAAATATATATGAATTAAATATATATGAGTAATATATATAAGTAAATAAAAGCGAAATATTAAATATATTATTGAAAGTTTTCGCAAAAAATAAAAATTTATTTAAAAAAATCGCGGGGTAATTTAATATGGCAAAAGTTATATTATGAAAAAGTTTAATTATTTTAAAGAAACATTATTTTTGCATTCAATAAAACATGTTTTAAAATATTAAATAAATGACAATGACTTAATACAATAATATACGCAAATGAGAAATGTTATAAAAACGCGAATTTATAAAATGAAATAAAATAAAACGCGCGATATATAAAAACAAAATAATTGCGGATTTTTGTATTTTTAGAATGTATAGAAAATATAATAAATAAAACGTTTAATAGAAAAGCAAAAATATTAAATATGGCGCTATAAAATAAACAATTTGTGAAATATCAATTAAGATTTTTCATAATTTATTAATATGCGTTTTTTTAAATATGTATATTATTTTATTCGAAAATATCAATAAAATAGATATGTAAAACTTATAAACTAAGAAGTCTATCGAGACCATTAATAATATAAGCTTTATGAATTTCGAGTGAAACTAAATTGGGCAAATGTTCAAAATTATATTCTTTATATTAATTTAAATTTTGCTATTAATTATTAACGCAAATACTTAAATATTATAATTTTGTATTAAAATATAATTGCATTTATTATAGATCATCAATATAAGGCAAAAATAATGTTTTTAAAAGAGGCAGCTTATAAAATGAAGGAGAATTTTATAAAACACATTTATTTAAATTCAAATATGTTATATTTTACAAATAATAGATGGGGGTAAATGAATTAATGACGGCATGACTAAGTTATAAAAGCTATATTTGTGGCAAAAATTATAATTAATCTATATTGACCAAACTATATCCTTGCAATCTTAACTATATCAAATTAGAAAGATGATTTAAATTGCAAATAGATGAAATATTGTTCCAAGATAAATCAAGTTTTCGCAAATTATAATTTGATTAAATGCCGTCGATTTCTTAAATATCGCAATAAGATAAGTCTAAAGACTCTAATTTAACAAGATTTTATAGGTTTTCAATTCGGCGTATATTATTTTATTGAGCGAAAAATAATTATAAATTAACTAATTTATTCAACCCGCTTATTTAAGTAATATTATTGAAATTCATATTTAAATGTTACAACATAATTAATTTGTCGATATTTTGAATATTTTGTATATTATTAAATTATAAATCAAGTTTCTTTAAAGAAATAAGTTAATTTAATTCGGGAAACATAAAATTAATTTGGCAATTACTGAGATTCAAAGATACCAAATCTTGGGATTTATTTAATTTCAAACATTATAATCTTTTTTATTATATTTGTAAGTGTTTTATATTAAAAATGTCATAAATATCAGATACTTTTTGCTGCTATCTATAATGAATTTTTAATTATTTTATAATATGATTTTTGCGAATTTATGTAAAAATATCTTAACTACAATGACAAAACTTAAATGTCATATATTTTTGCGGGTTATTTATAGCGCCATATTTAAAATTTTTTGTATTTACTTTTAAACATCTTTCATTGTTTAAAATTGTATTACATTAAGGTAAGTTTGCTACCATGAATTTTAATTTAATATTTTCTAATCTTATTTCTAATATATTTGTGTTTTAATAACCCATTAAATATATGTTTTTTTATTTTAATATTTTAAAATTAAATTTCCTCGCGCCTTCTATAAAATAGCTTCTTTTATTTTTATAAAGTATAAAAAGCGCTATTTACATAATCTATTTTGTCTTCAAATACTGTAGTATATATTAAAATGAATACGATTTTATTATTTATTGCGTTAATTTTTCCATATATATTTATGTACATTATATTTCATAAATATTGCTATTATACATCATCATTTTATATTGAGTTTCGCAAATGTTTATTATTATAAAAAAATAATAACTTTTTTGTTTTTATTATTATTAAATTATTTTAATTATAATCGCGCAAATAAAGTGTTTAAACGTATATTGACAAATTTATTATATACACAAAACTTTGCTCTATAAATTCGCGTCAATGAAATTAATATCAAAAAGTGGGTAAAACTATTTCGCAAATATGTGGTGTAAAACTGTGGGTAAATATATTATAATGCGCGAATTCTAAACATTTTTGCAAAATTATGTATTAATTTAGATTTGTCAGAATATAATGTTAATAAAATTTAGCGCAAAATATGATTAAATGTTAATAATATAAAAAATAAAAATATTTATACAATAAATTATAATTAACAAAATATGTAATTATGGCGAAATGAATAAATATGAATGGAAGTAAAAAATAAGAAAACATGAAAGACAAATGTATAGGTTTATATAAATAAGTCGCAATTAATATAAAATAAATAGTTTTAAAAAAAAGTTTCATTAAATGCAAAAGAAAAATATGTCAAAAAGATTAGCGAAATATTTAAAAGAAATTATAGGTAGGTGTTTCTTGCGCGAAAAATATTAATAAAGAAATAGAATAGATAATTAAGAATTAAAAGTTTAAGATACATATATTATGGGAGATATATATATCGCGGAAAATAATACATAATTTTAAAATGATTATACAAATAAATAAGAACCGTCAAACTAATAAGGCGCTATATAAATATATATA
>Ga0194115_10007172_pt1 | contig 11124 bp, 14 predicted proteins | sample TA2MahsurfametaG_3_FD_148656 | JGI IMG/M metagenome (GOLD analysis project Ga0194115, IMG submission 148656) | Freshwater microbial communities from Lake Tanganyika, Tanzania - TA2015002 Mahale S4 surface | ecosystem: Environmental > Aquatic > Freshwater > Lake | place: Tanzania: Lake... | reverse complement strand
TAACGCACATTTAACCAATATCTTATGACAACAAGAGCAAAAAAAGAGGAGGTAGAACCTCAGGCAGCAAGCCTAAACATCTACCAAAAGCTACACCTGGCTAAGCAGTCAATGGGTAAGGTCATTAAGAACGCTACCAACCCACACCTCAAGAGGAACTATGCCGACATCAACAGCATCATTGATACTGTGGAGCCTATACTCCTAGATCATGGACTGTTATTGATGCAACCTGTTAAGGATGATAAGGTCTACACGATCATTGCAGATATAAATAGCTGTGATACTCTTGAGTCCTTCATGACATTACCACCTATTACAGATGCACAGAAGCTCGGTGGTGCCATTACTTACTTCAGGAGATATACGCTGGTAAGCTTACTATCCCTGCAAGCTGTGGATGATGATGGTCATGAGGCATCAAGAGCACCCAAGGCTAAGCCATCCATCACTGCTGACAGGTTCAACAATGCACTGGCTGCTATTAAAGATGGCAGGTACACTGCAGAGGAAATGAGAGCCACCTATTCACTAACTAAAGAACAGGAGGCACAGCTATAATAAGTAACCAATATAAATAAATATATGTTTAATTCAACACAAGCACCAATGGCGAACAATAGTAACCAAGTGCAAAAAGGACAAGAGGTAAATAAAGTTTACAAAACTTATGATTTATCAATTTTTAGATCCATTGACGGGAATAGAGTTCTTAATCTTCAACACATACGAAGATTAACTGACTCCTTGAAGGTTCATGGAATGAAATGCAACCCTATTTTAGTTAATGAGAAAATGGAGGTTATAGACGGACAGCATAGATTGCAGGCTGCAAAGAATGTAAATACCTTTGTATACTATATTGTTGTGAACGGATATAAACTTCAAGAGGTTCATACATTAAATCTTAATCAAAAAAACTGGAGCAAACGTGATTACATGGAAGGTTATGCTAATATGGGGGTAGAGTCATACATCAAATTAAGAGAATTTGTACAAAAAAATGATGATTTTACTTTTGCAGATTGTATTGCTTTGTGTTCTAATCAAAAAAGTGCTTCCATGTTTTCCTTAAAATATAGATTGAATACAGATAAAAATATCAATGTATCACAAGTATTTGTTGAAGGCACATGGGTTGGTAAAGACTTCGATTTAGCTCAACAATTTGCTAATAAAATAAGAATGTGTAAGCCATATTTTGAAGGATATAGTAAGACAATTTTTGTATCTACAATGATTGGATTATTGAAAAACAATTTATTTGATTTCAGTGAATTTATGCATAAAGTAAGACTTCAACCTAAAGCATTAGTTGATTGTGCTAATAAAGATCAGATGCTAACATTGATTGAAGATATATACAATTACAGGAGTCGAAATAAAGTAAACCTTCGCTACTCATGAAGTTCAGAGCATCATCACTAGGTAAGCTAATGACCTCCTCCAGGACTAAGGGGGAGGCATTAGGACAAACAGCTAAGAGCTACATCATTGAGCAGGCTAAGCAGGACTTCTATGGGTACAAAACTCAGCTCATGAATAAATACGTTTTGAAGGGCATAGAGCAGGAACAGGACGCGATTGACCTACTCAATGGGGTAAGGTTCCAAAAGTACCTTAAAAACGAGCAGAGGGCAGAAAATGAGTATCTTACCGGATGCTGTGATATCATCACTGAGGACAGTATCATTGATCTCAAGACTTCCTGGTCACTTGAGACCTTTCCATCTACATCCTATGAGCTGAAGGATCTATCTGACTATGAGTGGCAGGGCAGAGCATATATGTGGCTATATGACAAGCCCACCTTTGATCTATGCTATGCTATGGTCAGCACTCATCCAGAGCTGCTCAGTCAGTATGATCCTATTGATATCCATGAGGTAGACCACATTGATCCTGTTAAGCGTATCACCTCCATCACCTTTGAGAGAGATACAGAGATAGAGATAAGGATGCAGGAGCAGCTACTGGCTGCTAGCTTGTTCTATGAAGAAGTATTAACCCAATTAAATAATAAGTAAAATGAAAAATGTCAATTATGTAATCGAAAAATTGAATAGTAAAAAATTCAAAAAAAACAGATCCTACTCATCTAGAGAGATTAGTAGTATTATTGGTCTTACTGATACTCAAATTGTATCAACAGGTGCATTAAAGGATGCGTTAAAGGTGCATCCGGAATGGAGGAATGAATACGGTAGAACTTGGATGTATCTAGGATGTGAAAAAGCAAACCTATTCAATCAGCCAAAAATCAAAACACAGGTACCCAACAGGTACCCACAGGTACAAAACAATCCTAAAAGAAGAGAAATATCTTTATTTTGGGGACTAATATCTATCAAATGACCAGAGAACAATTCTATCGTGAGGCCTGCCTACAAGCAATGGCGGGCCTCTTAGCTTGCAGTGGCATGTACAAGGATGAGCTGCTCAATGATCCGGTGGATCACACAACTGATGCAGTGATTGACTATGCGAGAGCATTGACTGATAAGGTGTATGGGCCCAAGAGCAAGACATGGCAGGACATTGATGATACTGATGGATGGGGGGTGGGAGTATGACAACATTTTTGATTATCTTAGCATCAATTCTGCTGGCTCCTGCCATAGTGTGGGGGTGGCTATGCACAATTATTTACTTTATTTATCTGAACAAACATGAGTGATTTCAAAGGAGAGGTGGTATACGTTACCCCTACAACAACAGTGAACGAGAAGTTCAAAAAGAGAGACATTACCCTGAAGAGCCAGGATGAGTACCCTCAATATATTACATTCCAATTAGTCCAGGACAAGTGTGACCTGGCTAATAACCTCAAGGCCGGGGATGTGGTAGACCTTAAATATAACCTTCGTGGACGTAGATGGGAGGCACAGGATGGCACCATCAAATACTTTAACACTTTGGAGGCCTGGACCATGAGCCTGAGTACACAGGTTGTTGAAAAAAAGTTGAAAAAAAATGAAGACACTGACGATTTACCTTTCTAATGGAGAAACCCTAAGTGAATGGGCCATAAAAGAGGCTAACAGTATGCTCAATGATAGGTACAATTTGGTGCACTTAGCACTTGACATGGGTGCACCTTATCATACGGTGCGTAGATTTGTAATGGGGAAAAATGTATCTTTAGCCACGTTGGACCTATTTATTGACTTATATTTATCTAAATGTATTCATTAACTTATCTCATCCCTATAGCCTGGTTCATTACAGAATTTGAACCTCTACAGGCAACTATTGATAGAATAAAAATGTCATTGTGGTTGCGTGAGTCATTCAGTTGTCTTAAATGTGTATCATTCTGGCTTACTCTTATTGTCTCATTTGATTTTATTCTATCATGTCAAGCTGCACTGATTGCTTACCTATTGAGCAGGCTGATTTCCAGGCTGTAGAACAGTCACTGCAGTTGCCGGATCGTGAAAAATTCAGCAAGCAAAACTTAATCAAGCTAGATAAGATCAGGTGTAAGTATGAGGGCTCGGTTTCAAAGGAATGTTTCTGCAGTTCTGTGAGGCGCAAGATTTGGTTCAAAGAGTTCACCCTGTGGTATGAAGGATATCTTAGACAAGCTGGTCACACAACAGCATGATGAGCTTGAGGCTTACACGAATTACCTTCTAAGCAAGATGGGCAGCAACCTTGACTCATCAACAGTGATCTCGAATAGCTACATGCACTGTGTTAAGATAGAGTGTGCTGACATTGATACCATGAAGAGCTACATGCTGAACACCATCAAGAAGCAGATACTATGGTCAGGCTCTCAGAGCAACAGGGAGCAGCTAGTAAACAGCTCTAATGAGGAGGTGAATGAGGTAGATGATACAACTGATCTGGACTTAAAGATAGAACAAGAGAAGCTCTACAACAAGCACAAGGCTTACATTGAGATATATCGTTCCCGGTGTGTTGACAAGATAGATCTGATTGTCTTGAGTGCTTACATTGATAAGGGCTACAATACAGCTAGATCAATGGCAGCATACTTCAACATTCCGGTTACTTCAGCTTACTATCTGATCTGCGATATTAAACAAAAATTGAAAGAGATACAATATAAGTATGACAATTAGCAATGTGGTCAGTAGTGTGTGCACAATTCTTGGCATTTGGATTGCAATAAATTTGCTGTTTTTGCAGTGGGATTGGGTGGGTTATGGTGTTGGTTGTTGGATCATTGGGTATTATTTATTCCTATTTTTACAAGAGTATGAAAAAGAAAACAAAGAGGACTATTAAGGCTGAGCATATCAACAAGACAATTAAATTTTACACTAATACCGGAACTATAGTCTACAATATCACTGAAAATAGTGGCAATGACTACAAGTGGCTGGTAAAGAATGGCTGTGATTACATTTTTGAAGTAGAGCAAGATGCCAAGACCGAGGATAAATGAGACTGCTGAGCAGTACATCAAGAGGTGCATGGCTGATCCTGAGACTCTCAAAAAGTATCCAGATGAGCTCCAGAGGTATGCTGTATGTGGTAGCATGTATGATACACCTCTTGGCAACTACAAGAATGTGTTTGCTCAGTCCTACGATGACTACCCAAAGGCAGCTATTGAAAATGCCAAAACTGCTCTCAGATATGTAGAGGAGAATGGTTGGGGATCTTGTGGCACTGCTGTGGGTAAAGCCAGGGCTAATCAGTTAGCCAAGGGTGAGCCACTTACTGAGAGCACCATTGCACGCATGGCAGGCTTTGCCAGGCACCGGCAGAACTCACAGCGAGCTCTTGGTGATGGATGTGGTAGGCTTATGTGGTTGTGTTGGGGAGGTGATGAGGGTATTGCATGGGCACAACGTAAAATTAAGCAAATAAGAGGTGAGGAATATGCTGAGGTAGGTCCAAGAGGAGGTATCAAGGAGAGCCCTAAGGCACCTAAGAGTGATACACCTAACAAGAACCCTCAAGGTGAAGGAACTGCCAAAGGTGATGCCTCAGGTAAGAGGGGAGCAAAGGTAACTGAAGAGCAGGAAAAAACACTACAAAAGAAGGTGGATGATTTTAATGAGAAGGATAGCAATACCAAGAATGGCAGGGCTACCCTTGGAGCCTTGAAGTCAGTATTTCAAAGAGGTCTTGGAGCATACAATACCTCACACAGCCCAAGTGTGAAGTCAGCAGAGCAATGGGCCTATGCTAGAGTCAATGCATTTCTGTATCTGCTCAAGAATGGTAGGCCACAGAACCCTAAATATAACACTGACTTTGACTTATTGCCTGAGAAACATCCTAAGTATGAAAAAAAGTAGTAATATAAAGGTGTTCATTGCTAAGTCAAGGGCTAAAAGACCAGGAGTTCATGCTAAGTGTAGAGCATCTAAATTGAAAGGATCTAAGAATTATTTGAAAAGATATAAAGGACAAGGACAATGAAGCATAAATACATACCAACACCGGAGGCAATGTGGGAACTCTTTGAGTCCTACAGGCAATGGTGCAAGATGAACCCAAGATACAGCTATTCACTATCTACTAAGACAGGAGAGGCTACTGCTATACCCTTGGAGAGGCCACTGACTCAGGTGGGGTTCAGGTCTTTTGCTGCTGATGCAGGGAGCACTGTAACTGATTACTTCAGTAACAAGGATGGGAGATATACTGAATATGCCACAATCTGCTCACGCATAGAGGAGGTCATTCGGCAGGACCAGATAGAGGGTGGCATGGTAGGGCAGTACAACCCTTCCATCACCCAAAGATTAAACAACCTGACTGAGAGGGTTGACACTACCACAGCAGGAGAGAAGATAGATAGTATCAAGGTGACCATAGTAACACCGGACAATGAATGACCAGGTGGACTTCATGGCCACAGTAGTGGAGGAGTACATCTTGAGAACTAAGGGCACTAAGGTACGTATCAACAGGAGGCTTGTAGCAATGGATGGGAGGAAGTTGGTGATACTCTTCAATACCTACCAAAAGATAGTAAATGGAGCTGAAGAGCACGATCATTTTTCAAAAGAACCACGAGGCACTGCAGGCTCCTCAGAGGTTCATAATTAACGAGGGAGGGAGTAGGAGTTCTAAGACCTACAGCCTATGCCAGTTAATGATAGTGTACTGCCTGCAAAACAAGGGGAAGGTTGTATCTATTATTCGTAAGACTTTCCCTGCATTAAGGGCAACAGTATTAAGAGACTTTACGGAGATACTCAAAGACCTCGGTATGTACTCTCAGGAAGCTCACAACAAGTCCGAGCAGATATACACCTTTGCCAATGGTAGCATGGTGGAGTTTTTCAGTGTGGATGATGAGCAGAAAATAAGAGGTAGGAAGCGTGACATTGCCTGGTGCAATGAAGCCAATGAGCTCTACTTTGATGATTTCACTCAGCTCAACATGAGGACTGAGACCAAACTGATTTTTGACTACAACCCCTCGGACAACAGCTCGTGGCTGTATGAGCTACCTGCTGAGGATACTATTATGATACGCTCCACATACAAGGACAACCCATTTCTGCCTCAGTCTATTAAGAACCAGATAGAGGACCTCAAGAGAACGGATGAGGCACTGTATCAGATCTATGCCTTAGGGCAGAAGGCAGTGAGCAAGAGCAACATCTACAGCAACTGGACCTTCATGACTCATAGGCCTGCAAGGTTCGTGAACTATGTCTATGGCCTTGACTTTGGATACAACCACCCCACTGCACTCATGAGGGTGTACTGGCATGAGAGGGATATCTTCATTGAGCCTGTCATCTATGAGAGCTACCTGACCACCACCATGCTCATTGAGAAGATGGCACAGCTCAAGATTGAGAAGGAGGTCACTATCCTGGCTGACTACTCAAGGCCTGAGATCATTGCAGAGATGGTCAACAGTGGCTATGATGTTATCAATGCCAACAAGGTAGTGAAGAGAGGCATTGACTACATTAAGACCTTTGGGGTGTTCTGCCAGGACAGCAAGGAGATCAAGAGGGAGTATGACAACTACAAGTGGAAAAAGATAGGTGACAACATTACGGATGAGCCTGTCAAGCTCTTTGATGATGGCATGGATGCTATCAGGTATGCAGTGACCTACATCAAGGATGAGTACCTTACTGACAGTGGATACTACTCGTTCTAAACAGATAACAACGTTAAGACAATATAAGTATGCCGATAACACTATTTGCCAAGCCAGAGAAACTCACACCTGCATACAACCAGGTGATGTACATGCATGACTCTACCAACAAGTCACTACCAGGGTTCAAGTATATCTATGACATCTACCGGGCAGGAACACTCAACAAGATAGCTGAGTACAGGGTGCTGCCTATCTATGGCACCGGCTATGGTAGGGTAGACCTATCCAAGCTGTTGCAGTCACAGGTCACCTTTGACCTCAACCTAAACAATACCACTGTGTACAATGCCAATGATAGTTTCTATGAGTATGATGTCAAGGTAGGGGAGGAGTTTGTCACTACCACTCAGTACACTGCAGCACTCACTCAGTACCTGGTAGCTCCGTATGTTGGCAGGGTGCAGATTAACGTGGCTAACAGCTTTGTGGTAGGTGATCAGATTAGCATTACTCAGACAGGTGTAGGAGTGACCAACCCAACCATGGAGGGCTTGTTCACAGTGTTGGTTGCAGATCCTGCGTTCATTGTGATCAATGTATTCTTTAGCACCATAGTCAATGTCAACAAGAATGGTGACATCATCTATGCAGATGGGAGAAGGACAGTAACAAGAGATCTGTTATTACACTTAAATCAAGCTGTGTTCAATGGAGTATTCAAGTGGGTAGACTTCCCAAGCTACTTGATGGCTAGCTACGATTTAACAGCTCCAACAGATCTACTCATCACCAACCATCCTGACAACTACTATGCTACACTAGGGCAGGACATTTGGTTCCACGCCTTCTCAGATAGCAGTCCAGGGTTAAGTGACTTTGTGTACTTTGAGAATGATGCAGGAGAGGTATTCCGTAAGACAGTCAATGCAGGTATGCTGCTCAGTGGGTTCAGCGTAGGTCCTAACAACCATGGACTGCTTAGTGTTGTATCTGGTTCATTGCCACTGATCAAGCCTACCACCGAGTACTACTATGTGTACTATGAAAGGGCAGGTGTCAAGGTATCCATTGACTACTACATCTATCTTGATAGAAGAGTCAGGACCACCGAGTATCAGCTACTATTCTTAGATCGGATGGGCTCTTGGAACAGCTTTGCCTTTACAGGTAGAGACTATGAGAGAGGCAACATTACTAGAACTCAATACAACCAATATCTAGAGGGTAAGGTAGTATCTAATAAGTGGACCTATGACCTCACAGATAGGGGGTTCATTAACACTCAAATCACAACCGACACTACCATTGACCTCAACAGCAACTACATGACTGAAGAGATGGCTGCCTACTTTGTGGAGCTGCTAAGCAGTCCTATGGTGTACATCAAGAAGGTAGACTACAGTGAAGATTGTGATGTACCCGAAAGCACTGAGTACGTGAGCTGCAACATAGTGACCTCTAACTTTGAGGTGTTCAAGAAGAGGAACAAGAGATTGATCAAGCAGAGTATACAGGTTAAGTTCGCCAACAACAACATGATCAATGGTTAACATTCAGCTAGCCACAGGTATCTTGGATGTCAAAGAGGGTACATCCTTTCCTTTGAACTTTCAGATAGGAGACATCCGAGATATATCCAAGAGGAAGGGTAACTTCTCTAAGACCATCAAGCTGGTAGGCAACAAGAATAACCACAATCTGCTCAACCACTACTATGACATCAACATAGAGGCAGGCACGTTCAATGTCAATGCACTGACTACCTGCTCAGTGATACAGAATGATATCCCTATCATGGAGAATGTCAGTATGCAGCTCATCAACATCATGAAGGTGCAGAACACTTCAAGCCATGAGGAAGAGGTAGAGTATGAGGTGCTAGTCAAGGACAGCAAGCTGGACTTCTTTACAGCCATCAACAACCTGGAATTGACAGACATTGACTTCAGTGACCTCAACCATACCTATGATGCCTTCAATGTTGTCAACCGATTTACTAACACTGTCTTTGATGGGTTCAAATACTTCCTGCCTAACAGTGGGGATGTGTTCTACAAGACCAACGAGTTCAAGCCTGCTATCTTTGCACAGGTATATTTTGACCGGATCTTTGCTGATGCAGGGTTTCAGTACAACTGGCCCACAGCTAATGCTGCCAAGTTCAATCAGTTAATCATTCCGTACAATGGTGAGGTAGATGATTTTGACTTCAATGACTATGAAGTTAAGGCATCCATCAGTGGCTTTACACAGGTGCAGCCATTTCTCTTCATTGGTACAACTCTCTTCTTTAACCCGACTAACTACACTGAGATATTGGATGATCAAAATATCTTTGATCCATTGACAGGTATCTATACCACACCATTCAACATCAGCAGCAACAATGCACAGGAGTACATCTTCACCTTCACCATAGACTACAGCATAGATATCAACAATACCTCTGGTGGTCAGTTGTTCGCACCCTCTCCGGTTTTCTTTTGCCCTCAGGCATTTGTCAATGGCCCAGGCATTAGTTCAGGTATTAGTTTTCACACTAACCCTAACCCTTTTGCCCCTGCTGTATCTAATTGTATTGAAGGTCCTGCAATCCTTAACCCCGGCATGACAACCATCAAGAGTGAGGCTGTGACATTCACACTACCGGCCACCTCAGTATTCTTGCCACAGTTAAGCTCAATATCTGTGCAGCTAGCATCTATTCAATGTGGTAGTTTTGGTCCTAATCAACCAGCGTTCACTTCAAGCTACGCGACTACTCCTGCCGGTGGAGTTATATCTCCTGACATAGAGCAGCACTTCACCATCAATCAGCTCAACCTATCTATCACACTAAGCAATAACATTGTGGCCATAGGTGGTACCATTGATGTCAATGACTATGTGCCTAAGAAGATCAAGCAGAGTGACTTTGTAAAAGGTATCTTTAATATGTTTAATCTCTATGCAGAGGTTGACAAGGTACAACCTAACAAGATTAACCTCATCCACCGAGATGATTTCTATGACTCAGGTGCTGAGGTAGATTGGTCAGATTACCTGGCCAAAGATCAAGAGCAACAACTATCATTCTTACCTGAGCTGACAAGCAAGAAGGTAGTGCTAAGCTATGCACCGGATAAGGATACCCCTAACACTACGTACACAAGTGCAACAAGTGAGATCTACGGACAGGCAGAGGTTACCTTTGACAATGAGTATGTGAAGGATACTACTCTCAAGAGTATATTATTCAGCCCTACTCCATTGAACAAGACACCATTCGGAGCCTTTGTTCCAATGATCGCTGGCAGTGCTCCTGCAAATAACATCAGGATATTGCTAGACACTGGAGTCATGACCTCATGCTCACCATACAACATCTATGACTATGGAGTGGTAGGTCAGGCAGGGCTTACCTCCTATCCTTATGTGGGCCACTTTGATGATCCACTTCAGCCTACCTTTGACATCAACTTTGCCACCTGTTCCTTCTACTATTACAGCCCTACATCTTTGACTGACAACAATCTCTACAATAGATACTGGAGGCGGACCATGGGCCAGATTAACAAGGGTAAGATGTTGACTGCTATGTTCAACCTGCGTGAGGATGATATTCAAAAGATGAAGCTCAATGACAAGATCAGGATAGACAATAGCTGGTGGAATATCAACAAGGTGATTGACTATGATGCCAATAATCGCAAGCTGACCAAGGTAGAGCTGATTAGTGTAGACAATGAGGTTGACTTCATGCCATTTGCACAGAACTTCACAACACCGGGGATAGGTCTGCCCAATATCAGCAGCATCACTCAGGTTGCCAACAACACTACCATCACCAGCAACAACGTCCATAAGAATGTAATAGCTGGAGGGAACAACCCTAGTATAGTGATAGGTAAGGGGAACGTGGTAGGCATGGGTGTCAAGGCACTTGTGGTAGGCAATGGCAACATTGTGAATGAGGATGGCATAGTGACCGACAACCTAACAGTCAAGAGCAGCATCAATGGTGTACCATTCAGTGAGCAGCCTCTACAATTAGTGGCTAACATCACTCAGACATTAACCCTTGATCCTGT
>Ga0194115_10007171_pt1 | contig 11130 bp, 12 predicted proteins | sample TA2MahsurfametaG_3_FD_148656 | JGI IMG/M metagenome (GOLD analysis project Ga0194115, IMG submission 148656) | Freshwater microbial communities from Lake Tanganyika, Tanzania - TA2015002 Mahale S4 surface | ecosystem: Environmental > Aquatic > Freshwater > Lake | place: Tanzania: Lake... | reverse complement strand
ACCAGCGGTTTTTCAAGATTAATGGTAAGTACGGGGCTTACATGCTTTATTCCTCAGAGCTCTGGCTCAAATACCAGGAAACTCCATTGTTTTTTTGCGTCTCCGCAAAAGAATGGACGGACAGTTCAGAGTTGCCGGATATAGATCAACTAAGCAAAAACCTTGAATCCATAGAGGTGCGCACTCTCGGGGTTCTTGATATTAACTCATACCCTGCTCTTGTCATACCGGTGAGAGTGCCAGTTGGCATGGACAAAGAAAATTGCACAGCTTTGGTGAGTGCACAAATCCAAAATATCTTAGATCTCATCTAGTACTAAACACATGAAGAAGCTCTGGTTCCTACCACTGATCGTAACACTTCTCTATAACTCCTGCACTAAGGAGAAAGACACCAGCGGTGTCTGGGAAATAGAGATAACTTTTGATGGTGTAAAGCATCACTATAAAGGACGATCGGATTTTCCCGTACTTAACTTTAACCATTGCCTGATTGATTCAGATGGTGTTGGTTGGATTGTAGTAGCTTCCGTCTCCAAGAGTTTTAATGCAGGAGATAGAATAAGTGGGGCTGATAATCTGATTTTCAGCCAAGTTTGGGTTAGGACCAACGGAGGACTACCTAATGCAATGCATTATAATACACTCTTACATATTGACGATTATTCATATTCATTTGGGCAGGATTTGGATGTAGTAATATTAGATGAAGGATCAGGGCCTGACTTTAATAATTCCACTTGGGGTAATGCAACAGTAATTAGCATACCATTACAAACTATTGAAGACATAACCACTGGAGATAGTCACACAATTTCAGGTAAGATCACAGCTTTAAGGCGATTTCTTTGATGTCAACCAATCTTATCAAGACATCAAAGGTCATTTTTGCAATCAGTATCCTAATATTGACCATTGGCCCCACAGTATTAATACTAGGAACAAGAACTACTGGATCGCAGGACGCTACAAATCCTGCTACATTACTCGGAACACTTCTTTTACTAATCAGTCTTATCCTATACCTCTTTGCGTTAATTAGGTATATTTTCGGAAAAATCAGACGAACATAAATGGAGATGCTGAGCTGGTTCAGGTTAAGTAGCGATGGACTACTTTCTTGTAGGTCAGTTGACCCTGAAGCGGTATTATTTTTCTTAGGAAAGCTACCACATACAATTCAGAGATTGACAACTTTGGAAAATCAAGAAGAAGTCAATCAACTTTGGGAAAATGAACTACCACTACTTCAGACTGAAAACCACCATACGGTTTCTATGTTAATGGATTTGTCCTCAACAAGCACAGTTGTTGAACTTGATATATTTATTGAAGGAGGCGGGCAAATAACTTACTAATATGGAGAACTATATGTTGAGTCTGAGAACCTGAATCAACTAATAAGTTCTGCAAAAACACTACTCACGAACTATGGTTACAACGCGCCAGATCAAATTATCAAATTCTGTCAAGAGCATTTTTTTGAGTTCTACCTGCCATTTATTCTTGGTAAATATCCAGAGGACATAACGGATGAGTTTGAACGGATGCTCCAGTATTCAATTAAGTTGGAAGAAGAGGGCGACCTGTAATACTCACCGAATTTTAAACCAAGGGTAATTAATCACCTTGAATATCAGCTGACTGTCCAAACATAATCAACTGATACTTCGCAGTATCCGGAGTATACAAGTAGCCACCATGCTAGATCGCAAAAGCAACACTATCTGAGGCATTGTTCATGACCTTCACAAACTCATTGGTGATGATGACGTTCCGTTCCGATTCAACGGACAGCACTTGTGGATAATCTGTATTCCTGGCATAGTAAACGCCCCATTTGAAGGCACCCCAAGTAATACCCACGGTAATTACCAGTCCGGCTACAACACCGAAGATTTTGGCAGTTCGTTTGTTCTTCATAAATTCAAAATCAGCTCAAAGGTGCTGAATAACCTGTTTAATCGTTAATCAATTATGTCTGTTTTAGCACTGGTGGCGCTCGTGTACCTCTTTATTGGCTTCTCATGGTTCATGCTTAATGCTATGATACATCGGAAGACGAAGCTCTGGTGGTTTGGCTTTGCTTTTGTTGTGTACACCTTTGCTTGGCCAGCAATGTTAGCGGCATCGATAAGTAACTATAACAAGCTCCAGAAGTTTCTCAAACCGTTTAACAAGTGGACGTTTGTGCTTACGGAACAGCGTAAGTTTATTGAAAAATAGATTGTAAGTTGTGGTTGATGTTTGTGGATCTCTGTTTACTTTCATAATTCATAATTGCCAATGTACGTCCTGATAAATAAGCTGCTAGTTCTAATCTTTAGCACTTGGAACCTACTGCCAGTAGGCTATGTTGTATTTAAGTATGTTGAAGGTTTAAGTTCCTCACGTTTTGATAAGAGGCTACTACTTCTTCTAGTTCCGATAGCATTAAGGCTCACCTTTGATGGAAGGGTTGGAGCTGTGTGCTGTGATGAGTCTATGTCAAGCAGTACGGGGTCTGGAACATGTAGCTGGCATGATGGTGTGTGCTATTGGCAATATGAGGTATTTACAAAGGAGTATGATTCTGTGGTCTTAAACTTACTTGTTGGAGGCAACGAAGAATATGGGGTTGCTACATATAGAACAATGTTTAACGATTAGTGATGGCATCATTAGAGCTGGAGGTTCCAAACCTACAAAGGCATTACGGATTTATGACCGCACTTTTCAAGGATCACCTTTGGTATTCATTTGAATTGCTACAAAACGCTGAGTACATCCTGACCAACCTTTCCAACGGTCGGCAGATTCACTTTAAGCAAGGTGATGATGACCAGGTTGGACTTGTTACCTTCCGAACAGAGAATGAAGAAGACTTCTTTACACGGTTTGATGCAATCACAGCACTTGGTGGGTCAATTTCTGCTGAAGTGAAAGAGATCAGACCCGGTCACTTCAGTGCATGGGCAAAAACACCATGTGGTTGGAGCTTTGGTCTAGCTTGGTCTAAAGATTTAGTTTAGTTTTCTATTTTGTAACTTGTTTAATTATAGTTGTGTAAAATAGATAAGTCTAAAATATTTATATTTTGAATTAAATTATGGCAAATTTGAAACATGATAACCGTTATGGAGCACTTTTATTTCGTAAAGAGTGGAAAGAAAAGAGAAAAGAAATACTACTTCGGGACAAGAATAAATGTATAATTTGTGGAGAGGTTGCTAATTTAGAGGTTCACCATCGTCAATATGTTTACAAGAAAGCAATGAGAAAATTTAACCAACCTTGGGACTATCCTAACCATGTCTTGATCACGTTATGTCGAGAATGTCATTCACAAGGACATTCAAAATACAAAATTCCAATTATTGAACTTTAACTATGGCTTTTTTAGATTTTTTTAGAACAAATAGGGCATCGAACAACACAGAAAATGAAATCGGTGGTAAGCCTGAAATACAAGAGGACATCTTCACTTATAAAGCAAATGATTATTTGAACCCGACACTTCACTCCATTGACGCAACGATGGACGGTGTTTACAACTACCTTAGGGGTGATTATCACAACAAAGGTTATGCTGACTGTTTGGTAAATTCTGAACCAAAATATCGTGAAGATAATATCGAAGTATTGCTTTTGGATTTAGAATTATTAATTGATCAAACTACCCAAAAATACAATGAAGAATTGCGAGATATAGACTTTCATATGCAAAGTAGAAGTGATGAAGGATTAACTAATTTGGTTTCACAATTGGGGGTAAGAAAAAAAGTTATAGGTGAATATTTGGAGAAGTTATCAACCTTTCGAAATGACGCAATAAATCGTGAGAAAACAGCACTTAAAATTATCAAAAGTTATTCAAAAGGATTTCAAAGAGGGTTGGTAGCACTTTCTTCTTCACAATTACTAAATAAAGAACTAGAAAATGAGTGATTGGTCAAGGGTCTTGTTTCGGGACTTATGGGTAAAATTTGGTTGCTTTTTAACGGGTCACAGTTACTCTTTAGTATCCAGCTCAAGTGAGGCAAGTAGAAAAGTGGTTCGTAAGTACATGAGTGCTTTTTTACTCATTTCAATTATTTGGTTTAGTGTTGGATATTTGATGTCTACACGGTATTTCATAAGTGAGGAAAACAATACAGTTGGAATCTTAAGTGGACTTGTAGCAGTGGTGATTGTTGTTAATATTGAAAGAACAATCGTGTTAGGGACTAAGGTATCAAATATGGTTAAATTACTACGCGTTTTTTTGGCTTTAATCATAGCATTAATTGGTGCTACAGTCATCGATCAAATAATATTCGAAGATGATGTGTTAAATTATAAGAAAAATAATCTCTACGAGTTTGTAGAAAAGCGGACTTCTGGACAAAAGAAAGCTATCGTTGAGAATTTAAATAATTTAGCGCAAACAAAGGCCGAGTTGAATCGTCAATTACAGAATCTTGAACAGGAGATATTAAGTCGTCCCACTGTAATTGGAAGTACAAATACTAGAACAATTAAAACAACTGAGGGCGAGACTTCACAGGCTACAAGTAATTCAAACGTTCAGCGTATTGCCAATCCTGCCATACAGACAGCTAACGAGATTAGGTCTAAAATAGCTGAGTATGATGCCAGAATTAGTCAAGTGACAGAAGAGAGTGGTCGGCTTGTGGCAAATGCGGAGAATGAGTACCTGAGTAATCGTGCATTTTTACATGAACTTGAGATTTTGATTAAAGTATTATCACAAAATACGGTAGCATTGGTGGTGTACATTCTGTGGATGGCGTTATTGTTAATTATTGAGCTTTTGGTATTAGTAATAAAAACAGGCGATGCTGAGAATGATTATGACTTACTGATTCAGCATCAAGTTGATGTTAAAAAGAGGAGAATAGAAGGACTGAAATAATCTGGAAGTAAATAAAGGGTAGTTAACCACCCCTGCCACTACAAGGTAATATTATACCAGTGTGCTGCTAGCATACTCACTGCTATCCGCTTTAGGATCTACACCAGTGCTTTTTACTATCTATCATGCAGTCAGTCACCAGAACTCACATGAGACATGACCAAGCTACCCAAGATTTAAAGGTTATTGAGAGGAGGCCTAATTCAAAAGTGCAATGATTCTCATTCTTCACCCTCTTCATACTGGACCCACTCAAGGAACTCTGATTGACTAATTGTCGCGTGAAGTACTACACCACTATTAAATATGTATGCTAGTGATACAGTAGGCCCTTCAGTTGGGGCGAACCAAATCTCCCCGTTTTCCATATCGTCCAAGTACTCCGTGTAATAGCGTTTCATGGACCACTTTAAGGCATCGAGGCAACCAGGAAAGTTTATACTTGTCATAGCAAAATTGGGGTCTGATTTGACGTCATAGGGGTAAACAAGCTCATATTCAATCATTGGCGAGACGTTGCTTATGGTTACTCGATATGACTCAGAATCATTAAGTACTCCGCGCATCCGGTCTGTAGGATTATTGATCAATTGACTCCACGTTGAGTCAAGTTTGTCTAAAATGTGTTTTGGGTGCGGGAAAAAGCTGTAAACAGGATTTGAAAGGAGGTCGTAGTGGCCTCGCTTGGGATTAGTTTCTGTGCGCATGTAGCCAAGTTCAACGAGCGCATTGCCAAGCCAAAAGTCAGGTTTCTCATCTTCTTCACCGTAGCGGACATTGTACTTCTCTTCCACAATTCCGTTGATTTTAAATATATCCTTGACCCTCCAATTCTCGTATTTGATGTATCCTACAACATCTGAATTCGTTTCAAGGATGTAGTCGATGCGGACCTTAATGCTACCAATGGTGTCCTTGCCCAAGCGGTAGGTACGGTAACCGACGGAATCGGCCTCAGTTAATCCCGTCAACTTAAAAAACTCTTCGGCGGGCATCATGGACCACTCGTAGGGTTTCCATTTGGGGTCAAGGTCAACTTGACGTGGAGCGGTTTGCGCTGAAGCGGCGTTGCAAATACCCAAGAATAGGGCGATGTGGAGTGGTTTAGTGTTCATGATGAATTTGGATTGGTGAATGTCACGTTGCTCAGGCATTGTTCAAATACTGTATCTTAATAAATCAAAATACACCATTTAATTATGAACCCATACAAGCATTGGAGCGGAGCATTCAGAGAAAAGTCGTTGAAGCTAACAACTAAAGCCAAGGCATTAGGCTGGATTAAGGACCTCACATCTTGTTCAATTTGTCGGGTACCAGATAAGAAAACGGAGTTTCATAATAATGACTATGACGCCACATACTATACACTTAAAGAGGTGTTTGCTAGGAATCCAGTTACCATTTCGGACGCCGAGTTAGCAGCAGTGAATAATGCACTTGTTTCGGTTTGCCGCAGTTGCCATTTGAAAATTCACAGAGAGGAGCGCGCACAAGCTCGAAGCTAGACATTCTTTTTACTCCCAACGTTTGACTTCAATAAATCGAAGAGTTCAAAACAAGGATACCTAATGTCCCTTGAGTCTCTTTAGTTTGAGCCGTGGATCGCGGTGGTTGCCTATTGTTTACTGTTCAAATTGTTAGATGGGTTTCCGGATGCCAATGTATGTAAAGAATGGCCTTAAATAGTAAGATTTGGATTGTTGTAATACTCTTCTATTTTTTGCCAATTAAAATCAAAACTATTTTTATCAAAATCAAATCTGTTTGAATTTAAAATTCCTAATTTGTTCCAAAGTTGGAATTCATTTGAAAATAATTTAGTCGAGTTGGTTGTAACAGCTCTTCCAATATTCCTTTTATACCAACCTTTTTTTTCCATGTAATTCAGTAGTCGAGATTTTATTTCAATAATTGTTGTGGTTTTGCTAAAATTATTATTTTTCAGTGCTTCTTGAAAATCAAGAATGAGATCGTAATGTTTGCCAATGGTCAAATAACAACTACCATAGAATTTGATTAATTCTTCACTCTCTCCGCCGTATTTATCTCCAATTTTAATGAATTGTTCTCCAAGCTCAGTGATTGTATAATTTTCATCCCAAAAATTTAAATGGGAAACGCTAGACATTGTGTTTTTTTTATAAGATTTAAACAAATTATCTTTCTGAGTGCTTTTAGTAATTATCGGTAGGCCATCGTACCTACAATGACGATTAATTTCCTCTATCGCTACATCTTCATCAATTTGATTCTGGTCAACCAACCTCTTGAGTTCGATTTTTTTATCCTCAAATGGCCTCATGTATCTCTCATTAAAATGAGAAATACTTGAGGTATATGGTTTTAAATTTCTTGCATTTACAGGAAAGTAATATGTGTCAAAAAATTTTGTCCAAATGGCCCAATCATGACTTTGGCCAGCGTAAGGTAGAGATTGAGCTGTTTTAAGAAGCAAATAGATAATGTGCGGGTTACTGTCTCTGTAAAAAGCCCAATATCTTGATGTCTTATCAACGTCGAAGATTTGTGACATTATCATGCTGGGTGCAATTCCCACCAACATCTCAACTTCAACTACATCGTTCACCACATTATGTTGTATCAATCCAATGGGAAGTTTACCATATATGGTGTTTTCAAATACACTTTTCATGTATTGTGAAATCTCAAAATTTTCAACCTTTTTGGGGCAAATAAGATAAGAAGCAGAATGTCCTTTTTCAATGTAAGTAATTGCCTGACCAAGACCTGTCTGAATTCCTCTTTTGGTTTCTGTTAATGGTTTATATTCTAATGCAATGGAAAGTTTTTTCTTTTGGTCTACGAATCTGCCATCTTCACTTGGCCAATTTTTATTTGTAGAAGAAAGAACAAGTTCGTTTGAAAATAGACCTGGGTTCCACATGTTGGAAGGTTTGGGATCCCTCATGTGGTCGAGAATAATTCTCTGGCATAAATAAGATCCGATATCGTGAGCTGTAGACATTGCTTAACGGATTATTGAGTTTGTTGCATGTTTGCTCAAACCCTCCTCTGTCCAATTATTATTGGTTGATTTAACAATGGCGTTTGCGAAAGTCTCTGCGACCAATGGTGGAAACGCATTACCTACTTGTTTACATTGACGACCTTGACCACCTGTAAACCTGAAAGTATCTGGAAAAGTTTGGATTCTAGCAGCCTCTCTAATTGTAATTTGTCGATCAAGTGTCGGATGGATAGGGAAGGCACTGTGACCGGGAACAAGAGTTGGGGAAGGTCCATTTGGATCTAGACGGAAAAGCACTTTAGAAAAGCTTTTGATTTCATTTCCCTGTTTGGAGATCTTTAAATGTGATGGTAAATCCGAAGGATTGAGCTTTGCACCCGGACGAATGTAAGAGAACCTTTCAATGACCTCTGCAGAATGTTTCATTGGAACATGGTTTTTACTTTCTGAATATGACTTTGCAGATTGTAAGTCGCTAATTACTTCGATCACAGATCTATAAGGTTTCTGCCAATCTTCAGGGGTTTTATAATACTTGGCTTTTGGCCATGGAATAATTAAATTATGTTTATTGGCCATGAGAATGAAGCGCTTACGTGTTTGAGGGGCCCCATAGTCGGCAGTGCTGATTATTCTATATTCAACTTTGTTATATCCAATTTTATTCAACTCACTTATAATTTTTTCCAGGTAATAACCCTCATTTAAGTTGACTATACCCGGAACATTTTCCATGAAAATCCAAGTTGGTTCGAGTTTAGAGGCTATTTCAATGAATGTGAATGGAAGGTTGTTCCTGATGTCATTTTCAGGTTTGTGGCCTTTAGTCTGTATAAATCGACGTTTTCCAAACATAGAAAAGCCTTGACATGGCGGTCCTCCTGCAAGTACATCAATTTTTTGTCCTTCACACAGTGTGTAAATCTGTTTTTTAACCTCATCTTTCGAAAGATCACCTTCTATAAACGGCACATCCGGGAAATTGAGTCGATGGGTTTCAGAAGCATCTTTATCAAAATCTGCACTAAATACATGTTCAAATCCAGCTTGATGAAATCCTAAACTAATCCCTCCTGCGCCGGAGAATAAATCTACAACTTTCATTTTTTGGACATTCTTTGAAAGTTCAACAACTTGTTTTCTTTCTGCGATAAGATGTTCATTACTTCCAGAATAATTCACGTCCGAAATCATACTCTTTATTTCTTTAGCAATTTTAAAAGCCATTAATGGGGGTACTGCATTGCCAATTAGAATACACTGTTCTCTACGAGGACCGGAAAAAATATACTCATCTGGAAAAGATTGAATCCTTGCAGCCTCTCTGGGAGTTAAACTCCTATTCAGTACAGGGTGAATGGGAAAGGCATTATTACCGGGAACCATGGTAGGAGAGGGCTTGTCTCGATGCAATCGCACGTATGTATTGCCGAAATTTTTACGACGAATTTCTTCAGGTAATTCTTCGGGCGGAGGCAATTTACCCCCTTCTTTTATCAACTTGTATCTTTCAATTACTTTCCAACCATGGTCAAGGCTAATGTGATTTGGAATCTCCTCCCCGAGGCTAATAAGATCCCAAATAACATCTCGGACACACTTGCCGCCAACAAGCGGGGAAACTTGCGAAGTGTCTTCTACAGGGAATGTAAAGCCATTAGTTCTATTCGTGCCAATAAGTATGACCCGTTCTCTGTTCTGAGCTACTCCATATTTGGCAGAATTTAGAACTTTTAAATGGACGTCATACCCAATTCTTGAGAACCCATTGACAACAAGTTCGAGATAACGACCTTGAAACATCGTTTTTATCCCTTTAACATTTTCAAACACAAATGCGCTAGGGTTTAGTCCTTCTACTAATCTGACGTAGGATTCGTAAAGGGTGTTCCTGGGGTCAGAAGAATTTTTATCTCCCATCACCGAAAAACCTTGGCATGGCGGTCCCCCGATAATTACATCTGGGTAGACGTTTTGAGTTCTGTCAAGTATATCCTCTACATGTATTTTCCTAATGTCGTCGTGAATAAATGGCACCCCAGGGAAGTTAATTGCCATAGTGTCTTTACTCTCCTTCCAGATGTCGGAGGCGCATATAATGTCAAAACCTGCTTTTTCAAATCCGAGATCAAAACCACCGGCTCCAGTAAAAAGGCTAACAACTTTAGGTCGCATAAAATTTGATAAAGTATTGTATATCAATTGACTACACGTAATTGAAATAAAGTGGATTTCATTATTCAATTTATATTTCATTGGTTGTCTATTCTGGGGTACTAGTAGATTGTTATCAACATTTTCTTCCTCGGGGCACCTAGACACAATGATTGGCGGTTTGAAATTGAACTAAACCCTTGGTTAGAAGTTGGAGGCGAATTACACATCATTCGTAATAGTGATATAGAAATAGTTCGTGCTTAACTCTTGGTGACCGCTATGAGTGCACACAAAATATTTGATAATGCGGTCTATCCTCAAAGTAGTACACGGTCAGGTCCACTATCCGTTTCCCCTTAGTTGCACTAATTAGCGGGGTGTTCTCTGGTAAGCTCGTGTTCCGCTTGTGTTGCTGCTTCAGACTTCCTTTGATAGGCACATGGTACTCAATAGAGTCCCATTCTACGGATTCAAAGAGCCTCAATGCGGTTTCAAGTTCTTGAGTGGGGGTGCTTGAGTACCCGTAGTTGTGGCAGCTGACTAGGACGATGGCTGAACTGTCGTAGCCGTCATATTTCTCAGTTAGTACGTGGTAGGTGTAGCTTGGCGCGTATTCGGTGAAAAACAAGGTTTGGTCTTCACTTGATGTGTCGCACTTCCATTGCAGGTAGTGGGCGGGTGGTGCGACAAGTAGACCCGCAGGCAGCGCGGGGTAGGTGGGTAGCTCGTTGGTCGCTACCTGTGATTTTTGGGCTTGGGACGTGCTTGCCACTACCAAGGTTAAGATCAAGGTGATGAAGGTTTTCATGGTTTCTAAGTTTTGGGGTTTGGGTTGGTGACTTCGTGAAATAAGGGGCATAGCGTTTGGGACGGGTACCAATCGTCTACATTCAAATCGACATGGTTTTGGTCGGGTTGCGCAAAGCCTTGGTCGAGCAACCAGGCCTTGAACATGCGCTTCCCGGCGGCCTTGATGCAGTCTTTTGGGGCTTTAGGCGTCCAACAGACTAGTATCCAATCCCAAGGCAGTCCGGGGGGAGCAAAGTCTTCGTCGACTCGGGTTCCGATCCACAGCACATACCAGTCG
>Ga0194115_10007170_pt1 | contig 11130 bp, 16 predicted proteins | sample TA2MahsurfametaG_3_FD_148656 | JGI IMG/M metagenome (GOLD analysis project Ga0194115, IMG submission 148656) | Freshwater microbial communities from Lake Tanganyika, Tanzania - TA2015002 Mahale S4 surface | ecosystem: Environmental > Aquatic > Freshwater > Lake | place: Tanzania: Lake... | reverse complement strand
TTGTAGTAAATGATTTTGATGAAGTCGCAGTGGGATGCTTACGAATCTTTGCAGTTGCTGATTGATTTGTCAAAGAGTAAACAGAGTTATCAGCATTTGTAATATCATAAGTTGCTTCAAAATTTGTCCCCTTTTCAATTACAATATTGACGGTAGGTACAGTCATTGTAGTTTTTTAAATATTTAGTTCTCAAAAGAAGTTAAAGTTTACGTTAACTCTACACTTATCATCAGTACAAGTCGTGCTGCGATGTGGTTTAAAAGAATCAAAAAGTAATAAGCGATTCTCTATAGATTCTACTTCAATACTATCCTCAAGAATTGTGAGACCGTTGTTTGTGTTAATATAAAAAATTGCTCCATGATGTTCATATTCATAATCAACATGAGTATCATGATGAACTATAGTTTCTGTGGAAGGATATAAATTTCCTTTGATTCTCATTATTGCTTTACACTCCATAACATCTAACAATGGAGCAAATATTTGAGATTGTGGTTCAACATTAAACCCAGACCAAAATTCATGAGTAAAATAATATGATGCAGATAGTGGCAAATTTTCATTTTTGCTCGTAACGAATGGAGTTAAATTCCACGGAAAACCAGGATTTAATATAAAATTTTTGATCTCTTCAAATTCTTTCTTTGGGAGAACATTGTCAATAATTTTGTAGATCATTGGTACGATAATTTATCTTTTTTTGGTTGAGTTAAATCTGGAAGTTCAGATGTTCCTTGAAGGTCTGATATATTAATAAATTCTATCCATCCAGTTGCAATATACTTTACACCACTCAATGGAGGATTACCTCTGTGCGTATGAGTAAAATGAGCAGGAAACATAATGAATGTTCCAGTCTTGGGTTTAAATCTTAAGGATTGGTATAAAAATTCAGTCTCTCCACCCTCTTCCACATCATTTAAATATAAAATCCAAGACAAAACTCTATCTTTACAACTATCAGATCCATCAATTTCACAATGCCACATATGATATCCTTGTGTTGGTAAAGTTTTTTGTATCTTAATATATTTTGATCTATGTTTTTTCAAACATTGTACTATTGGATATTGTATATTATACAATGGATAGATATAGTTATAAAATCTATCATGAAATGGAGCAATGAATCCGGGATCCCAGTCAAGTTCTATAATAGGATTAATATTTACTGCGGTGTCATCTTTTTTATTTAAGATAGAATTAGGTTCAGAAAGTCTAGTGTAAGAATATCCTTTTTTATGATATGTTTCAAATGAATTTATTGCATTTTCACACTCTTTTTCTGTAAAGGCATTTTCATAAATTCCTATAAAATCTTTAAATTCATATTTCAGTTTTGATGGATTAAAATTCATGATATTAATGCCAGTAATACGATGAGAATAATTTGATGATGCTACAAAATGTGTTTTTGATTGAATTAAATTTTTATATATAACACTTTACTTCTTGATATGTGGAATTATACTTTTCATTAACTTCTTTTTTAATGGAAGCTCTTTGATCATTATATGTATAGACAAGGCGAGCAAACTGTATGAAGTCCTCATCAAAAATATGTTTTTTCTCAAATACTCTTAATTTGTCTTCAATATCCCAAAGTTTATGATTAATTGTGAATAATTGAGAAATATAAGATTCATCATGGACCTCATGTTTTTGTGCAATTTCAATGAGGTCTTGAAGTTCTTTTTTTACATATTCGTTTGACGTAAATTGTGATTTGATAGAGAGAATAGAAATTTTATCTAATAATTCCCCTACAGATACAGGTATATAAATTTCCATTGTTTTATGAATAATTATATTTAATTGATACTTTTCTGGTAAAAACAATTCTTAATAATGCTCTGGGGTTATCCTCTGTGAATTCTTCTGTAATGTTTGGAGAATGAAATAAATTTCCTGGATAAACAATCGCTTGATTTGGACCATACTCTAAATTTTTGATTAATTTTAAATCTTTATGATTTTTTGAGTTCAAAAACTCTTTAACTTCGTTTCTTGTCACATCGGTTTTATTATAGTGTTCAAATAGTTCTTGTCGTCTTTTTTCTGTAAAAGCATCCCACTCATTTCTTTCGTTTTGACCACCGCAGTAATGTTTATCTTTGTAACTAAAAAAATTTGTTGATACGGTGGATAAATTTAAATTCACCAAGCAAATGTACTCTAACGCACCATTTTCTTCAGTAAAATCTATATGCGGATAATAATTGGAATGAGACAAAGACCAAACTGGTCCCAATTCATTGTAAAAAAAGTTACAAACAATACCATAGGAATCTGAATCATCAATTATTTTATTATCTAATATAAATTTTTCCAATAAAGATTTCCCCACCCAAAATGGAAATATGCTTTCATATCCAGATTTAGAATATCCTTGATAAGGAATACATTGCCATTTATCTCTACTTAAGAAAAAATTTCTTGCTAAATCAAAATTTTTAAAAAAGTTTTTAATGAGGAAAATATCATCTGAAAACTTTAAATAAGAACCGCATTCAGGTTCACAGCAGCTTTCATACAAATCGTTTAATAATTTTATTTTCATTTGTAATCAAATTTTTGTGATCTATTATTTTTGTTAATTTCTTTTGCACCTTCTATGTTTTGGATGATTTCTTGATATGCTTTTTCAATTTCTTCTTGAGTAAACTCAATTCTTGGTTCATTAAGTCTTGATGCCATTTCTGATTGAAACATAGATACCCTCATTGCATCAGGGTAAAAAGGAACATTTCTCTCAATAATATGAAAATCATCATACGTCACATTATTTTTATGGGTGCCTGCAACCATAACTGATGCTTTTTTATTCAATGCTTTACGCATGTGCTGTCCGCAACTATCGCATCCAATAAAATAATCTGCCGCACCTATGATTGCTGCCCATTCTCTTAGACTTGGATCTGGGTCTGGTTTATAAGTTTTTGTATTATGAAACTCCTTTGCCCCCATAAAAACTAAATTGTAATCTTTTGAAAGATTATTGATAAAATAACTTAACATATTTTCTGGAATAGACCTTAAAGTATCATCATAAATTCCAGAGGGATGCGGAGTTGCTGTGGCACCATATGGTTGTAATACTATGGTTTTTCTCTTTTTTTGATTTTGCTTAACATAATCTAATAGTTCATAAGCACTTCTTTTTTCAGATAAAGAAAGTTTTAATTGTAATGGTGGCAAATCATCATGATTTGTAGAACCATTAATCTCAACATCAAATGCCTCTCTTAAAGAAATTTGATTACGATAATACGCAGGAACACGATATGGTTCTGGTGAAATTATTTTTTCTACCTTCCAAAATAAATCAAAAGATCCTTTTGTATGTGGATTAAAAGTTCTTTCCTGCAGTTCTGGAATTCCAAAAGTAATAAAATCCCATCCAGGAATCATTACGTGCCAGTCTTCATCCGGATGGTTTTTGTGATATTTGAGAAGCGCTGGAATTGCAGTAATAATTCTTCCAAGTCCACCATCCAATGATATGATTTTTTTCATTTTATGATGCGTATAATAAATTTATTTTGGTACTTGATTTAGATACAACGTAATCTTCTGTCCCATATTCATATTTAGAAATGATACCCAATTAATTCATTGATATTTTAAAGATAACTCATACTAATTTTGGGACTTAATTTGAGTGAAAAATATGTGTCATTCATAACTTTATCCCAGTTTACTATGGGACTGAGGTGATTTAAATCACAATGAGTGCTCCAACCAGGCATTGGAGAAACTATATATCTTTCTTGTTCTTGAAGTTCCCAAAATTTATCATAATCTCGTGTAAAATGATATCCTTCCTTTTCTTTTATACAATCTATAGAATATTTTTGATGTATTTCAAAATCTTCCAAAAGTGTCTTATATCTACATGAAAAAGTATTTGTTGTGGCAGGAACTGCTCTCCAATGAGAATTTGGAGTTACAAATAATTCACTCAAAAACCCCTTTGCAAAAAACAAGTCAAAATCATACAAAGTTACATAATGAGACCCTAAAGTAAATCCTTCTAACATAATATCACACCAACCAGGACGATGTAAATAATCATCTTCTAAAAAATAAATGATTGTATCTTCATCAAAATTTTTTGATTTTACAATATCTAATGTCTGAAGAAAACTATCAGATTCATTTCCACAATTAATTATTTTTATATTTTCTTCTTTTGATAAAAAAGTTTTATCTATATGTCCGTAAAATTCATCATAAACAATGGTATAGTTTACAAGTTTTGGTTCTAAAGTATTTTTAAAATTTTCAAATACTTTAATTTTATTAAACCATTTTGGTCTTTCTCTATCAGCAAGTTTTTGTAAATTTGAATGATAACAATGTCTTAAAAAAATTTCAATTGGTTTCTTCATTATTTTTCATTTCATTCTGAAGAGCGTTTATTTTTTCTATCATTTCATCATAAGACATTTTATTAATTTTTTCTTCCCCAACAACATTTAGTAATTGAGCGTACCCAAGAGGAACAACTTCAGTTGTAAAATAATTTTTAAGTTTTTCATATGAAGGATGATCAGTCTCAATTCTAATCTGCAGTAAATCTAAAACTTTTTTCACATCATCAAGAGTTTCAACTTTTGATATATCCAGTTCAAATGATCTTATTGGTTTTTCATTCATAACCACTCAACTTTTTTGTTCATTGATTTTATTTATTAATAAAAAAGATGTATGTGCTTTTCATTAAGGGGAATATTAAAAATATTATCCACCACATCATATTCATAATTATGAATAAAATCTGTCCCATTAAATGGGCGTAAAAACTCATGTTTTATTGTTTGTTCTATGGTTTTCGCTAATTTAAGTGAATCTTTAGAATCAGAATGACCCCAATTTTTTACTTTTTTCAACATCTCTTCTTTTGTCCTAACCCAAGAAAAATGATGAAACAATGGTTCTTTATTTTGATCTAATATCAATATTTTATCACCATGTATTAAATTTTTAAGAATTGGAAACAGTTGTTGTCTTTCACTTCGTAAATTACAATTCCAATCGCATTCTTGCTTTCTTACTAATAAACCACAAGACTCTAATGTTTTAGAACGATATATTGGTTCTCTAAAATACCAGTAACAAGACATCCAAAATGATTGTTCAGTATCACAAACAGATAAAAACCATGTTTTGAAATTATCACTCGCAATTTCATCAGCATCCACAAAAAGTAACCAATTATTTTTAGATAAATCTGTTCCAATTTTTCTACTCATTGTGTGATAATAAGAAATATTTTCTTTTTGTCCCTCCCAATCAAATAACACATATTTGCATCTTGAATATTTCTTAATAATATCAATAGACTTTTTAAGTAAATCTTGATTTTCCAATTCACCACTGAACAAATGAGTGCAGATTGGAATAATAATTTCATCACTAAAGTTTGAAAGTTGTTTTATATTAACCTCAAGAAATTTAAAATCAATAGTGCAGTAAGATAATATTGAAGAAATCATTGGTATGATATAATTAATTTTTTTATTTTTGAATATCTATTCCACCAACTTAAATGATTGATATGAGGATCTCTTTGCTCTTCAAACTGAATATGGAGCGCAAGAGATGGGATTGGATTTACACGAACAACATGATGTTCCCATATATTTGCGATGGTATTTCCTTCCCAAATTAGATCTTCTGTTGGAGAACTAATTTCATTACACGGAGTATATTTTGACGCAAGTTTTTTAAAAATTTCCCAGTGATCTTGAAAAACTTTTGGTGCAGTCATCATCGTAAAAGTAGTCCATATTCCCTCTTTCCAGTGTCTGGTGGGTGTTCTGAATAATCTACCAGGAACAATGTATTCGCGCACATAATCTTCTTTATTATCAAATGGAAACAAGCAAAGTTCTTTTTTTAAATGATAAAAAGATTTTAAATATTTGTATGTCAATAGCATTTCTTGAATTGCTTCAAGGCAATGTAGATAATCATCTTCTACAGAATACACTAAATCTGCTATAGAATTTTTACAATACTCAAATTGTTTTAGTCCACTATAATTAAATCCAGGAACCTCTAAATCAACAAGTTGGTATGGATGTTTAGAATATTTAAAAATTTCATGAACCTTTAGAATACAATCTTGTGTACAGTGATCATTTAAAATAATGAAAGATATTTTTTCTTCTGTTACAATATTTGCAGAATTAATTAAAGAAGACAAACAACCAATAATTAAATCTTTTTTGGGAACATCAATGTATCTTGGTTGACCATTATATCCATGAATATTTCTCCCATCATGAATTCTTAAAATTATGTCTAATTTCATTGATAAAAATTCCAGATTATTCTATAAATGTGCTGCCTTGTAGTGCCCAAATTCCTTCTACTCCCATAACATCAATATGATTTACAATGCCTTTATCTATATGCCTGTAAAGTAAATGTTCTACATCACCTATTTTGTCTCTTTGTAATATACGTATAATATTTTTTTTCATTTTACCATAAGTGTTCAAAATATTCAATGCTAAAGTCGCATCAAAACTCCAACAACGTGTAGAGTACATAAGAATACTTGATGTTACCTCAAGATTATAAAAATAACCACTTAGGAATGGTGGCAAAATAAGAACTTTATCTTTTGCTTCTAGATGTTTAGTATAATTAAATTTTGAATTTAATTTATATCTACCACTTAATTTAAAAATTCTTTTATAAGAATCCACTGAATTAATTTTCAAATAATCTTCAATCATCATTATCTCCATCATGGATTTGAGGAGAATTTCTGGATGATTGTTTTTGCAATTTGATAAGTATTTTTGTTTATAGAATTGAATTTCTTTATGATCTGTGTAATCAATCACTTCACAATCAAATAAATTTTTATCTACACTTTTTTCTCCACAATCCAACAAAACAATATGAGAATTTGGGGTATATTTTTGAATTGATTGAAGAGTCTCTTTAGTTTGTTGGATACGATCTTTTGTGGAAATTTTTCCATAAGGTGTATGAATTGCCGAGGTCACTAAAAATAAAGATATCATTGGTATACAACTTTTCTTTTATTTGCACTTCTTTTAAGAGTAGTTCTCCATTGTATTGTAAGTCTTTTTTTAACTGCACTTGGTAAAATACAGGTTACACAGTGAGAACTATGTGGTTCATCTTCAGTTGCGTAGTTTACAACCATTGAGTTATATTCTGGTTCTATGCCCAAAATTTGATTCGTTTTATTGTCTCTGTATAAAAATACTCCACCATCGTTGCTGTTCCAATCGGTATTTAAATAAATTGTTCCATTGTATGGATAGGGACTATCTTCATGCCAAGTTATATAAGAACCTCCTCCCCACAAGTAAATTGAACAAGTAAATTCTAAACCATTATTATCAAATTGTAGATTTATTTTATCTTCAACATGTTTTTTTATTTTTCTGTGCAGATACTTATCAGTAATTAAATGAGTTAAGATATTTGTAGAATTTGGAACTAGGTCTTGATTCCATCCATTGCTAGAAGACCAAACATCTTCTGAAAGAATATTTTTTAAATAATTAAAAATATAATCAATCGTATCATTGCTTAGAGTGTCATTATATTTTTGTATCATTTTACCATGCCCAACAAACACCAGAATATCTTACCCCTTCAATGGGTTCTGTAACTTGATGAGGAAATAAAAATAAAGAGGGAAATATTACAATATCCCCTTCATTTAAATTGACTTTGTAGTCTTCCCAGAATATTAAATCTGCACCCTTGTAGTTTTCATTAAAGTTAATAATAACACTTAAAACAGGAATTCCTTTCGCGGTTCCATCAAAAAGAGAATGTATGTGATCATGATGAATTCTCATAATTTGATTTTTTTCATATTTATTGAAACGAATTGAACTAAATTGACTCGTTATATCTTTTGGTTTCTCATAGTTAAAACCGTACTTTTTTCCGTAGGATAATATTGATTTTATTACAAATGGATTTAAAATAATTTCCAATTCCGGAGTGATCATTTGAACACTCAATTCCTTTGTTGAGAAAGAATATGGTTTGGTAAATCCATCACTCCATGTATGAGTTTCCCATTTTCTATTTTCAATAGACTTAATTGTTTTTTGGCAAATGTTTTTAGGTATTATATTTTTTTCTATATGTATTAAATCTTTTAATACTGTATTGGGATTATTCATTACTTATATTCAATACGTTGTTTATCAGATTCATGATTTGTTTTCCAAAATTCCATGTTCATTTCTTGATACTTTTTGATAATTTTGAGGGGAAGAATGTACTTGGTGGGATTATATTCTACTCTTTTTTTTACCGTATGAAAATCTTTTAAATTACAAGCTCTATCAAAATTTTCATTAGAATATTTTATATTTTCAAAATCATGAGAATAATATGGTAATTCAAGAAATTCATATATTTTTTTCATTGTTTTTTCTGGTTCCTTACATAAAACATCATATTCAACGAAATAAATCATTTTTGAATTGATTGCGTATCCTTCTTGAAGAGCGATCCAAGGACTAAAAATCATTCCATTATCTACATTCATTAGTTCATCACATCTCGCAAAAACATTATGATTGTTTTTAGTAAGTGTTGTAGCATAAAATGGATTTTTAGAAAAAATTGTTTCAAATGAATTTAAAATAGAAACAATATCTCTTACTGGACATAATATCTTGGTATAAGGAAAAAGTTCTTGAAGAAAATTTGTTTTCCTTGTCCATTTGCGACAAGTGTCAAATATAATAGGTTTTTCTACGTGCTTATAGTATCCATCAAAAATTCCATACATTAAATTTTTTCTTTGATTTTTATCAATTGAAAAGTTAATTTTATCATTAGTAATTAAATCAATTGACATATCTGTCAGTGATTCTACAGCAGATGCGATGTCAGCATAAAAATTTGGATTTTGTCTAAGAACTGCAGAAAGTAAAGTTGAACCAGACCGAGGAAGTCCAGAAATAAAATAATATGATTTCATAAAAGAATCAACTTTCAATTTCCGAATGACTAATAGTTCCTTTAGGTAAAGCTATGAGATTAAATGAAATTGAAATTCGCTCTTCATCATGATTATTAGTTTCTACAGAATGAGGCAAATATGATGGGAAAAGAATAATATTTCCCTCTACTGGTTCAACACGAATTGTTTCTCCAGTATATTGATTTTTATTTGTCGTAAGATCGCACCCCATCCACATAGAGTTAATTGCGGAATTTCTAAGAACTAATCTTCCGCTTTCCTCTGGTGCTGAAAGATAAAATACTCCCGAAAACACATCACCATGTACGTGTTCATTATTCATACATTGACGAGTATCGTTAACATTTAACCAAGCAGAAGTCATTGCGATATCACATTCAATAAAATCAAGATCAACAACGGCTTTAAATCCCATTTGACAAATGTATTCAAAAAGAGGTTTTAGTTCAGAAACTTCTTGAAGTGTTTCTGGAGAATGATAACCAAAAATATTTGATCTTTGAACAGATGGATTATTTTCTTTATATTTTTTTACAACGTCTAAAAATTCTTTTTTGTGTTCTTCAAAGTTTGGATATTCACTTTGCCAAAGTGGAGTAGAATAAATTGATATTAAGTTCATAGTAACCTCAAAAATTTAATTTAAAAACATAAAGTATACATTTAAGACTATTTATTTTATTTTTTCATATCTCAAAAATTTTAATATGTTATACATCTCCAAGCACGAACACCATTAGGACAAGTTTTTCCTACATTTTGATAGAAATATGTACCAATTTGCACCAATCTTGCAAGAGTTGGATTGTTTTCTGTGCCGGACCAATATCTACATGAAGTTACTTCTGGGGACGACGCTAAGGGATAATCCCACCATACGCAACAAGGAGTTCCTATATCTTGTAATTGAATATTAGATGGTATAAACCATCCAGTAACTCCTGATGCTGCTTGTGCTGTGGTTACCGCATCATTTCTTAAGTCCCAAGTTCTACGAACTGTTGTGCTAGAGCGAGCTACAATCCACCTAATATTAGAAGCCTGGCAAATTATTACTCCGCCACAAGTACAATCTCCTGGTCCAACATCAAATCCAAATTTTTTCCACTGGCTGTAAAACTGCCCTGAAGTAAAGGTAGGACCAACAGGTATTCCAGAATGGGCATATCCTAATCTTATTCTTCTCCAAGTTCCCGCATCATTATAACAAAGAGTAGCAACGCATCTCCAAGTTCCCGAGTCATTGATACATAAAGGCATGATTAGACCTCAAAATAAACTTCTGGTTTAGATGGCCATAATGTTAGATCTCCAAAGTCAATTTTTAAAATGTCTGTGATTGTCTCTGGAATATTACGAAGTTGATTTCTATATGAAATAACTTCACTTGAAACGACTAGATTTTCTTCTATTGATCTTAGAATAATCCAGTCAGTTTCACTTAAAAGTTTATTTCTCAGATTTCTTAAGGTTGTCCATTTATAATCAATGTGATCTTTAGATTCCTTATCAGTAAAATCAATAACAGTATACGTTGCTTTTACAGTTCTTTCATCAATTTGTTCCCAGTTTTCTGGTGCATTTCTAATTTTACGCTTTAAATCATCATCAGTAACTTTTGGTCCAAAATCATCAATAATTAATCTCCAACCTTCATTTTGAAAAAGATATTCATCGTCTACATATGCCACATTGTCCGCATAAGTCCATCCTGGATGTACTCTTTCTTCATTTCCAGGTATCAAATATAATTTTTTTGATTGAATTTCTTTATGTTCTTCAGTTGGTTCAGGTAAAACATCTGGCATCCAATATGTTTTATCGTTTTCTTTAACCCAAGGCATCTTTTTCTTCCTATTTTTTATTAGTAAATATAATATATATCACCAGCACCACCACCTGAGGCAGTGCCGCCAGATTGAATGGTTCTTGCTCCAGTTCCGTTGGTATTAAATGTACCAACACCAGTCACAGATAATGAGTTACCAACAGTAAGAGTTCCTGTTGAAGGATTAAATGTTAATTTTGTAGTATTAACAAATGATGTTGAGATTGTTCCAGTAGTTGTCTCAGTAAAAATCGGATAATACGTTACATTGTTTGAATTGTTCGCAACTGTAGAACC
>Ga0194115_10007169_pt1 | contig 11132 bp, 9 predicted proteins | sample TA2MahsurfametaG_3_FD_148656 | JGI IMG/M metagenome (GOLD analysis project Ga0194115, IMG submission 148656) | Freshwater microbial communities from Lake Tanganyika, Tanzania - TA2015002 Mahale S4 surface | ecosystem: Environmental > Aquatic > Freshwater > Lake | place: Tanzania: Lake Tanganyika... | reverse complement strand
AAAAAATGCATGTATCGTAATCTTAAGCCAAGTTAATCCAGGATTTACCAGAGCTATTTCGAGCCAAATCAGCAACGAACTTTATTACCAAGTTGAAACATTAATTTTTGGAGACGCAATTAAAAGATCAAGATTTCCTGAAAGAATTATTATGGGTAGTTTCAATGATAAAATTGAACTTAATCCTGGTTTAAAACGAATTCTAGATACTTATGATTGCCCAATACTTGTTTTTGACTATGAAAGTGCTGAGTTCACAAAAATTTCAATAAATGCTTTCCTTGCCACCGATGTGTCATTGTCTAATACATTAGCTGAAATATGTGAAGTTTCCGGAGCAAACTGGGCTGATATCGTATCCGCACTGAAGCTCGATAAGCGAATAGGAGCGAGTAGATATTTACGTCCAGGTCTAGGAATTTCTGGCGGAAATATTGAAAGAGATCTAAACACGATTTCTGAAATTGCTCTCTCGAATGGACTTAAGCCAGAGATTATTCAATCGATTATAAATTCTAACTCTCACCATAAATCATGGGTCATTAGGAAATTAAATCAACTGGGTGTTTTAACTATGGGAAAAATATCAGTTGGTATTTGGGGGTTATCGTATAAAGAAAATACAAATTCAATCAAGAATTCTCCGTCTTTAGAGATTATTAATCAACTCCCATCTAGTTTTTGTATTTATGCTCATGATCCTGTAGTTCTGGCTCTAAGTGTAAAAAATAGATTGTTTGAATTAGTTAAAAGCCCCGAGATAATTCTCGAGAAAGCTGACTTATTGTTAATTCTAACACCATGGATTGAATATAAGAAATACGCTAACTCGGATAAATTAAGAAAATTCTCAGGTAAAATAATCATTGACCCATTTAAAGTTTTGGATAAAGAATTTTGTAAATCAGTTGGTATTAAGTATTTAACTATCGGCGAGCAAAATAACTAGGAAAAATATTTAAGGTGAATATTCAGATGGTGCCAGAGAGAGTCGTAGTAGTTGGATGTAATGGTTTTATTGGGAGTACATTAATTAATCAGCTTACACGAATAGGAATTAATTGTTTGGGCCTTCCAAAAGAAGAATTTGATTTATTGAATAATTCAACTTCAGATAAGTTGAATAACACATTAAACGCAGGAGATCAAGTTGTTTTCACTTCAGCTATAGCTCCATCGAGAGGAGTTAGTGATGTTATAAAATCAATAAGTATGGCTGAAACATTTTGTAAATCAATGGAGAAAGTGCAAGTTAAACAAGTAATTTTGATTAGCTCGGATTCAGTTTATGGAGATAGAAGCGGAGTCTTTACCGAAGAATCTTCTTGTTATCCAAATTCTTTTCACGGACTTGCACAACTATCTCGAGAAATCGTATTTGAAAGCTCTAATGTAAAAAAACTTGCTATCTTGCGAGTTTGTGCAGTATATGGACCTGGAGATACACATAACGGTTATGGTCCAAATCGATTTGTTAATCAGATCAAAAATTCAGAGTCAGTCAAAGTTTTTGGGGATGGATTAAATTTAAGGGATCATATTTTTATTGACGATGTAGTTAATTTAATTATTGAAAGCCTAAAAAATAATTTAGGTGGTAAACTAAATGTAGTCTCTGGTAGATCATATTCGTTTTTAGAAGTTGCAAACTTATGCAAGAATATTTTTAGCCCTGAAACTAAAATTGATTATTTAGGGTCAGAAGGAGAGATTATTGAAAAGCACTTCAGCAACGATAAAATTTATAAACTGTTTCCCGAATTTGCATTACATGAGCTAGAGGAAGGTTTAAATTTATGGAAAAGAAGGGTATTGTGATGTTGGCGTTCGATCAGGAGAGGCGATAATTGTCCTATAAAATACCTTATGTTGACTTCGGGCCAACTACAAGATCTTCTAAAGTAGAGCTAATAAATGCCTTTGGGCGTGTTTTAGATAGTGGCAGATTTGTTTTAGGGGAAGAAGTAAAAGTATTTGAAAAAGAATTTGCCGACTATTGCGGGACCGAATATGCAGCCGGATTGGCAAATGGTACTTGCAGCCTTCACTTAATCTTTAGAGCATTGGGTATTGGTCCTGGCGATGAAGTAATCACAGCCCCAAATTCGTTTATCGCGACAGCTTCAGCGATAGCTCAGGTCGGTGCTAAACCTGTATTTGTAGATACAAAACTTGACTTTAATATTGATCCAGATTTAATTGAATCAGCCATTACTGAAAATACAAAGGCGATTGTCCCGGTTCACTTAACTGGAAGAGTCGCAAGAATGAACGAAATTACTAATATCGCTAAAGCAAATAATTTGTTGATTATTGAAGATTCAGCTCAATCTGTTGGTGCAGAACTTGACGGTAAGAAAGCAGGAAGTTTTGGTGATGTTGCAAGTTTTAGTTTTCATCCTTTGAAGAATTTGCACGCATTTGGCGATGCTGGTATTGTTACAAGTAACAAGATAGATGTCATAACAGAACTTAACATGTTAAAGAATCATGGATTACAAGATAGGAGCACTTGCGCACAATGGGGATTAAATTGCAGGCTAGACGAAATGCAAGCTGCTTTTTTATCAGTACAACTTCCCCAACTTGATGCCTTGACAAATGAGAGGAGACGTATCGCAGAATTTTTTAACAAAAATTTGTCTGAAGTAGTTGATACTCCAACTGAAAGCAAGAATGAAAAACATGTTTATCAAACTTATGTTATTAGATCTGACCGGCGGGATAAACTAAAGGAGTATTTGAATACTAATGGGGTAGAGGCTCTCATACACTATCCAATTCCAATCCATTTACAACCAGCTGCAAGATATTTGAATTATAAAAAGGGTAGTTTCCCTGTTGTTGAGAAATTGTCTAATGAAATTTTAAGTTTGCCGCTATACCCAGGTATGCCAACTCAACATCAAGAGCAGGTTGTTAGTTTAATCCTCAAGTTCTATGGAATTAAATAAAATGAAACTAGTGGTTCCTTATAATTATATACCTGAACAGTTTAGTAACCATGAAAAGTTCTTTGATTTATGGAAGCCAGTTTTGCAATCTGGTGAATTCACTCTTGGTCCTTTTGTAGAAAATTTTGAGAATAAGTTTGCTTCATATATTGGCTCAAAATTCTGTATAGCAGTAAACAATGGAACTGATGCTTTAATTTTATCTTTAAAGGCTGCTGGGATAGGTCCTGGCGATGAAATTATTACGCCTAGTAATAGTTTTTATGCAACTACTGGCGCAATCGTAGCAGTTGGTGCGATACCCGTATTTAGTGATGTAGATAGCCGTTATCAAATAGAAATTTCAGGGATGAAAACTCTTATAACCAAAAAAACAAAGGCAATACTTCCGGTGCACTGGGCAGGAGCTTCGCCAGACATGCTGCAAATAATTGAATTTGCACGTCAACAAGATTTGTTAGTGATTGAAGACGCTTGCATGGCAATCGGCGGTAAGCTCCATGGCAAAAGTCCGGGTACGTTCGGGGATCTTGGCGCCTACAGCATGCATCCTTTGAAGACATTAAATGTTGCAGGAGATGGTGGGATGGTAGTAACTAATAATGAAGCACTTTATCTTTGGATGAAAAAATTTAGAAACCATGGAATGACAAATAGAAATGAGATCGAATTCTGGGGCGTAAATATGAGAATTCAACCTCTTCAGGCAGTTATAGCAAACTATTTTTTAGATTATGTAGATGGCTTTGTGCGTATAAGAAATAGGAATGCCTCTTATTTGGATAATTTACTCAATGATTTAGAAAGGTATCTACAAATTCCAAATCGGTTAAACCATAACTTAGAAACGTTCTCTTTGTATATGATTTTGGCATCGGATAGGGATAACCTAATAAAATATTTGATACATCATGGCGTTGAGGCGAAAATTCATTATCCAACTCCATTGCACTTACAGCCTGCCGCACAAAAACTAGGTTTGAATAAACAAGCTTTGCCAGTTGCAGAAAAACAAGCGAGGGAGTTATTAACAATTCCAATTCATCAATACTTAAAGTTTAGTCAATTAGATTACGTATCTCAATTAATTCATACGTTTTACCAAAATGAGAGTAGATGATTTACTGATTTTGAGAATTCAAAAATAAAATATTTTGTTTAATTATATGTTATTTGGAAAATAAATCGAACACAAAAATTACAATAATTTTAAATCAAGATGCCGAATTTAATTTAGAGTTTTAAAATATGCACAACTAATTAAGAAGAGTACAAAAACTGAAAATAAAATTAAAATAGTAGTTCTGGACTAACCAATCTCGAGTCAAGAGGAGGGTGATCTAAAACTTCTGTATTAAGTTTCGATACTACATTGCATATTTTCAACTAGGAGAAGTTGATTAACAATTTAGACTATACTCGGCACTATTGAGTTCAAAAACCAATTAATAGAATTGAGAGGGATTGAAATTTATGAGAAATTTTAAAAGGTTTGCAATTCTTGGTGGCGATGGAGTTTTTGGTGTTCACATGGCAAAATATCTACTTGAAGAAAATTCTTTAGAACGTCTGATATGTATTGGCAGAAATCCCAAGAAGTCGGATGTCTACTCATTGAGCGTAGGTAATCATGACTCTAGATATAAATACTATCAAGCGCACATGTTACATGAGCCAGATATTCTTATGCGAATTTTCGACCAAGAGCAACCAGAATGTATTATCAATTTTGCTGCGTTAGCATATGCAACTTCCTGGACAGATTCTTATCGCTATTATGATACAAACGTAATAGCACTAGCAAAAATAACAGAACTAATTCGAGATAAAGATTACTTCAAGCACTGGATGCAAATAGGCAGCTCTGAAGTTTACGGACCAGCCCTAAATGGTCCATCTAAAGAAACTGATGCTCCAAACCCTACCAGCCCATATGCAGTTTCAAAACTTGCAGGTGACTTACACTTGAAGACTTATTTTGAAAGTATTAAATTTCCAATGAATATCATCAGACCATCAAATGCTTATGCTCCAGGTCAACAGTTGTACAGGGTTATGCCGAGAGCTGCATACTGTGCATTGAAAGGAATAACTTTTCCGCTCGAGGGTGGCGGAATCGTTGAAAAATCATTTCTTCATGCGAGAGATATGGCTGATGCTATTTACAAAATAATTACTGAAGCTCCTCTTGGTGAAATTTATAATGCTGGGACAGAATCATCGACCACCATTAGAAATATCGTTGAAATGATTGCGAGGGCTTCAAATGTGGAGTTTAACTCATTTACCAAAATTACAGAAGGACGAAAAACAGAAGATTCTAAATATTGGCTCGACAATTCAAAAATCACTCGTGATTTAGGCTGGCAGCCTAAAATATCTTTGAACGAAGGCGTTGTAGAAATGGTAGCATGGGCAAAGAAATACAGAAATGAACTTGAAAATATGAGTCAGATGTATGAGCTTAGATCATGAAGAAGATTGTGCTCTAGTCATCGCTATCTAGTTTCTCTATTGAGAAAAGCACAAGATTTGCTGGAGTTTTAGCCACTTTAGGATTGAGTTTCAGGAAAATGTCAGCGTCTCTAGGTGGTTAATTTCAAAATTCGCAATATGTGTGATGGAATTATATCAAATCCTGAGATAATGTAATCAAAAAAAGCATAGGCGCACTTCAAATAGTGTTTGATGTTGGGGGAAGAGGATGCCAGCAGTTGTTTTACTTGGTGCGCAGTGGGGCGATGAAGGTAAGGGAAAAGCAACCGATTTATTAGGTGATCGAGTTGATTATGTAGTCCGCTATCAAGGTGGCAATAACGCAGGACATACGGTTGTAATCGGTGATCAAAAGTATGCACTCCACTTACTGCCTTCAGGAATTTTATCTCCTAATGTAATTCCAGTAATTGGCAATGGTGTTGTAATTGATCCAGCAGTTTTACTTACGGAGATTAAAGGATTAAATGAGGGAGGTATTAACACCTCAAAACTAAAGATCTCAACTAATGCTCATTTAATAACCCCTTACCACAGAATAATCGATAAGATCTCTGAGAGATTTTTGGGAAAATCAAAGATTGGCACAACAGGCCGTGGAATTGGACCGGCCTATGCTGACAAGATAAGTCGAATTGGAATTAGGATTCAAGATTTATTTGATCAATCTATTTTAAAGCAGAAGATTGAAGCAGCTCTGCATGACAAGAATCAGATATTGGTTAAGGTCTTCAATCGAAAAGGTATTACAGTCGATGAGGTATTCAATGAGTATTTAGGGTATGCAGAGATTTTAAAACCTTATGTAACAGATACCTCAATTCTATTGGATCATGCTTTGCAACAAGGCAAAGTAGTACTTCTTGAAGGATCGCAGGGAACATTATTAGATGTAGATCATGGAACCTATCCCTTTGTCACATCCTCCAATCCAACTGCAGGGGGAGCATCAACTGGCTCTGGAATTGGTCCAACAAAGATAACTCGTGTGATTGGAATTCTTAAGGCATACACAACCCGGGTTGGAAGTGGACCATTTCCAACTGAGTTATTTGATGAGGATGGTGAGGCACTTAGAAAAATTGGTGGTGAGGTTGGTGTTACCACTGGGCGCAATAGAAGATGCGGTTGGTTTGACGCACCAATTGCAAGGTATGCAGTTCGAGTTAATGGCTTAACTGACTTCTTCTTAACAAAGCTAGATGTTTTAACTGGCTGGGAGAAGATTCCAGTATGCGTGGCTTATGAGATTGATGGCAAACACGTTGAAGAGCTTCCTGCCTCACAATCTGATTTCCACCATGCAAAGCCAATATATGAGTACCTGCCTGGCTGGAAAGAGAATATTTCAAAAGCAAGATCTGTTGCAGACTTACCTAAGAATGCGCAGGAGTATGTGAAGTTCTTGGAGAAGATCTCTGGAGCTCCAATGAGTGCCATAGGTGTTGGCCCTGGCAGGGATGAAACAATTGCGGTTAGGGATTTGATCAAATGAGTATGACGCCAAATGTATTAGCAACAAGGTATGCCACACGGGAGATGGTGGCAATCTTTGATCCAATCAATAAAATAATTAATGAACGAAAGTTTTGGATCACGAATTTAAAATTACAGCAAAAAGCTGGCTTGCCAATTACAGATAGTGATATCAAGACGTATGAGGCGGTAGTTGAGAAAGTTGATTTAGATTCGATTGATAAACGAGAAATGAACACTCGTCATGATGTTAAGGCGAGAATTGAGGAGTTTAATGCTCTCGCTGGGGTTGAAAAGATTCATATTGGACTAACCAGTCGGGATTTAACAGAAAACATCGAACTTATCCAGATTAAGGCTGGTCTTGAGTTAATCGAGTATCGAGTTCTGCAAACCTTATTTTTACTGGGTGAGAAAATATCAAAGTATGAAAAAACCTATATGGTGGGTAGATCACATAATGTCGCAGCTCAAGTAACTACTTTAGGTAAGCGATTTGCATCATGTGCTGAAGAGTTGTTATTTGCCCATGCTGCACTAACGGAATTGATCGCTCGCCTGCCTCTTCGTGGAATAAAGGGACCAGTTGGGACATCTCAAGACGTGTTAGATGCGATGGGTAAGGATTTTGCAAAGTTAGAAAAAAGTATTGCTAAGGAGTTTGGATTTGAGAACACTTGGGCTTCAGTTGGCCAAATCTACCCACGATCAGTTGATTTTGAGGTTGTTTCTAAGTTGTTACAGATTGCATCCGCCCCTTCATCAATGGCAACCACAATTAGGTTGATGGCAGGTAGTGGTTTAGTAAGTGAGGGCTTTAAAGCAGGACAGGTTGGATCATCTGCTATGCCTCATAAAATGAACTCAAGGTCTTCTGAGCGTATAAATGGCATGATAATTTTACTTCGTGGCTATAACAATATGGCAGCAGATCTAGCCGGAGATCAGTGGAATGAAGGAGATGTGTCATGTTCTGTAGTTCGAAGGGTCGTTATTCCTGACTCTTTTTATGTTTTGGATGGCCTACTACATACATTCATGACAATCTTGCAGGAGTTCGAAGCCTTTGATGAAAGCATTGAAGTGGAGTTAAATGAGCACCTCCCACTTCTTGCAACCACAAAAATACTTATGGAGTGTGTTAAAACGGGAATGGGCCGGGAGGTAGCACACAAACTGATTAAGAAACATTCAACTACTGGAGGTAACTTCTTGGAAGCACTGGCTAGTGAAAAAGAGTTTCCACTTTCAATTGATCAACTTAAGGATTTAATCAAAGAGCCATCAGATTTTGCAGGCATGGCGGTGAAGCAATCTAGATCTGTTGCTAAAAAGATAAAGTCAGTTTTGGGCAGTAAAATCAGTAAGGTTGAGTTAACACAACTAAAATGAAGCTGGATTTGGAATTAAAGAGCCGCGTAAAAGAGATACTAAAGGTTATCCAGCACTTATCACCCGGTAATTCAGTTGAACTTCGAATCCCGCCATATGCTGCAATTTAATGTGTTTCTGGCTCAGTTCAAAAAAGAGGAACCCCACCTAATGTGGTGGAGATGAGCGAACAAACTTTGATTGAGTTAATTACAAATCCAGGTAATTGGGATGAGCTCTGTCATAAGGGATTAATCTCAGCCTCAGGCACAAAAGCAAATCTTGAAGATCTATTTGGTAAGGTGAGTAAACTAGTTCCAAATTAAGGCAGGAGTTGTAATGGCGAGTAAATCAAAGCGTGCTCGAATGGCTCCTGTTCGTGATCTTTCAAAAAGCTTTCTTTATTGGGCGATTGCAGTTTTTGTAATCAAACTTGGAATTATTTTTCGTATCGATGGCATCAATGTGGGCTCTGGTGATCGAGTTTACTTTGTAGATGGTACTTGGCTAGGGGCAGATGGCGAGAATTACCTCACGGGGTATAATGCACTACTCAAAGATGGAATCTTTTCTACTGAAAGTATTTTAAATTATTGGCCTGCTGGTTATCCCCTTTTAATTCTCTTTTTATCGATACTTGGAAAGAGTTGGGTTTTAACCACACTCTCCATCGTTCAATCATTAGTATTTTCCTACGCTGTCTACTTTTTTGCAAAGCAGCTATATAAAACTAGGTTAAAGAAATTTGCTTACCTGACACTACTGCTAGTTCTTTTTAATCCAACTCTCTCACTTAGCTCTATCGCAGTCGGGTATGAATCACTTACAGCATCTGGATTATTACTTTGCGTAGCACTTGTGATTAGAAGCTTTATCGAAAAAGATCATAAAAAGTTTGTAAAGTACTTAATTCTAAGCTCTGCGATATTTGGCGTAGTGTCATTTGTTCAACCTAGATTACTTTTAACAGGCATGATAATAAACCTTCTGTGGATAATTGTTTGGCAGGGGTTTAGAGCCGGCGCATTAATGGTTGCTCTAAGTTTAGCAATTGCACTGTTTTTCCCAGCAACTTTGATATATCGAAATAATCGGGCAATTGACATTAACAGTATTTCTACCAATCTTGGCGTAACTATGAATATTGGCGCTGGTGATAATGCTACCGGTGGCTACATGAAGGAAGATTATGGGGTCGAGTGTGATTTATCAGGAACTTCTGCGCAACGAGATAATCAGCAGGTAAGGTGTATTTTAGCATGGTATTTGAGTAATCCCATAAAGGCATCAGAACTATTTTATAACAAGTCAATTTACTTTTGGTCACCTTGGTATGGACCGGCAGCAAATGGCACTATGGCAAGAAATCCTTGGTTGACCATTAATCCATTAAAAGATATTGCCACAACCCAGGATGGTTTAAATCTTGTTTATGGCGGATTTGGGAAGGCTATCTCCTGGCTCTGGTTACTTGGCGGATTAGCCTTGTTATTTTATGGCTACTTCACACTATGGCGACAAAACTCACTTGAAAGATTTATTGGCAACCTGGCGATGATTGCAATAGCAACCAATTGGTTAATAACCTTATTTACGATAGGTGATCACCGCTTTAGAATTCCTATCATGGGGTTATCACTATTTCTTCAGGTAATAGGCTTGAAAACCTTACTTAAAAGGGGAAAAGCCCCAATAGTTGATGGTCCATCTTTACGCTAATCTACCTCACCTGACAGTAAAAAATTATTGAAGGAGGGCCATATATGGGACGCGGCCGTTCAAAAGCAAAGCAAACTAAAGTTGCCAGAGATCTAAAGTACTCAAATCAGGAGATGGATCTTGAGCGCTTAGCAAAAGAGTTACATAGTGAAAACAAAGATGATAAAGGTTTTAATACAGATTCATCTGATGATAATTACACACCTCGTAATTAATTGATTCATAAAATGCGACCAACCCCTTACGTTTCATCCCTTAGAGTTTATGAGCCGTTATCTGTATTTAACAAAGGTGATCAGCAGCGATGGAGTCAAATCCCAATTACAGCTGATACGACTGGGGATGAACAACACAAAGCATTACGTCGAACAATTGTTACAGAGCCACCTGCCTCAAAGCCAGATGGTGCTCATGTATTAGAGATTGATGCCAAGCGCTATGTTGCCCCTTGGTCCACCTCTGCTAGGTGCTGGGCGGCATTAGAGGATTTCAAATCAATTTTGCCTACGAGTGTGGGTAGGTTTTTTCTGCCGAAAGAGTTTGAAGCTGCACTCTCCATTAATTCAGAGAGTGTTGAAGATAAAGTTTCACACATCATCACCGCAACCTGGAGTATTCCACCACGTTGGTTTGCACTCTTTGAGCCATCTGATCGAATAACTGGATCAAATGAGGATGGTCAATTCACAATACTTCGCACATCAATATCAAGTGCAAAACAAAGATGTTTATTTGCCCACCAAGCAGTAGTTAACGCCTTTGGAAATGGGCCAATTGAGCAGGAGATCGCAGATCTGCTTGCCTGGCTATCCATTTTTGATGCTAATTCAATTGTGGAGTGTGATTACGGTGGGTTAGCTCTTTATCTAGAGAAATCATTGATTGAATCTGGCCAACCAGGATTAAACGCAGATACCTCAATTGAGGATTTAACTAGGTCCCTTGCAGGATTGGCAGCAGGAGATGGCGCACTGGCAGGACAAGGTTATGAGCGATTAGTTACCCGCTGGCGAAGGGTTGCAGCCTTTGAACAGGCTATGTAGCAGCAATACTTGTTATTTACTCACCCAAACCACAATACTTGCCTCATAAGGTTTAAAACGGACATACTCACCA
>Ga0194115_10007168_pt1 | contig 11134 bp, 10 predicted proteins | sample TA2MahsurfametaG_3_FD_148656 | JGI IMG/M metagenome (GOLD analysis project Ga0194115, IMG submission 148656) | Freshwater microbial communities from Lake Tanganyika, Tanzania - TA2015002 Mahale S4 surface | ecosystem: Environmental > Aquatic > Freshwater > Lake | place: Tanzania: Lake... | reverse complement strand
GACAGTTTAGGCTTTGACCCCTGAGCACCTTCATAACTGTAAAGTTTTGAATTTTCGTAGTCACATTAGTCCATAACTTCCCTTTTCGTCCGTCCCGTGTCCGTTTTCAGAACTGTGGTTTTGAGCAGATGGCACTTCTTATCAACAGAGTCTCCGACTTGTCCGATCATCGATTTTTTTATGGCGCGGATTAGTAATTTGGCCTCTCGCGCCCGTTTTTTGAGCCTGGCCAGCTCGTGGGACTCCCTCCGACACGGCCATTTTGAACACACAAAATACTTCATTTTCACTCTGTTTGCCAACCATTATGAGCGATTTCGATAGCGACGACGACTCTCTTTGTGAGGAAGCCCTTCTTCAGGTGGCCCTGATGATACTAAAGAAACGTGTCTACGAGGATTCCTTGTTGTCCTCTGATGACTCCGACGACGATGACGATGATACTACGGTAGATGATGAAGATAAGGTAGTAGACGATGCTACTGGCACCACCGCAACCAATACTACTACTATTACTCGTAGTACTAGATCGAAGCGTAAGAAGTATGACTACGAGGCTGCTAGGAAGCACATTGAAGACAAAGTCATATGTGCGAACCCGACTATTCCCTTCAACAAAACTTACCGCATTAGTCTTGAACATTTTCAAGCCATCTTTCACGACTTTCAGCACAAGCTTCCCATGTTTGGTGAAACCCGTAAGTTCTTCTTTGGAGGTGAAGGTGCGTGTCCTGAAGTTCGTATGCTCTTGCCTCTACACTGTTTGGCCTTTGGGACAGCACCCAGTTGCCACTTGTCTACGTATCAAGTGTCGTCGGCTTTTGCCGCCAACTGTTGCAAGATGTTTGATAAGGCCATGAAAGAACTATATGGTAACGTGAGGGCAAGGTTCTCGGGGTCGGTGAAGGGGATCCCTCTTGCCATTGTCAAGAATGATTTGTGTGATGCTGGAAAATCACAAAATCGGTCCAAAACAAAAATGATTGACACAGACGACTACGGTCGAGAGGGAGCGACACAAACGACTACTCAAAGCTTTGGCGGATAACCTTTTTCAAAGCCACAGTTTTGCAAAGCCGTGGTTTTGAAAAAAGTTTACCGCCAAAGCTGAAAAAGGGCGAAATTTTTCGAATCGTGCACCCCGGTAAGAAGTGCTTTTCAGCTATAGCCAGTGGGGAGGGGTAAAAACGGCCATAACTGCCCCGGTAAGAACTGCACCCCCAGCATCACTCACAGTCACACACTCTCCTCTTTTTTCAAAAATCCTTCACAGACGCATACTCATCACTCAATCTTCATCACACTCAAACCTTGCTATATTCGAAAAACTATTTTTGGAGCGGTGGAGTAGATTATTCTTTTTCCACATATCCCAGGAGAGAGACAGTCGGTCGATTCCATAAAGCACAACGACGACGACGATGATGATGACGCCTTTGGAAATCCATCCAAGGAAGGAACTCAAATTTAACTTATCCTACGATGAAGCTAATCCTCGATGTATTCTGACATTGAAACATCCTGGGAAAAGTCAAGATATTCTGGCATTCAAGGTAAACTTTTATCCTCGTCTGTGTCGGGCCGTGTGTATACACGGATATCATGAACGTAGCAAGGTATCCTGTGCTATTAAGTTCCGATTCCTTCTCATAGTCCTTCTGTCGTCTTCTCACCTACAATGACATCATCTCTCAGGTGAAGGTCAGTCGCAAGTCTCGGTACTCTGTACGACCCTTTCAAGGAATTCTAGCACCGGATTCGTCACAACAAATTATCATCCGACTGGATGAAAACGAAAAGGAGACCCTGATGGATTTTTATCGTTTAGTAAATCGATTGAAGAAATCGACAGCTACGACGACGACGACGAAAAGAACAACAACCTCTCATCCGAATAGTCCTACGACCAGTGATGACGAACAGGAGGAGGAAGAGGATACGTCAGATCTACTCTTGGTTCAAACGTGTGTCGTCGATCCTCAGTTGGTAGTAGCAAGTGTCTTCGGGACAGAGATCTTCTTTTCTTCGTCAGATACGAATACTCTCAATAATTCGACACAAATCCAAGAATGTGTCCGGAAGGTATGGAAATCAGCTACTGAACATGATCAGGCATTTAATCGGAATTTGAGTATTGGAAGTCATAGTAGTAATGAGGGTTCTCCGACTCCGACGTCGACAGTTATGAAGAAGAGACTTATATGGACTGACAAAGTACGAATCCGTCATATCCTTCAAGAAGAACGACGTAAAGAAGAAAGAGAAGGAAAAAAGGACGACAGCAACAGAGGAGGGAATAACCATGGGACTCAGGTCAAAGTCTCCTCACGGGACGGTACGTCCAAGAGTCCAATGAGGACGACAAGGAAAGTACCTACTGCTATTCCGACCGAATCTAAGCGGGGAATGAAACCGAACTTCCATCAAGACGACGACAATGGCGATAATATTCATCTTCAGGATGAAGTGAATCGTCTACGACGGAAGTATAAGATCCTTTTGAAATTAGTCCTGGCGGCGAATAATTGTGAGGGAGATGAGTTCCTATGTGGTTGTTGTCAAATCAATACTTTTTCTTCGAATCCGGCCAGTTTAGATCGTGCACCCCTATCCAGTCGATCCTGTGGGCATACCATTTGTCGTTCCTGTGTATCGAATTGTCATGTGGCTCAATTGGAACGTTTGGAGGATATGTCCGGTGCAGGTGATTGGATTAAATGTCCACTCTGTAATACAACACGTGCCTTCCGAGTCAGTGAACCATTGGTCAATCGCAATTTATGTACTGCCATTAATGCAACCCATATACGACATCAAAAGGCTCTACAACAACTCTCCAAGATTTCGATGCCGAAATGAAACTTGAAAACGAAAAAAATAAAGAACCCAGAAACGACGACAACAAAACAAAAGCAGCGGGGAAGGGGGTCGAGGGGTTTTGTTTTAAGCTGTTGTATGGGTAATCATAGGCCTTGCATGAGGATTGCCTTGTTGAATTCGTCGAATACTTAGGGTCAAAATACGACAGTGGTTTCGAGAGTGTGGGTGTTCACCCTCGCGGGGGTAACGCACCCCCGGGTCGGAGGATTCCTGTAGGTTTCGTGAGATTACGAAACCTTTTGTTTTCTTTGTTTTTTTGTATTTTCAGTGACATAATACATTCCATATAGTTGAATTCGTTCTTTTGGTGCGTATCGCAACCGGAACCGAACGAAATCTGCCGTATGCAGTTATTCGTTGTTTGCATGTATCGTATCTCTGATGAATCGAAAATTCTACCACGATCATGTTTGGACCCATCCCTGTAATCTAGGAACAACTAATGGTACTGGATTTTGCCATCTCTACAACGGCGGGAGAGAGTACTTTGTTCAAGATTCGCTTGTCCGTATCCGTTCACGAGCAGACAACTATAATGTTGGGTGGGTCATCTTTAAGAAACAAATCAGCATAAATGTGTTAGGTAATGTGATAGCCTTCAATATATGGATGGTGCTTCTGCTTTCTGTGCAGTGGAGTGTGGGAAACGACGGTGACCTTGACAACCCTTCTACATGAACTCTAGTCGTTCCTTCACATGGTCTGGCAGGGCGTCTCTATTCGAATTTTCCATTTCCTCAAAGACATCTTCAATATTTCGAATAGGTATCTTTGCGATTTCCTTTTGGGACATTGCGATCGCGGCGGGGGGGATATATCCCTTACCATAATATCCAGAAAATCCAATCGCCCAATTGGCGGTCGAAATGGATTCCAACGAATAGGGACATGTCCATACACCTCCACTATGGACCCAAAAACCAAACAAAGTAGAGAATGAGAAATTCGTAGAAAACAATAGGACATGATGAATCCACACTTCCATACAAAAAACACTTACTGTACTGTCCCATCCCAAAACATCGTAAACGGATTTTCGTCCATATCCGGAAGAGGACGATTCATGAATTGGATCTGTGCGACAAAGATGGCAGCCATTAATGTCGATGCAGGTTCGACGTCCATTGCTAACATGGGTTCGAAATGATGCATCCCATCAAAAAAGGATGGTCCTAAATCATGAAGATTACTCCTGCTTCGGCAAAGAGGAGCATAGGGAGCTGCGACGACATGTCCATCTCGATAATAGGAAACCATACTTCTCCACATTTGCATCGCCTTTGCCAAGACACGAAGAGATCCCTTACACGACATTGTCCCATTGACCAATGAATAATCATGATTCGAATCATCCGTCTTCCATGCGGGTTGCATCCAACGTCCTGACAGCTTTGACACGTATTGTTCCCATTTAGGACGTTGATTCAATCGCTTTACTGCCTTGGAGGTAGAAGTGGGGGGGACCATCATCGGCGTCGTCGGACTCAGGTAGTAACATAAGGTGGAATTCTTCGGCCGTTGTCGGAACACTCGTTGGACGATGAGATCCATCGCCACCCCAAGGCGGACATCCGCTTCCCCCTCCGCCTGTGCTAAAGGCATAATGACCAATTCATCACTAGGATCAGTCTGATCTAAAATCCATTGGGCAATTTGTGGTCCCTGAGTGAGTAGATCCGCACCCTTAGGATTGTAAATGAAAGTCGTATCGTCAGGAGAATGCGATCTGACAAAGTTCACCAACTTATCTAATTTGTACCCTCCACGGGCGACACCCAAAACAGTCACTCCCGGAATTCGTAAGAGTGATCTGGCGGGGCCCAATTCCGCCGTACATCCAAGCAACACGAATCTCTTCGAACTGAGGATACTTGGCAATTTGGATGAATTGGACAATGTTTGTTTGGCAAGGACACCGGCAGAGGTCTCCATAATCCCATAATTATACCACGCATCGACTTGAGCGACGGCTTCCATCCCATAGAGGAAATTATCTTCATCGACGGGTTGGACAGGATTCCCCAAAGGGAATTGAAATTCAATATCCGGTGCTCGACTCCCCAACACGGTCGTAGTTGGGAGTTTCGCATAGGACTTCGTAATGACGAATACATCCTTGGCGGGGACGATCGTATGGTCATCAATCCGAAATTGCATCATATCATGAAGTGTGTCTAATGCTGCTTGGGCCATTGCCAATGCCTGGGAGTTACTGACCGAGGCTTGGATATCAATAAATTCTTCAATGATCGATCGATATTCCTGTTTCCACCAACTATTCTCACCATCTGGATCATCATTTTCTTTCGTCGTCATCAATCGAGTGATCAATGCCTGGATCCTACCCTTCATCGCCTTTGACAAGACATACCCTCCGGGATAGCCATCACTATCTTCATCATCCGAAGCATACAAGCATTCCTTGAGAGCACGGATCCATACCGCCTTCTCTGTCGCTTCAGTATGGAATCCATACTCAATATAGTTGATATCTGGCCATTCCATGGTATCGTTCGGCTTTAATCTTCTTTCTTTCTGTTCTGGGCGGTGTGGGGGGGGGGGCGGCGGTAAATTAGTGTCAAGAAGGAGCAGATTGCCGCGATGGGATGAGAGCACCGATATCGCTTCGCATCGATTTCAAGGGTCATAATGACCCGACGATTAAAGGGTTCTTTCTCGGTCACAGGTTATTCTGTCCTTCATTCCTCCAGAACAGACAACGCAAAAATATCATTAGCAAGGAATGATGACTCAATGACGAAGGCAAGTATGTTATACATACCTTATCCTACATATGAGACGTATGATGTCAAGGACGTCACAGTCAGGTAATATATGTACATTACATATGGTAGCTGATGACGTGGCCAGCTTCGTTGGAAGCTCGAATCGACTGCCGAAAAGTGAGGTATGCGCCCCATGACTAGCCTCCCTACATCGACAATGAGTCACTTTTGCACATCATTGTTTCCATTATACGGCAATGTCCAACACAGAGGGTATAAAGCCAAGACACAATACTAGAACCATTGGAAGATGATAATATCGAGTCGGCATCATCTTCGTGGTCATCGAAGTCATTCATTCGTGATCCTTTCCCTATCCATTGTGATGTGGGGAGCCCTACGAATAGCCACCTCCTTTCCCATTACGGGGACGACGACTACCTCTACGCATTTATCTGCTATTACAAGTCGAAGACGCTCACTGAGCCCACTGATATCAACAACTTTAGGGATTACGACCAGCCCGATTTCACCTGTCATCCTCTTCATGGGCACCCGAGATGGGAAACAACGACGTCCGAAAGCATCGAATAAGTCGTCATCGTCATCATCCTCTTCAGGATCGACGTCTCCGTCATCGTCCCCTTCCTCATCGTCGTCACCCGTACCTCCTGCTGCCCCCCAACGGGTATCGAACTCGATTAATGTTCCCATACGGCATCAAATCCGGTACGGTCGTCTTAACAAGGCCCTACGAGAACAACAAGAGCAGCAACAACAGCAAAGCAGTTCGGGTGGTTTCAAACAATCATCATCACCATCATCATCATCATCCAACAAGGTCGTTCGGACGAAATATCGTCGAAGATGGAATACAGAAGAAATAGAAGAAGCCGCTCAAGCTCGTCGTCGGAAGGGTCAAGATCCGAATTGGGAGTTGGTCTGGAATAGTACGAACATGGCCGCACCATTAGTCATCGTCGATGGATATAACATTATCCATCATTGGCCACGATTGAAGAAACATATGATCAAGGGTGATGTAAGTACAAGGAACAAAGTTGTGGCCACCCTCCATTCAAAAAAAACAATGTATAGCTTTGACTCATCCTTGCTACGGCTGGGACTCATACTCGTTGATATATAGACAGCGCGAGCCCGACAGTTATTGGTAGATGATTTGGAAAATCTAAGAAGTCACAAGGGATGGCGTATTGAGGTTGTCTTTGATGGAGCAGGTCGTAGGGGAGGATCAAGACCAGTCAATCCCGGTGGTGGTAGTAGTACTACGGGTAATGGAGGGAATAACAACAATAACAACAATGGCGGTCCGCCATTGGGTGATCCCCCCCGTCGATCGATGACGACCGTTACGACGGCAGATCGTGCCATTTCAAAGGAACTATCGAAATATGGGGTACGGATTATTTATACTGGAATTGGTATTGAAGCAGATTCCTACATTGAAGAACGTTGTTCTCGAGCAAAGAATGTTACAAAGGGACGTAAAACAGGAACCTTTATGGTCGCAACGGTACGTTCTTGACTCTATTCGCCACCGACGACAACGACGACGATTGCGTTTTGAATACACTGTTTGCTCAGTGCGACACTTAGCGGTTGGGAAATTATTTTGCATTTCACTGACCCTTTTGTTGCCGTCGTTCCTCGGTTTCCCTTCTATTGTTCCGTATCTTTCTTTTTTGTTTTTCTTTCTTCGTAGGATGATGCTATGATACGAATTGCTGGTGAAAGTGCGGGTGCATTATGTATGAGTGCAGATCGTTTTGTGACGGAATTAAAGTCTGTGAAACAAATTGTTGCACATAACGTCGAAGCCGCCATGGCAAAAGTCAATGGACAACCAATGCGACCAGAAAAATTATGGGGGACCAATATTTACTTTCCACCACCAGTACAGCAGCAAAAACTACCACCACCATTATCCGTTGCTGCACCCAACATCATGGTGCCTTCCAGTAATATCGTAGAGACGACGAATGGGAATCGTACTATGGATGATTTGAACAATACGACGACAACATCTACTGCAGCATCATCTTCAGCTCCAGTCAAGGGTGCTCAACAGGTAGAAGATGGAAAATTTGTATACCGTGGTCGATTTGGACGTGGGAATTTAATTATTGAAGATAAACGAAACAAATCAAAAAAATCCAAGGGAACAGGAGGATGATCATGATGATGGGGACTGGAATTTATTTCTTGAAGAAAGAAAGAACCACCTTCTGTACGAAACATGCCGCATCTACAAAATCAGAAAATGAGGACGGTCGTCCCAAAGAAAGATAGTTGGAATAATCCTATTCTAGCATTCGGCTCCCTGTCAATGCAGCAGACTCCCGTTGGGGACCGAAAACAATGAATATAAAACATAAAACAACAACCGCAACAACACCAGGAAAAAGGGAGAACGGGGTTGGACGATTCTTCTTTTCAAGGTGTGGTTACAAAACGACTCAAACGGTACTTTATTTGTTCATCATTGATTTTGGGAAAGAGATCCATATCAATCTCGTATGTACTAATGAAGATGACCATACTGTGGTAGTCTCGCCCCTCTCCCTACGGGGATGTCCATTCCAAGTCCCAGTATATGGAAGGAAAAAGAAAAGGACACCTGGCCCGATCGTCACGAAAACCAAAACAAGATCCGTTTTCTTACGAAAACCAAGAGGGGGGCATCCAAGCAGATCGTACTTCTCCCCCTCCTTCTCCTCCGGTAGTTGCAGTTGTTTCACCACCTGTTGTTGTTGTTCCCGTACAGGGTTGACGAGAACCCTTTTTCCAATTTGGACATCGATCTTCTTCGGCGACACCTTTCAAAGCAGAAGCAACATGCATTCCACATCCTAGTACGAAGGAGATAGTTGTACCATCAGTAGTAGTAATCATTCAGTCAACCATAAAACCAACAACACAGCAAGAATTGTTAGAAAGAAAAACAGTCAACAACGAAAAAGTAGACAACAAACTTGTGAATACCCAGTGTGTAGAATCGTCATGTGCGTGTGGGGGGGACATTGTTTCCCAACCATAATTTCGTTTTGTTGGGTAACGCTTTCACACAACACACATGCACTCCCCACACATACCTCCCCAAGTAGCCTGTTGTAGGAACCCCCGACCGATCGAACGTTATTTTATACACAGCGACAAAACAAGTGACGATAAATTGGGTTAGTTTTGGTTTTTGAAAGACAAATCAAAGAGAGAAAGACATCGAAGAAGGAAATCATGATATCGGTTCTTCAAAATAAAGGTAGGGATTTCTTTCTGCCATGACAGGTTCGGAGAATTTCCTGGTTTTGAATCTCTGTAGGGGGAACTCCAGTGCCCCACGACCTGCATAATCCCGCCAACCCCACCCCACCTCCGTTAGTAGTATACAGTGTCCCCTTACCTTTTTACAATTGGTACACTTGACTGGATAACACATTATGATGAGAATGATGATACAAGAAGCTCAAAAAATGAAAATGACACGTCGAAAGAACGCGAAGGACGAAGACACGGACTGGGACAGTGAAAAAAGGTATATCCAACAGATTTTTCGGGCCTTCTCGCACACAGTCAATCACAACTCACAACACGGTGACCGCATCCGAAACGGAGAAAAAAGAGCCTCTTTTGCATGTTTTCTCTGCAGAGAATTCGATAAAAGGGGAATGTCGTACAAAGAAACGGAAGAAAAAACTCCGAAAACGGAGGAAAAAAGAGCCTCCTTTTTCTCCGTGAATTCTTCTGCCGTCACCATCCATAGATGCCAAGGATAGGGTACATACCTACCTCGTTTGATTCACCCGATCCAAAGTAGGAATTTCTCGATCTCACTCATTCTGTATCTTTCCGGGGCCTTCTTGAAAGCACCATTGATCCGCCTACTGAGCAAGGCGTAAAGGAATCTGGTCTAGTCTGATTACGGAAAAGATACCCGTCTTGAAGCTCTCGTCCTATGGATGGTTTTCCGAGGCCATGAAGAAGATTCCACCAGCACCCCTCCTCCTCATATCCTACAATGTTGTGTGCGTTACAAAGATGGAGTCATTCACACCAGTCAGTCAAATGCCTACTGGTATTTACCCGTACAGACATTAAAGGGAAATAAGAACGTATATGAAGAAACGATTCCATTGACCGTTTATAGACCAGTTTTCTCGCTGGCTGGGATTTCAACGGGGTATACGAATGAAAGTCGGGTTTTGAGGTGAAGAAGCTTGATTCCCCCAACCAATGGACAGAATCAAGTGCCCCCCGCGCATCCCCATCGTGTTGGACGGTCAGCATGGACCTTGTTGTGTCATTCTCAAGTTGTGTATGGGGATTCATTGTCTAACAAAAATATGAATCATCGCAGGTAGCTATAACTTATGTTAGTTTTGTGGCGAGACCCCCCTCCCCCTCCCCTCGCCGCCGCGCGTTTCTCCATTAGGGAAAGTCGTTTTATTCTTTTCCGAGAAAAAAACCCTCAATGCCTTATAAGCACTGGGAAGGGAATACGGTAGTCTCACACACACACCCGGGGGGCGATGATGATGAATATAAGAGAGAAAACACCTTCCTTTACGATGCCTCTTCTTGTTGTTGTTGTTGAAGACGACGACGTCCATCATTATTTTCTTTGATTTGATCTTCAATTTGACTGATGACTATAGGTGGAATATCCGTGAGATGAATTTCAAGATAGATGATTGTCGTATTTCGTTCCATGGCTTTCAGAATAGCATTCCCACCCTCATGCCCAATTTTATTCCCCGCAAGACTTAGACGTTCGATAGATGTATTTGCTTCCAAGGCTTGAGCTAATGCTATTCCACCCTTTGGTCCAATATTGTTACAATAAAGCCGTAGACATTGGATTTTGGAACTTGTCGTCGTCGATGTCGTCGAGTTATTGTTGTTGTTGATTGAGAGGAGAGCCTTGGCAATAGCCACTGCACCGACATCACCTATGTGATTCGTAGCTAGAGAGAGTTGTTGGAGTGTCGTATTCACTTCCACAGCCTTGGCAATAGCGACACACCCGTCTGGTCCCATGTTGGTCTCACTTAGATTCAATTCCGTGATTGTTTTGTTCACTTTCAAGGCTTGAGCGATGGCAATGACACCCTCTGATCCGATATTATTCTTGAATAGATTAAGGACCGTCAGTGTTGTCATATTGGGACTTTCTAATGCCTTGCCAAGTGCAACAGCACCCTGTACTCCAAATTGATTATCTGAAAGATCTAATTCTGTGATTTTCGTTGTCTGATTTTTGTTTTTATTCGTTTCGAATACCTTGGCAATAGCGATGACGCCTTCATCTCGTATGAAATTCTTTGGTAGACGTAAGATTTCGACATTGATGATGGGTGGTTTCGTCGTCGTATTTGTCGTATGTTCTTCTCGTAGGAACGCATCGGCGATTTGTTTCGCATCATAATCGTAGACCTTACAAGCACGATAAAAGAAATGACCACTTTTTCTTAATTCTTCATACCAATCTATAGGATCTTCCATTTTTTGGT
>Ga0194115_10007166_pt1 | contig 11134 bp, 11 predicted proteins | sample TA2MahsurfametaG_3_FD_148656 | JGI IMG/M metagenome (GOLD analysis project Ga0194115, IMG submission 148656) | Freshwater microbial communities from Lake Tanganyika, Tanzania - TA2015002 Mahale S4 surface | ecosystem: Environmental > Aquatic > Freshwater > Lake | place: Tanzania: Lake... | reverse complement strand
TGTTACTGCGTGAGAAGGCAAAGATCGAGAAGGCTGCCTCCAACCCGGGCAAAGAAGTTGCCGGTTCTGTGTCGGAGAAAGACATCGAAGAAATCGCGAAGCGCAAGATGCCCGACCTCAATGCCAATGACATTGAGGCCGCCAAGCAACAAGTGCGCGGCACCGCCCGCAGTATGGGTCTCACCGTCACGCCCTGAACGGTGTGACGCACCGATAGTCTGCTCAATCACGAATTCGCCCGAGCGGAATGACCTCGTCCGACGGGCTCAACAACGAGGGAGGCTGTTATGGCCAAGGAAAATCACCGGGGAAAGAAATATGTTGCATCGGCCACTGGGCTGAACCGCGACGAAACCCACGATCTCACCGCTGCGGTGACGAAAGTGAAGTCGATGGCGAAGGCCAAGTTCGACGAGACCATCGACATCGCCGTTCGGCTTGGTCTCGACACCAAGAAGAGCGAGCAGACGATTCGCGGCACCGTCTCGATGCCATCCGGAACCGGCAAGGTAGTGCGCGTCGCCGTGTTCGCCCAAGGTGACAACGCCAAGGCCGCACGTGAAGCAGGTGCAGACATCGTCGGCGCTGATGATCTGGCTGCCGACATCGAAAAGGGCAACATGAACTTCGACATCGCCATTGCGACGCCGGACATGATGCCGCTCGTCGGAAAACTGGGCCGCGCTCTCGGACCGCGCGGACTGATGCCGAACCCGAAGACCGGCACCGTTACCACTGACGTGGCGCGAGCCGTCAGCGAATTCAAGGGCGGCAAAGTGGAGTATCGAACTGACCGTTACGGCAACGTGCACGTGCCAGTCGGAAAAGCCAGCTTCGATGTGCCGGCGCTTGTAGCGAACGTCAAGGCAGTTCTCGACGAACTCGTTCGTTCGAAGCCAGCAGCGGCAAAGGGCCAGTACCTGAAGCGCATCACGATTTCGTCGACGATGAGCCCGGGCGTGCGAATCGACCCGACCGTCGTCGAATCGTAAAGATTCGCTAGCGAATCGCTAGCGCCAGTCGGTCGTCGACGAACCACTCCGTTGGCCTTAGCCGCGTAATCGGAGCCTCGGCAGCGTCGTTGATCGACGAGAGCATGCGCGCTTTCTGTGCACCAATGACCACTGCTATCCGATGGGGAACTGCGCGCAAGAAGGCGTTGGAAAGCGAGATCCGTTGCAAAGGCGGTTTGGGGCTCTCCCGCGTAACGACCACTGCGTCACCGATTGATTCATAGTGACAGCCTGCAAAGAGTCCGGCGACGTGGCCGTCGTCGGCCATGCTCACCAACGCGACGACTGCAGGACGAAGCGAGGCAATCGATTCAGCCCATACGTTTGCCGCGGTCACGATGTCGACGTTGGCCCGTGGCGAGACGATGCGTGCATGGGCGAACGGTGTTTCGCGAAGTAGATGTCGAATTGCGTCGTCGTTGCGCTCATTGGCCATCTGCGTGTGCCGTTCATCGCTGAGCAACAAGGTTGGTAGCCAACTCTCTTGCCAGTGTGCTGCGACGTGCTGGAGGATCAGTGGCGTAGTCGCACCGCCGGAGATCACGAGCGTTGGACCGTCGGCGTCGTCGTGATCTGAAGGGTGGGACGCCACAAGGTGCAGCGAGACTGCATCGGCTGCTTGGTGAAGAACGTCGTCACTGGAGTGTCCGACGTAAACCGGGGAACCAAGCAGGGTTGGGTTCACGCAAGTTTTTTGAGCAGATTCAGCCAACGCCGTGGCGGGTTGTCTCGGTGCATGATCGACTCAACTCGCAGATCATGAAGTCGCGGCGCGTCGATGAACGCACGCAACTCCGGTACTGAGCGAACAAAGTAGGCACCGGCTACTCCGACGAGTGGGCTCAGGTTCATTGATGCCGGATCAAGCACAGTCGCGACGGGAACTCCCAACATCGTGAGGTCGATACTGGCGGCACCGGCTGAGCCAACCACTGCGAGAGCGAGATCGGGTGCCAAAGTTGCGAGTGGATCGTTGCTGACGGCGAATCCGGCGGCTGATGCCGTCTCGGCATGCTGCGGGCTGCCTGGGTGGGGTTTGAACCACGGAGTCATTTGGCTGCCGGCGCTCGCGATGGCAGCGCGGGTGAAATCGAGCAATCGCCTGCTCTCTTCGGCATTGATGTCACCGACCACCAGCACCTGGCTCGCTGAACGACGCTGCAGGGCGCTGAGCGGCGAGTAGCGCAGCGCCTCGACCTCGACGACATCAGAGAGCGGCAGTCCGACATCACGAAGATGGCGAAACGGTAATTCTCCGTTGACTGCGTACACCGTGGCCGCTGGCCGCCGCTTGCGCTGGTCGAGTCGGGCACTTGTGGTCTCTTCGAAGTACCGGTGATCGCGCCGACGCACCACCGAGTGCGCATAGCCGACTGTCTTGCCGGAAAAGTGCCGTTGCACGGCGGAAGTCAACGCATGTTCAAACGGTTTGTTCTCCCAGAGGTAAAGCCAAGTCACGTTGCGAAGACGACTTGCCAAATGCTCGTACGCATGGCAGTGAAGGATCGTCGACACTGCACGCGAACCGGAGAGCGAGTCACCCATGTGATTGGCGAACAACTCGTCGACGGGAATCGTTCGGCCTGCAACGGAGCTAGTGGGTGCGTCGAGCGACAGGCGTCGGGCCGGACGCCACGAGAGATACGTGGCAATCGACTTCCATATCACCGCTGGCGAAATGAAGTCCTCAATCACGCGGTGTTGATGAGTTGAACGACTCTTGTCCGCCGTAACGCAGTGTTGTCTGGCGGTACGCAGCGACACTTCGTCACTGCGATGAAAGAGCCACAACACGCGCTTGGTGGCCGAGAAGTGGTCTGTGAGATTGCCCCAATACGGTGATTGAGCCCGAGTCGCACCGCCAGCAGGAATGAGATAGCCGACGAATGCAATGTCGTGGCTCGCTAGTGATCGCGTACGGTGTGAGGCGACGAGCAACCTTACGAGTGACTGGCCGAACGCCCGCACAAAGTGAATGATTGCTTGCAGCGTCTCGGTTCGTCGGCGCAAGCGACGCAGTATCGGCGCACGTCGTGCGGTCGTCGACCAGCCGTTCGACCGCGCAAAGTCGTGCAGAACCGCCTCAAGTGCGCGGTTTGCGCCGCGGTACTCGATGTGCGTCACTGCATGGCGCGTACACAGATCGTGCAGCACGATGAGTTTTGCAAGTGTCGTGAATTGCGGGGTCGTTGCGTAGTTCTTCTCGGTGATGGTAAGGAGCCACCAGGCGTGCAGATTCGGGAACACCAACGGCAGCGGTGAATCATCGGCAGTGTGTTGCGCCGCGAGCGACCCGAGCCAATCAAGCAGCGTGCGTTGGAGCGACTCTTCCTGGTCGTGCAGCATCTCACCCAAGTGAACGACACCAGAAGTGGTGTTGGTTGATGAGTCGGCAAAGGTGTTCCAGCTGACAAGCAGGGCAGGGCTCGGGGCGTGTTCCCCATGCGATCCAGGGTGCCCGATCTGATCGAGGCTGGTGGCGTCAGTGACGAGGAAACGCACGACTGCGATCTGCAAGTTGAGTCACGGGCTCGATGAGTGACGGCGGGGCAAGAATCACCGACAACGGCTCAAGGCTGAACTGGTTGGGCGTAAGCAGGCGGGCACCTGCACCCTGGGATACCGCGATACCCGCGGCTACGTCCCAGAACATGATCGATCGCTCGGCATAGCAATCAGCCGCACCTCGCGCAGTGAGACAGATGCTGTGCGCGGCGCTTCCGAGCATGCGCACCTTGGCGAAGCCTGACATGAACGCGAAGTACGAGTCGGTACCCGCACCACCCGTGAACGAAAAGCGAGCCGGAAACCCCGTGCACAACACAGCTGCCGAGAGTGCTGTCGCATCAGAACAACGAATCGGCATGCCATTCATGCGGCTCGGGTGATCTGCGCCGCCCACAAAGACGTCCTCTGTCGAGACGTCAAACAGCGCGCCGAGCACGGGCTGACCAGCCTCAACATACGCGCACGACACCATCGAGTGCCCGAGCCCACGCGTGAAGTTGTACGACCCATCGAGCGGGTCGATCACCCAGATTGCGTCCAGCGACTTGGTGTGCGACTCCTTGTCTTCCTCGCTGAGAATCGGCAGGCCTGTGCGGGACAAGATCCGACTGAGATGTTCATGGGCACGCTGATCCGCATGCAACTTGACTTCGCGGCCACCAATCTCGGTACCTGCAACGCCGCGCTCGGACTGAGAGAGCGACCGAATCAGCCGACCGGTATCCCGCACTGCGTCTTCGGCGATGCGAAGTAGGGCGTCGTGATTCATCGTCTCATTCCGCGCCGTGTCTACAGCGTGTAGTTCTTTGGGTTGGGGATGGAATGTCGTGCCCGCCACTGCTCGTCGGCGTAGTAGATGCTGTTGACGAGCGACATGGTGAGGAAGGCGTCACGCGAAGTTCCGTGATCAGGCGCAGTACCCGTATCTATCGCCTCAGCGAACGCCGCGATCTCGCCTTCCCAGGATGGATCGGTGTTGTAGGTGCGGGCGGTTTCGACGGGGTCGCCATTGTCCTGGTCGGGATTCGCGTGCACGATGGTGAGCGTCTCGGAACCGTAGCTCTTGGAACTGGTGAGAATCCCGCGCAACAGCAGGCTGCCGCGCTCCAAGTTGATGTCGAGGCTGAACTGGTGCCGCCACTGCGTCGCCGAGGAGTTCAGCAAGGCAACGACCCCAGTCGAGGTTCTCATCAATGCGTAGGCGTTGTCTTCGACGTCGTAGCCCCAGTGCGAGTTCGATACCACACTGTGCACCTCGTCGAACTCACCGGCGAAGAGGCGCATCAAATCGACCATGTGGATGCCCTGGTCGAGCAGCACGCCACCCCCGGCAAGTTCGCGCTTGGCCCGCCAGTCGGGCTGATTGAACGTGATGAGTTTCGACTTGCCGTACAGACCGCGCAGGTTGATGATCGAACCCAACTCACCGGACCGGATGATTGCAAGCGCATCTTGCACGGATCCGTGGTATCGATGATTGAAGCCGTACATCAGGCGGAGATCGCGATGCTGACGTTCGGTGGCCAGCACGGCGGTGAGTTCTTCCAAGGTGCGCGACGGCGGCTTTTCGCAAAAGACGTGCAGACCGTGCTCAAGACCGGCGATGGTCACTTCGGCGGCCATGTCGTTGCTCATGCAAACGACCAAAACGTCGAGTGGCACCGTGAGCAGCGAGCGGTAGTTGGTGAAGGCGCGCACCCCGTTTGCGAGGGTGGTATCCGCCGCAAAGTTGCGGTCGCAGACGGCAATCGTCTCGAATCTCGGGTGCTTGTCGAGACACTCGTGGCGGCGTTTACCGACGATTCCGTAGCCAGCAATGCCGACTCTCAGTCGTGCCACACTCCAAGTTTACTCGTTGAATCTGCTGTGAACTTGAATTCGAGGGCGACTACGACCCTGATTGCAGCGCAGACTTCACCCGTTCGAGATCGGCAGGCGTGTCGACGGCAATCGTCCGATGTGCAGTGCGCACCATGCGAATCGGTACTCGATGTTCAAGGAAGCGCAACATGTCGACCGACTCGCTCTTTTCGTGAGGTGTCGGAGCGAGTCGCGCAAACTGTTCGAGCGCACTGCGTCGGAATGCCATCAAACCGAGTTGCTTGTAGAAGATACGTGGCTGCTTGCCGATGAGACCGGGGATCACGGCACGAGAAAAGTAGAGCGCATCGTCGGCTTGATCCATCACGACCTTGACGACATCGAGACTCTGTGCCTCTTGTTCGGAGATCTGCAGGCAGAGATTGCTCACCGCGACAGATTCGTCGCGTAACGGTGCGAGAACCTCTGCAATCTGGTCGGGGTGCGTCATCGGCTCGTCGCCCTGCACCATGATGGCGACGTCGTATTGCTGGCCGAGCTCCGCCAATTTGACCATGGCCTCGTGACAACGATCAGATGCACGCTCGTGGGTGTTGGCAGTCATGATTCCGACGGCGCCAAAAGTCTTTGCAACATCGACGATCTGTTGATCGCATGTAGCAATCACGACGTCGGACAAGAGCGGAGAGGATGCCACGCGTGCATAGACATGTTCGATCATCGTGCGGTGGTCGATGAGCGCAAGTGGTTTGTTCGGAAACCTCGTGCTCGCAAGCCGGGCTGGGATGATGGCAACCGTTCTCAGCGCTCACCTCGCAAATTACGGAGTCGTGTCGTCAGCGTGAACCTCGTGGATTGTGGGCCGATGATGTCAAGAACACGGCATCAGTGCCATAGGCGAGGAACCGATGCCCTGCCGCGATCTCGGCATCGAGCTTCTTTGCATCGGGCTGCACGACATGGATTCCACTCGGAATCCCGGCCTTCTTGCAGGCCTTCACGACTTCGCCCACACTGGCTCGAACATCGACATGATCGATGTCGCCCGGCACTCCGAGCGATGCCGACAAGTCGTACGGACCGACCATCACTGCATCAAGGCCCTGCACCGCCAGTAGCGAGGCAATCGAGGCGACGGCACTCTTGCTCTCAATCTGAGCGACGATGATCGGCTGCTGAGCCTCGGCTTTGTATTCCTCAAATCGTCGTCCGAACACGTTGGCACGCGAGAACCCCACGCCACGCCGCCCGGCCGGTGGCCACTGGCAGCCCGCGATGACGTCGGTCAGTTGCGTTGCAGATTCGACACGCGGCACGATGACACCTGCCGCCCCGGAGTCGAGCGCCTGTTGGCAGAGGCTTCCGTCAGGTAGGGCGACGCGGGCGAACGGTAGAACCCCGTGCAACTCGATGGCACGAAAGAGATCCGGCAACTGGTGGCGTGAGATGGCTCCGTGCTCAAGGTCGATGGCGATCCAGTCGAAGCCAGCAGTGGCGAGCACCTCAGCGACGTCTGGGCTTGGAATCTGCATCCAGCTACCGACCGACGGTGCATCACTGCGCAGACGGGAGCGCAATTGGGCTATGCCCTGGAGACGTGTCGTTGTCACCTCAGATAACGCTACAAGACACCGCGTTTACAGGACACCGTGTTTACGCAGTTCTGCCACCACTGATTGCGCCGCGGAAGACTCCATTTCGTGGCGAGTTTCAGCCGTGAGCGAGCCCATATGTGCGGTGAGTACGACCCCGTTGAGTTTGGCCAGAGGCCCGGTGTACGGCTCGTCGACGAAGCAGTCGATTGCTGCTTGGAGGCGTCCACTCTTCACCGACTCGACGAGCGCGGGCTCGGCGATGAGTCCGCCGCGTGCACAGTTGATCACGAGCGCACCGTCGTGGAGTTTTGCGAGCTGAGCCTTGTCCAGCATGCCGCGCGTGTCGTCATTGAGTGGCGTGTGGAGGGTGACGATGTCGCTGATGCCCAGCAACTCATCCAGCGTTCGGCAGCGCCGCAGATCGTCAGTAGCGAGGACAGGATCATAGAAGACGACGCGTGCCCCGAGGGCTTCGACGAGCTCCGCGACACGCCGCCCAATCCGGCCGAAGCCGATGATGCCAACGACACGACCCTTCACGAGCCCGCCTTGCACCGGCGTCCACGCGCCGGATCGAATGCCTTGATCCGCGTTGGTGATTCCGCGCAGAGCGGAGATCATCATCCCGAGCGTCAGTTCCGCAACTGCATCGGTGGTGGCGTCGGGTGTACCGATAACGGCGACACTGCGCTCGCGTGCGGCCGCGACATCAACGGAGTCCATGCCGGTGCCGAGCCGAGCAATCACCTTCAAGTCCGTAAACTGCTCGAGTACGTGCCGCGAGAGTTGCTCGAGACCAGCAATGATCGCGACGCAATTCGGTGGTCGTTGACCAATGATTTGGTCTTCGCTCAGTCGCTTTCCGGACTCGTTGTAGACGACGCGCACTTTGGCTGAAGCCGGGAGAGCTCGTTCGAGGTTTACTCGTTCGAAGCGCGACGACGACACGAAGATGCTCGGTCGTGCTGCGTCGGAAGTACTCACCGTGGCCCTTGTTCAGTGTACGAATCACTGGCGCAGCACTTGCCGTGCAGGGGATTGCGTGGCTCTTGCGGGAAGCGCAAACTTGTAGCCTTGCGACGCATGGCAAACGACGGTTCACGCCTCTTGTCCGACTATGTCGCCACGCTGACTCGCGTCTTGCAAGGACCAGAGATTGCGGGCGCCGAGCAGTATGCCCAGATCTTCCTGCAGGCGTGGAACACCGGAAGACGTATCTACATGTGTGGCAACGGTGGCAGCGCCGGCAATGCAATCCACCTTGCCAACGACTTCACTTACGGGGCGGGTGTGCGCCGCGGAATCGGGCTGCGCATCGAGGCGCTGCCTGCCAACGCCTCCGTGCTCACGTGTCTGGCCAACGACATCGGTTACGACAAGGTGTTTTCTGAGCAGCTGCGCGTCAAAGCCGAGCCCGGCGATGTGTTGGTCGTCTTGTCAGGCAGTGGCAACTCTGCGAATGTGGTCAACGCACTCGAGATGGGCAACCAGTTGGGGATGATCACCCTCGCAATCGTCGCTTTTGACGGTGGGCGATGCAAGGACCTTGCCAAACATCCGATGCATTTCCCGATTCACGACATGCAAGTCGCTGAAGACTTGCAACTCATCGTCGGGCACATCGTCATGCGCCGGCTGTACGAACTGAGTTAGCGGTACCGCCGACCGGGCGAGTCGGTCAGCGAAGCGACACGGTCGTAGGGGATCCCGAGCGCGGGCCTTGGTGCGCATCGACCCGAGCGCGGTGGAAAGCGCCTGACGCACCGATAGTGTGCGGGGTCGCAATCGCAGTACACAACTGAATACCAACCACAGACATGTGGCTCACCCGAACGGGTGAATAATCGGGGAAACCCGACCACACGAGGAAGGACACGACATGTCAACAGCACGCGCCGAGAAGGCTGCGGTCGTCGCCGAGGTTCGCGACAAACTTGCTGCTTCGAATTCCGTCATCGTTTCTGAGTACCGCGGTCTGACCGTTGGCGCGCTCGCCAAGTTGCGTCGCACGCTGCGTCCGCTCGGTGCGGAATACAAGGTCTACAAGAACTCGCTCGTCAAGATCGCTGCTCGCGACGGTGCAATGGCGCCAGTCGAGCCGATGGTCGGCGGCCCGGTCGCCATCACCTTCGTCACCGGCGAGGTGTCGGCGGTCGCCAAGGCGATGCGCGAGTTCGCCAAGGAGAACGAAGCCCTCAAGTTGAAGGGCGGCGTCGTCGACGGCAAGGCGGTCGACGTGAAGGGTCTGCGCGCGCTCGCCGATCTGCCGTCGCGCGACGTGATGCTCGCCAAGCTCGCCGGCCTACTCAAGGCCCCGATGGCCAACACCGCGTACATGCTCTCGGCGCTGCCGCGAAAGGCTGCCTACGGCCTGAAGGCGCTCGTCGAGCAGAAGCAAGCGGCGTAAGCCGGATACCCCGATCGAATCGAATACATCCACCAACCACCATCCATAACAACAAAGAAAGAGGAAACACACCATGGCACTCACGAAGGATCAGATCCTTGACGGGATCGCCGCCCTCACCGTGCTCGAACTGAAGGAGCTCCTCGACGCGTTCGAGGAGAAGTTCGGCGTCACCGCCGCCGCTCCGGTCGCCGTCGCCGCCGCTGGCGGTGGGGCAGCCCCGGCCGCAGCCGCCGAGGAAAAGGACGAGTTTTCGGTCGTCTTGAAGGACAAGGGTGGCCAGCCCATCCAGGTCATCAAAGTCGTGCGCGAATTGACCAACCTCGGCTTGAAAGAAGCCAAGGAACTGGTCGATGGCGCCCCGAAGCCGATCATGGAAAAGGTCAGCAAGGCCGACGCCAACGCCGCCAAGAAGAAGCTGGAAGAAGTCGGCGCCACCGTCGAGTTGGCCTAACCAACTTCTCGGGGTGCGGTTCGCCGCACTCTTCGGGTGGAAACCCGACCCCACGCAGGTAGCGTGACGGGTCGCCGTGCGACGCCCCCGCCAAACCTCCTCGCAGAGGGGTGGCGAACGCGCATCGGCGACCCGTTCACACACCACCGCCGCAATTCGTTAGTCCCCGCAAGCCAACACCAGTAAGTAGGAGTCGTACCCGTGCCGTCTCGCGCCGCCGCACGCGAACGTTATTCGTTCGCATCACTTGATGAAGTTCTCCAAATGCCGGACTTGTTGGCGGTGCAAAAAGACAGTTTCGACTGGTTCATGCGCGACGGCATGCGCGATGTGTTCTCCGACATCTCGCCGATCAAGACGACGGCGGGAGAATTGCAACTCGAACTCGAGTTCGATCCGGATGATCGCGAACTGACGCCCGGCCCGAAGTTCACCGAGGCCGAGTGCCGCATCAAGCACCACACGTACGCCGTGTCGCGTTTCGTGAAGGCGCGTTTCTCCAACCGTGACACCGGCGAAATCAAGGAACAGGTCGTCTACATCGGCGAGTTCCCGAAGATGACCGAGCGCGGCACGTTCCTCGTCAACGGCATCGAGAAGGTCATCGTGTCGCAGTTGGTGCGTTCACCCGGCGTGATCTTCGAAGCAGGAGAGCGTTACCGCCTGCGCAACTTGGCCAAGCACCAATTGGTGAAGGGCACCATCCATCCGCAGCGCGGTGAGTGGCTCGAGTTCGACGTCGAGCACAAGCCGGGCAAGAACCCGACCGCCGGTGCACGCATCGCCCGCAAGCGTCGTCTCAGCATCTTCCTCATCCTGCGTGCCCTCGGCTACGACGAGCAGCACGCGCCCGGATTCCTCGAGCGGTTCGTCAAGTACTTCGACTTCCTCGAAGAGCAGTGGCTGCGCGAGAAGCACATCGCACCGACCCGCGACGAAGCGATGGTCGAGATCATGCGCCGCACGCGCCCGAGCGAGCCGGCCACCGTCGACTCCGCACGCATCAACTTCGAGAGCGCATTCTTCGAATCGCGTCGCTACGACACCTCGCGTGTCGGTCGCTACAAGTTGTTCCGCAAGATCGGCCCCGAAGTGCTGAAACTCTCGGAAATTTTCGGGCTTCCCGAAGGCAATGAACTCGGTCAGATCGACGTGCCGGCCGGCTTGAAGGATTATCACAAGGGCGGTCAGGTCGCGATGCCGCCACACGCGCCGAACGTGCTGGCGCGTTGCGAAATCTTGGCGACGATCACCTATCTCTTGCATCTCGTGAAGCAAGAGTCGGGCTACCGCCTCGACGACCAGGATCACTTCGCCAACCGTCGTGTGCGACCGG
>Ga0194115_10007163_pt1 | contig 11136 bp, 9 predicted proteins | sample TA2MahsurfametaG_3_FD_148656 | JGI IMG/M metagenome (GOLD analysis project Ga0194115, IMG submission 148656) | Freshwater microbial communities from Lake Tanganyika, Tanzania - TA2015002 Mahale S4 surface | ecosystem: Environmental > Aquatic > Freshwater > Lake | place: Tanzania: Lake Tanganyika... | reverse complement strand
ACGACAGACCATCCAACGCAGACGCTTGAACCACCGTGCGATCGCCGCTTAACATCAATCAACAGAGCCACTGGAGCCTCTCTTCCAAATAGGCCTGATCTGTCTCAAATGTTCTGACGACGGACAGCCTAGGACGGCCGCAGCATCGGGACCACCTCGCCCCCGAAGCGAAGCATGTCGAGGTGATCCGCCCACCATTGCGCCATCTCCACCCTCTCCTTCCAGAAGCTGCCCCGCGCGTAGGCGCGGCGCACTGGGTCAGGGTCCTGATGCGCCAGGGCACGCTCGATGGCATCGACAGAGAACCGCCCGCTTTCGTTCAGCAGGGTCGAGGCCGTCGCCCGGAAGCCATGAGCCGTGACCTCGTCCTTGCCGTAACCCAGGCGCCGGAGCGCCGCGTTGAGGGTGTTGTCGCTCATCGGCCGGTGCGCCGAGCGGATCGACGGGAACAGCAGGTCGCCCTTGCCGCTGATGGCCTTCAGGTCCCGCAGGATGGCCAAAGCCTGACTGGGCAGCGGCACCAGATGCTCGCGGCGCATCTTCGTTCGCTTCGCAGGGATGCGCCAGATCGCCTGCTCGAGATCGAACTCCGACCAGCGGGCCTGCCGCAGTTCGCCGGGGCGAGTGAACACCAGCGTCAGCAGCCTCAGCGCCGCCGCCGTTACGGGCTGCCCGGTGTAGCCGTCGATCGCGCGCAGCAGGCCGCCCAGCGCCGCCGGATCGGTGACGGCCGGCCGGTGCGTTACTTCGGGCGCCTCCAGCGCGCCTCGCAAGGCGACTGTTGGATCCACCTCGGCGCGCACCGTCGCGATGGCATGCCGGAACACGGCACCTATGATCGCCCGCAGACGTCGCGCCGTCTCCAGCCGGCCGCGACCCTCGACCTTCCTGAGGACGGCCAGCACCTCGGCCGCGCTGATCGAAGCGATGGGCCGGCTGCCGAGATCAGGATAGGCCTGCTCCAGCAGCCAACGGTTCTTGAATTGCGTCGCCTCGGCGCGCTTGCGGCCTCCGTGGTTGTTGCGGGCGAGATACTCCTCCGCCACCACCTTGAACGTGGTCGCTGCCGCGTTGGCTCGCGTCAGGCGCTCCAGCTTGCGCACTTCGCCAGGATCGAAATCCTTCCGGAGCTTCGCTCGTGCGTCGTCCCGCTTTTCACGGGCCTCCTTGAGCGACACTTCAGGATAGGCGCCCAGCGCCAGCAGCTTCTCGCGCCCGTGAAAGCGGTACGCCATGCGCCACAGCTTGGCTCTGGACGGCTTCACCAGCAGGTAGAGCCAGCCGCCATCGCCCATCTTGTAGGGCCGCGCGCGCGGCTTGGCGTTCTTCACGCGCGTATCGGTCAGAAGGGCTCGGACGGCCATCGGCGCTCCTACGGGTATCGATCCGGACGCCCCAGTCCGGATACCCGCAATGATACCCGCTTTCGATTTGGCTGCCTACGGACTCTCCGGGCTGTCAGTGGACGAAAAATGCCTGATTTATAAGGCATCTACGGGCCACACACCGGATTTCCCCGGACGGCCTTGGAATGCAATGGAATGGGAGTATGGTGCCCCGAGACGGAATCGAACCGCCGACCCCATCATTACGAATGACGTGCTCTACCAGCTGAGCTATCGGGGCATGGCGCGGGTTCTATTTCATGGCTGGCGGCGGCGCAAGCCGGGCGCTTCGGCCCCGGACGAAGCCTCGGGCGGGCCCGCCGGGCTATAGAGAGGCGGTGACGCCCCTCCTCGCGCTGGCCCCTCTCCTGCTGGTTCTGGCCCTGCTCGCCTCGGGCCGCGCGAGCGCGCTCGCGGCGGGGCTGGCGGGGCTCGCCGCGACCCTGCTGGTCGCCCTGCCCCGCAGCGCCGATCCGCTGACGCTGCTCCAGCGCGAGCTGCCCGCCGGACTATGGCTCGCCTGGATCGTCATCGCCATCGTGGTGTCGGGCGTGCTGTTCCATCGCGCAATTCAGGCGCGCGGCGTGACCCCGGCGAGCGCGTCGGCCCCGGCTGTGGTGCCCGTCGACGCACGGGCGCTCTGGCCGGTCTGCTTCCTGCTGGCGCCCTTCGCGGAGTCCGTCACCGGGTTTGGCGTGGGCTACATCATCGCGCTCGCGGCGCTGCAGCGGCTGGGAGTGGCCGGCCTGCCGGCGCTGCTGCTGGGGCTCTACAGCCAGTCGCTGGTGCCCTGGGGCGCGCTCGCGGTGGGCACGACCGTGGGCGCCGCCTTCGCCGGCCTGCCGGTGGCGGAGCTGGGGCTGCGCTCCGCCGCACTGCAGGCGCCGATCCACGCGCTCTATCTCCTGTTCTACTGGCGGCTGGCGGCGGCGGGGGGCATCGCGGTGTCGGCGCGACAGAAGCTCGACGATGGGCTCTGGACCGTGGCGCTGCTGGCGGGCGTCGCCGCCGCCAATCGCTGGGGCGATGCCGAGATCGGCGCGGCGGCGCCCACGGCGCTGCTGCTCGCGCTGCGCTTCTGGCGCGACCGGCGGCCTGATCTCGCCCTGGTGCGCGCGACGCTCGCGTCGCACGCGCCCTATGTGCTGCTGACGCTGGTGCTCTGCGCGCTGCGGCTGGTGCCGCCTTTGCGCGATCTGGTGAAGCCGCTGGGGGCGCTGAAGCCCTTCGCCGATCTACCGGCCTTCGCGCCGTTCCATGCGCCAGGCTTCTGGCTGCTGACGATCGGCCTCGCGACCGCCGTGACGGCGCGCCAGCCGCTCGCGCGCCTGCTGCGCGAGACCGCGGCTGGCGCCTGGCGGGCGGTCGCGGTCACGCTCGCCTTCGTGCTGATGGCACAGCTCTATGTCGGCGCCGGCCTCGCCCAGAGCCTTGCAGACGCCGCGGTGGCCGCCGTGGGCCGCGCCGCCGCGCTCGGCGTGCCCGCCTTCGCCGCCATGGGCGGGTTCCTGACCGGTAGCGGCGCCTCGTCCAACGCCATGCTGATACCGATGGAGATGGCGATCGCGCGGGCGAGCGGCCTCGATGCCGGCTGGATCGCGGCGGTGCAGAACGCGGTGACGGCCAATCTCACCATGCTCTCGCCGATCCGTGTCTCGATGGGGGCGGCGATCCTGGCGCTGGCGGGCGCGGAGCGGGCGATCTACCGCCGGGCCTGGCCGCTCGCGCTGCCGCCGCTGCTGGTCGGGCTCGGGATGGTGGCGCTTCTGCTGGCGTGAGGCGCTCCCGTCGCTATGATCGCGGCCCTTCGGAACGAGGAGCGAGCGATGGCAAAGGTGGCGTTTCTGGGTCTGGGCGTGATGGGCTTTCCGATGGCGGGGCATCTCGCGGCCAAGGGCCATGAGGTGACGGTCTATAATCGCACCTTCGCCAAGGCCGAAGCCTGGACGCAGAAGCACAAGGGCCGCGCCGCCCGCACGCCGCGCGAGGCGGCCCAGGGCCAGGAGATCGTGTTCTGCTGCGTGGGCAACGACGAGGATCTGCGCTCGGTCGTGCTCGGTCCCGATGGCGCCTTCGCCGGCATGCAGAAGGGCGCGATCTTCTACGACAACACCACGGCCTCGGCCGATGTGGCGCGCGAGCTGTACGCAGCGGGCAAGAAGATCGGCGTCGATTTCATCGATGCGCCGGTGTCAGGCGGCCAGGCTGGCGCTGAGAACGGTCAGCTCACGGTGATGTGCGGCGGCGAGCAGGCACCGTTCGATCGCGCCAATCCCGTGGCGATGTCGTTCGCCAAGGCGATCACGCTGATCGGCCCGCCGGGCTCGGGCCAGATCGTGAAGATGATGAACCAGATGTGCATCGCCGGCATCGTCCAGGGGCTTTCCGAGGCGCTCAATCTCGGCCAGCGCGCCGGCCTCGACATGGAGAAGGCGCTGGCGGCGATCTCCAAGGGCGCCGCGCAAAGCTGGCAGATGGAGAATCGCTGGCAGAACATGGTCGCCGGCAAGTTCGAGTACGGCTTCGCGGTCAACTGGATGCGCAAGGATCTCGGCATCGCCATGGCCGAGGGCAAGCGCTGGGGCGCGCAGATGCCGGTGACCGCGCTGGTCGACCAGTTCTACCAGCGTGTCCAGGAGCGCGGCGGCGGCCGCTGGGATACCTCGAGCCTGATCCAGCCGCTGCAGAAGCCATGAGCGGCCGCTACACGCTCTATGGCCGCACCGGCTGGGGCTCGGCGCTGATCGAGGCGCAGCTCGCCTGGTACGGGCTGCCGTTCGACCTCGTCGAGGTCGGCAATCTGTTCACCGACGAGGCCGCGCGCGCGTCTCTCGCCCGGGTCAATCCGCTGGCGCAGGTCCCGACCCTGGTACTGCCCAATGGCGCGATCGTGACCGAGAGCGCGGCGATCACGCTGCTGCTGGCCGATCTCGATTCCGCAGGATCGCTGGTGCCGCCGCCGGGCGATGCGGCGCGCGGCGCGTTTCTGCGCTGGCTAGTGTTCCTGGTCGCCAACATCTACCCGACCTTCACCTACGCCGACGATCCCGCGCGGTTCGTGGCGGTCGAGACCGCGCGCGATCCGTTCCGCGCCGCCACCGAGGCCTATGCCCAGCGCCTGTGGCGCACCGTCGCGAGCGCGGCGGGCGCGCCGTGGTTCCTCGGCGAACGCTTCAGTGCGCTCGACATCTATGTCGCGGTCATGACGCGCTGGCGGCCGCGCCGCGCCTGGTTCGACACCGAGGCGCCGCACCTCGCCGCAATCGCCGCCCGCGTCGACGCCGAGCCCAAGCTTGCTGCGGTGTGGGCGCGCAACTTCCCCAAGGGTTGATCGGTCATCGCCAGAGGCCAGGCCGCACGCCCACCAATCCTTCGAGGCAGAGGCCGACATGGTCGGCGGTCGCGGGATCGAGATCCTCGACCTCGATCTCAACCTGCAGCGTGTCGCCCTCGCGTTCGGCGAAGAAGCGCGAAGGCACGAGGCCGCGCTTGGCGATCAGCTGCAACGCCCGGGGCAACAGGCCCGGGTCGGCGTCGGCGTCGAAGCAGTATCGGACTTTAGTGGCGCTACGCTTGAGCGCGAGAACGGCGGTCATGACGGAAACTCCCTGGAAGCGGTCGAACGGCGGCGGTCCGGTTTGCAAGGCAAACCGGGGCGCTAATTCGACCGACGGGAATCCGCGCGTTTATCAGGTCAGTATAGCGCGGACGCGCGGCCCCGTCACTTGCCGTGCGCGCGGCGCCACTCCTCCGGCCGCTGGAAGCTGCCGTGCCAAAGACCCCGCCGTGCGGCCCGCGCCTCGGCCTCCTGCAGCTGGTACCGGCGGTCGAGGTATGCGACCGCCCATCCGGCGCGCACCATCTCGGCGTTGAGGTCGCGTTCGCCGCGGAAGCAGACGACCAGCGGCCGGCGGAACCGGTCACGGCGACGGCCACTGCAGGCGACATCGTCCCCTGCGATCAGGGCCGCGAGTTCGCGCGCCGCCGCCTCGCCACAGGCATAGTCACGACCGGCCGCATCACGGCAGTTCTGGCCGCGCTCCGGCGCGTCGATCGCGATCAGACGCAGCCGCGCGCCCGCAACAACCAGCGTATCGCCATCCACCGCCTGTGCCGGCCCCGCCCATTCACCCGCGAGGGTCTCCTCGAACAGCTCACCGCCATAGGCGAGCGCCAGCAGCGCGACGACGAGGCCTGCAATCCAAAGCGGCGCGCGCCGGGTGAGGCGATGTCGGGCCCAGATCTTGCTCATCCTTCCGACGATGCCGGTTGCCACTCCGTCGCGCATCCCGGAAAGTGACACAGGCTCGCCATGCTGCACGACACACCTCTGATCGCCACAATCGCCGTTAGCCTCGGGCTGGCGTTCGTGCTGGGGTTTGGGGCGCAGAAGCTCCGCTTGCCGACCATCGTCGGCTATCTGGCGGCCGGTATCGCCGTCGGGCCGTTCACGCCCGGCTACACCGCCGACGTCAAACTTGCCGCCGAGCTCGCCGAAATCGGCGTGGTACTGCTGATGTTCGGCGTCGGTCTCCATTTCTCGGCGCGCGATCTGATCTCGGTTCGCGCCATCGCGATCCCGGGCGCATTGGCCGGTATTGCCACCGGCATGGTGATCGGCCTGCCGCTCGGCTGGGCATTGGGCTGGCGCTGGGACGGCGGCCTCGTCTTCGGGATTGCGCTCTCGGTCACGAGTACCGTGGTGCTGCTGCGGACATTGCAGGAGCGGCACGCGCTTGAGACCGAACGCGGTCGCATCGCCACCGGCTGGCTGATCGTCGAGGACATCGCGATGGTGCTGGTGCTGGTGATGCTGCCCACCCTCGCCGGTGCCTCCAGCGACCCCGGCGTCGCTCGCTGGTTCGCCGGCACGGGACTGGGCCCCGTGACAGGCGCCATCGCCGAGACGATCCTGAAGCTCGCGCTGTTCGCGGGGATCATGCTGGTACTCGGCCGGCGTCTCGTGCCGTGGGTACTGCACCACGTGGCGCATTCGGGCAGCCGTGAGCTGTTCCGACTGTCGGTGCTCGCGATCGCGCTCGGAGTGGCGTTCGGCGCGGCCAAGCTGTTCGGCGTGTCAGTGGCCCTGGGTGCCTTCCTTGCCGGCATGGTGCTGGCGGAGTCGCCGCTCTCCAGCCAGGCTGCGCGCGAGACGCTGCCGCTGCGCGACGCCTTCGCCGTGCTGTTCTTCGTGTCTGTCGGCATGCTGTTCGATCCGCGCTCGCTGATCGCCCAGCCCTTGCCGCTGCTTGTATCGCTGATCGTGGTGCTGGCCGCTAAACCCGCTGCCGCCTACTTCGTGATGCGCCGGTTCGGCCATCCGCATGAGACCGCGCTTTGGACCGCGGCCAGTCTCGCGATGATCGGCGAGTTCTCCTTCATCCTGGGCAGCCTCGCCGTGGCGCTCGGCCTGTTGCCCGCGACGGCGCGCGATCTGATCGTGGCAGTGGCGATCGTGTCGATCCTGCTGAACCCGCTGTGGCTGTTCCTGCTCGACCGCCGCGCGCAGCGCGCCGCGGCGGCCGCACCGGCCCCGCCGCCCGAACCGCCGCCGGCGCCGACACCGTCACCGCGCGCCCTGGTGATCGGCCATGGCCGCGTCGGCAGCCGGGTATCGCAGGCGCTGCTCGACGCTGGCATGACGCTCACCATCGTCGACGAGGATGAGTCCTCGCTTGAGAGGCTGAAAGACACGCCGGTCACCCGCGTTGTCGGCCACTTCGACGAGCCCGCGACGCTGGACGGACTCGACCTCACCAACCTCAGCTGGCTGGTGGTCGCGATCCCCGATCCGTTCGAGGCGGGCTCGGCCCTAGAGACCGTGCGCACCGCCAGCCCCGGCGTGCGCATCGTCGCGCGCGCCCACTCCGACGCCGCCATCGAGCATCTGCGGCAGCTCGGCGCCGAGCATGTGCTGATGGCCGAAGAAGAGGTCGCCACGGCGATGCAACGCGCCATTCTGGGAATCCCCGCCCGCTGAGGTGCGGTCGCGCCGTCGCTTGCGCGCTCAGACAGTAGGCAGCCCGCTCGCGTGTGGTCAGACCACCGCGCCGTAATGCGCGGAAGAAACCAGCCGCACATACTTGTCGTGGACGGAGCCCGGCCGCGCCCGATCGCCGAGGTCGGGCGCGCGCCAGTCGGCCATGCGTCGCGCGATCTCGGCGTCGGAGACCTCCAGGTTCAGCGTCCGCGCGCCGGGGTCGATGACGATGGTGTCGCCGTCGCGCACCGCCGCGATCGGGCCGCCGCGCGCGGCCTCCGGCGAGATATGGCCGATCAGGATGCCGTGGCTGACGCCCGAGAACCGGCCATCGGTGATCAACGCGACGTCCTTGCCCAGCCCGCGTCCCTGAAGCTGGATCGTGAGCATCACCATCTCGGGCATTCCGGGCCCGCCGACCGGGCCGACATTGCGGACCACAATGACGGTGCCGGGCGCAATCTCGCCGGCACGGATCGCCTGCATGGTCGCGGCCTCCGACTCGAAGACCCGCGCGGTCCCGCGGAAGCGCCCGCTTTCCAGCGTCTTGCCGCCGAGCTTCAGCACGCAGCTCTCCGGCGCGATGTTGCCCTTCAGCACACTGATGTGATTGTTGGGCGGCGCGAGCGGCCGCGACGCCGGTCGCACCACGTCCTGGGGCGCCATCTCGTCGAGCGTCGGCACCCCAGCCAGGTTCTCCGCCAGCGTCTTGCCCGTCACGGTCATCGCGTCGCCATGCAGCAGGCCCGCTCGCAGCAATTCCTTCATGACCACGGGCACACCGCCCAACGCATGCAGGCTCGCCATGGCGTGGGGACCGTGCGGCTGGAGGTTGGCCAGCAACGGGATGCGCTCGCCGACCGACTGGATGCGCTCGATGCAGACCGACACACCCGCCTCGCGGGCGATCGCCAGCAAGTGAAGATACATGTTGGTCGAGCCGCCCATGGCATAGACCGTGGCGATGGCGTTCTCGAAGGCGCGCTCCGTCATGATGTCTCGCGGCCGGATGCCGGCCTCGATCAGACGCAGGAGCGCGTCCACCGATGCGCGCGCCTGGGCGCGCACATCGGCATGGATGTCGCTGGCCGTGTCGTAATCCGCCGGATGCGAGGCCCCCCGGGGCAGCATCATGCCCATCGCCTCGGCGATGGTGCTCATGGTGTTCGCGGTAAACATGGCGCCGCAGGTGCCGCTGCCCGGCATCACATTGCGTTCCAGCTCCAGCAGCTCCGCGTCGGTGATGCGGCCGGCTTCGCGAGCGGCCCGACCCTCGGCGTAGTCCATGATCGTGAGGTTCGCACCTTTGGCCGCCCAGGCGCCAAACGAGACGCTGCCCGGCGAGCTGGTGCCGGGGTAGAGCACCAACCCGAAGGCATTGGTGCGAGCGAGCGGCATCAGGGCGGCGGCGCCGGTCTTGTCGCAGCCCGAGATCACGATCATCGCCTCGCCATGATGGGCGCGATGGCCGATTTCGAAACAGTCCGCCACCACATCGCGCGACACCAGACTGAATCCGGCGGTCGGTGTGCCCTGGGTCAACGCGTCGGAAACAGCAGGCGCGCCGACCACCAACCCCTGGCAGCCGCGCTCGCCCAGAAGCTCGACCAGATGATCGGCGATGGCCCGCACGCGATTATTGCAGCGATGCGCGTTGGTCCAGGCCGCCGCCACGGTGACCACCGCGCGTGTCGCCGCGGTCCGGTCGGGATCGAAACCCGCCGCGCGCAGCTCGACGCGCGACTTCTTCCAGTACGTGCTGCTGTCCTCGGTCATGGGCGGGGACCTCTCGCGATGGAGACTCGGGTGCGGTGCGCGCCGCTCAGGCCTTCACGTTTTCCGACAGGTACTCGATCGCTGCCTGCGAGCCGCCCTTGCCATGCGGGATTGCGAGCGCGCCCAGTGCCATCTCCACGACGCCGAGCGTGCCCAGCATCATCGGCGCGTTGACGTGGCCCATGTGGGCGATCCGGATCGCCTTGCCCGAGAGATCGCCGATGCCGTGGCCGAGGATGACGCCACACTGCTTGTTGCAATAGTCCCGCAGCGCCTCGGGATCATGTCCGTCGCCGAAGCGCACGGTGGTCACAGTATCGCAGCGCTCGCTGGCCTCGATGATGTTGAAGCTCACCGCCTGCCCCTCGCTCCACACCCCGATGGCGCGGCGCGTCGCCTCGGCGAGCAGCCGGTGGCGACGAAAGACGTTGTCAAGACCCTCGGCGAACAGGAGATCGAGCGCCTGGCGCAGGCCGAACAGCAGGTGCTCGGGCGGCGTGCCGGCGTACTTCTGGTAGTGCTGATCGCCTTCGCGGTCCGTCCAGTCCCAGTAAGGCGTGCGCAGCCCGGCCTTCTTGTGGACCTCGCGCGCGCGATCGCTGGCGGCGACAAAGCCCAGGCCCGGCGGCGCCATCATGCCCTTTTGCGAGCCGGACATGGCGACATCGACGCCCCACTTGTCCATCTCGAACGGCATGCAGCCAAGCGACGCCACCGCGTCGACCATCAACAGCGCCTCGTGGCCGGCGGCGCGCACCGCCTGGCCGATCGCCTCGATGTCGTTCACAACGCCCGACGCGGTGTCGATCTGCGCCACCAGAATGGCCTTGATGGTGCCGCCCTTGTCGGCCCTCAGTCGCGCCTCGACCTCGGCCGGCCGCACCGCGCGGCGCATGTCGCCCTTGAGGATCTCGACCTCGACGCCCATGCGGCGCGCGCTCTCGCCCCAGCCGATTGCGAAGCGGCCGCTCTCGAGCACCAGAATCTTGTCGCCCCGGGACAGGACGTTCGTGAGCGACGCCTCCCAGGCGCCGTGACCGTTGGAGATGTAGATGTAGGTGCGGCCCGAGGTGTGGAACACACGTCCCATGTCCTTCAGCAATCCGTCGGTCAGCGCGAGCAGCGGCCCCGAATAGATGTCGACCGCCGGTCGATGCATCGCCCGCAAGACCTCGTCCGGCACCGTTGTCGGCCCCGGAATCGCCAGAAACTCCCGTCCCGCACGCACGCTCATCCGTTCATCTCCCTGCGCCAGCCCCGCACCACGGCCGCCGACGGCATATGGCGTCCCCGAGAGGATTCGAACCTCCGACCTCCGGTTTAGAAAATAATTATCCTATTACAAGCCATTGATACTATTACACAATTCGACACATTTTTTGATTGTCAATAATTTGTCAATCGAGTGTCGTCGTCTCAATTGTCTTAAAACACAGTAAGAGAAACACCGCCGCCCATTCCGAGCAAGACCCCTCGGTCGCTGACAACAGACACCACCATCGGTGTCATAACCGTGTACTTCGTCTCTCTCATTGATACGATGGTCTACCTCTTATCGATCCGATGGAGGTATCAATGTCTATCGTTAAGTCGTTCACCTTCTCGCCCCTGCCCCAGCGGCAGCGGCTGGACCCCCGTCTGCTCCGTCGATCCAAACTGATCGACAAACTGGAGGAGCAGCGGAAGTTGAGCAAGGACCCGAACTTCACCTCAATACGCCGTCAGTGGCGACGAAACGCCGACGGCACGAAGGAACTGTTCGAGGTCGCTCATCGCCCGAAGCAGTGGTGGCATACCGACTCGAAAGGCAGCGTCGTGCTCTCGGTCAGGTACGGGTTCTCTCAACTCGAGTTCGAGAAGGGAAAACCTGGCATCCACGTCGGTAAGCAGGAACGTCTCGACGCCGTGCTCACCGCCCTCGTCGACGCCGTAAAGAACGGCGAGGTCGACGCCTTGCTGGACACTGCCTCGAGGTCGACGACGCCCAAGAGAGCA
>Ga0194115_10007161_pt1 | contig 11137 bp, 9 predicted proteins | sample TA2MahsurfametaG_3_FD_148656 | JGI IMG/M metagenome (GOLD analysis project Ga0194115, IMG submission 148656) | Freshwater microbial communities from Lake Tanganyika, Tanzania - TA2015002 Mahale S4 surface | ecosystem: Environmental > Aquatic > Freshwater > Lake | place: Tanzania: Lake Tanganyika... | reverse complement strand
TTCATCAATGTTAATTTCTTATGGCAAAGGTGCCAGAACTTGGGAACGTCATGTTGATATAGATTACGAAGGTGTTCCAGTTTCTTCTTACTGTTCTTTGCCTCAAAATTGTGATGATTGGTTTAAAGCTTTCCACAAAGCTGCTGAAATGTGTGGTGGAACTTCAGAATCTCGTAGAGTTATTTCTAAAAAAGAAACTGAATATTTGGATGCTCTGGTTAGAGGGGTTTATGCCAAAAAAGGTATTGAAGCTGGATATGTTCTTTCAAAAGAAAATCTTGAAAAAGACTTCTATTTAGCTATTCCTTTGCGCAAAGGTCAGTTATCTTGTCGTGAAGTTATGAATGGTGAAAAAATATTAAAACCACTTAAAGCAAATGAAGCTTTGACTATTAATGACATTGATGGACCTTACAGCGAAAATGATAAGCTTAAAAATATCATTTTAAATCGTGGTTTGTAATTTTAGTAAATTAAAATGGCTCGTGCTTTAGTTCTTGGTGGAAATGGTGATATTGGAAAAGCAATAGCTAACCAACTTAGGTTAGATGGTTTTGAAACTATTGCTGTTGGTCGTAATGATTTTAATCTTAATTCTTCAGATCAGATAAAAGATTATTTCTCCAAGAACGGTGCTAACTTTGATATTATAGTTCATTCTGCCGGAATGAATCACCCAAAGTTATTTGAAGAATTATCAGATGAAGAGATAAATCAGTCTCTAGACATTAACTTGAGAAGTTTTCTTCAGATTGTTCGTATTTGTCTACCACATTTAAAAAATAGTAAACATGGTCGTGTTGTTGTAATTTCTTCTTTGTATGGTTTTTTTGCTAGAAGAGGCAGGTTACCATATGTTATGGCAAAACATGCTTTAAATGGTGCGGTCAAAACTTTAGCAATTGAATTAGCCAGTTCTAATGTTTTGGTTAACTCGGTTTCACCTGGATATATTGAAACTAAAATGACTTATGCAAATAATTCTGAAGAAGTAATTAAAAAGTTTATTTCAGGTATACCTTTGTCAAGACTTGGAAAACCACAAGATATTGCTGACACAGTTTCTTTTTTATGTTCAGAAAAAAACAAATATATTACAGGTCAAGATATTGTAGTAGATGGTGGCTTTTCTGTTGGTGGTTTTCAATAAAATTAATGTTGTACCACCATATTTTTGGCAGCAAAAGCCATTTTTATGGTAAAGCGTCATAAAACCTTCCAAATTAATAAAAACTTTTAAAGTGAAATAATGAAAGGAAATTTCTCAATTCAAAATCAAAATTTTTCTGTTGATATAAATTTGCAATCGCAAAGTGGTTTTATAATCAACTCATCACCTCGTCCATATGAGGTTGAATTCTATAATAGTAAAAATCCTGGAAATAATTTACTCGACATTATTAGTTCTAGCAAATCTATTCCTTTGTTGTTAGTAGATAAAAAGATTTATAAGTTATATTTTAATGACATTCCTGCAATAAAAGAAATACCAACATTTTTTGTTGATGCTGTAGAAGAATCAAAAGAAATGGATACTGTTTTGGAGATTGTGAGTTTTTTAGAGCAAAATAAAGCAACAAAAACATCTATGCTTTATGTTGTGGGGGGTGGAATAGTTCAAGATTTAGGAGCTTTTGTTGGTGCGATGTATAAGCGTGGCTTACCATGGACTTTTGTTCCGACAACTTTATTGGCCCAAGGAGATAGTTGTGTTGGAGGTAAAACTGCATTAAATCATAAAAATACAAAAAACTTACTGGCTCTTTTTTCAGCTCCAAGAAAAGTGGTAATTGATGCTGGGTTTTTAGAAACTTTAGATAAAAGTGATGTATTTTCTGGTATTGGTGAAATTTTCAGACTTTGTATTACTGGTGGTAAATCATTTTTAGATATTTTTATAAAAGAACTTCCTGATTTTCTAAAAGGTGATAAGCGGGCATCAAATAATTTGATTGCAGCTTCTTTAATTGTTAAAAAAGCAATTGTTGAATTTGACGAGTTTGAATTAGATATAAGACGTTCAATGAACTATGGTCACAGTTTTGGTCACGCTTTGGAAGCTTTAACAAAATTTAAAATTCCTCATGGAATTGCTGTTACAATTGGTATTTTAATTGAAAATGAAATTTCTTATCAGAGAAAAATTTTATCATTGGAAGAAAGAAACTTACTGTTAGAACTTGGTCAAAAAATTATTCCAAGCGACTCTTTAAATATTTTATCTAACACTTCTCTTGAAGGTGTTCTTGATTTGCTAAGAAGAGATAAAAAAACTGAAGGTACTGTACTAAAATTGGCAACTCTTAAAAGTATTGGTGAAATGAAATTTTTTGATTTTATCTTGAATGAAGATGGAGAAAAAGAGTTGAGTTTTGCAGTTTTAGAAGTGTTGAAATTCTTTAATATACAAAAGTAATCTAAGATGCCATCAAATGTTCTGCTTGTTGATTTTGGGGCTAGTCGTATTAAAAGCGCCTTATGGTCTTATCAAGAAAATAAAGCTATTTTAGTAAGAGAATGTTTGTCTCCAAAACCAATTTTTGGAAAGAATGGTGAAGTGGAAATTAATCCTGAAGATTATTGGAATGCTCTTGAAGAAACAGCAGGTGAGATATTGAAGTTGTATAGTGAAGTTGATGCTTTATGGATTTGTAGTGAGATGCATGGATTTTTGATAGGAAATGAAAAACCATCAACAAATTATATAAGTTGGCGCGATGAACGTGTTACTAAGTCAAATTACTTTTCTAATTTTGAAAAAATCTCTGAAGATTTTTTTGCAGAAAGTGCAATGAAATTACGTTCTGGATTGCCTTTTGTTACGCTTTCTTACTTTAATAAAATACAAAAATTACCAAACAAGTTCCGTTTATTTACTCTTGTCGATTGGCTTTTATGGCGCGGTGGTGAAAAAAAACCTGCAATCCATTCTTCTCTTGCTGCTGGCGTAGGATTCTTTTCAGTACAAGATAACAAATGGTCAGAAAGTTTGATTAAAATGGCGGGTTTTGATTCAAATCAAATTATCTTTCCAGATGTAGTTAAATTAGGAAAAGTAATTGGAACTATAAAATTAGCTGGTCGTTTCGTTAAAGTTTTTGGTGGAATTGGAGATTTACAAGCAGCTGCTTTTGGAGCTGGATTCCCAAAAAAATCCAATCTACTCATAAATCTTGGAACAGGTTCTCAAGTTATGGCAAAAATTAATGAAAGTGAATTATCAATTGAGAAGCGTCCTGGAGTTATGGATGATGGTTTTTTTGCTATAACTCATATTCCATCTGGAAGAGCACTTAATGTTTTTGCTAACTTTTTTGATGAATGCTCTGTTTTGGGAAAAGGAGAGTCATTTTTTTGGAATGTTTTTTCATCTCTAAGTGTTGAAGAAGTTTTGAATGCTGATTCAAATATTGATTTATCAGTTTTTGATGCTGCTTGGCTTTATAAAGATGGTGGAAGTATTTTAAGAATTAAAGAGGGAAAATTCGGTGTGCGTTCAATAATAGCTTCTATTGCTAATTCATGGTTAAATCAATACAAAGACGCAATAGATCAAATTGACAGTAAAAAATTGATTAACGACTTTGTTTTATCTGGTGGTTTAAGCCGTAGAGGTGAATTTATATTGCCAGTACTAGAAAAATTAACAAATCGCAAAGGGAGCTTTTCACTATTAAAAACTGGTGAAGAAACCTTAGATGGTTTGTTAGAATTATCTAAAATTTTTGAAAATAAATCTAATTAAATATGATCAAAGTTTCTGATTTTATTGCTAAAGAACTAGTGAAATTCGGTGTAAAGCACGTTTTTATGATTTCTGGTGGTGGGGCAATGCACTTAAATGACTCTTTAGGAAAACATGAGCAACTTGAGTATGTTTGTAATCATCATGAACAAGCTTCAGCTATTGCAGCAGAAGGTTATGCTCGTACTAATCAAAAACTTGCAGTTGTAAATGTGACAACTGGCCCTGGTGGAGTTAATGCTTTAAATGGTGTTTTTGGTCAGTGGACAGATTCAGTTCCAGCTCTTTATATTTCTGGTCAGGTGAAGCTTGAGACAACTTTATCATCTGTTCCAAATTTAAATTTACGTCAATTAGGTGATCAAGAAGTTGATATAATTTCGGTTGTGAAACCAATTACTAAATATGCTGAAATGGTTAAAGATCCAAAAGATATAAAAAGAATTTTGCATAAAGCAATGCGTCTTGCAACAACTGGCAGAATGGGGCCAACTTGGATTGACATTCCAATTAACATACAAGGTGCACTAATTGATGAAAATGATTTGATTGATGATGATTTTTCTGCGGAAACAAATATTGAAAAAAACTTATCAGAGAATGCTTTAAAAGTAATTGAAGCAATAAATTCAGCTAAAAGACCAGTAATTGTCGCTGGAAATGGTATTAGGGTTTCAAAAACAGTTGAGGTTTTGCATCAAATTATTGATAAATTACAAATTCCAGTTTTAACAACTTTTAACGGTGTTGATGTGGTTTCATCAAATCATCCACTTTGTATGGGAAGAATTGGGACAGTTGGGCAAAGAGCTGGAAACTTTGTTTTGCAAAATGCTGATTTAGTTTTGTTTCTTGGTACAAGAAATAATATAAGACAAGTTAGTTATAACTGGGAAATGTTTGCTCGTAATGCAAAAAAAATTGTTGTTGATGTTGATGATTCTGAATTAAATAAACCAACTTTAAAAATTGATTTAAAAATTTGTGCTGATTTGAAAGAATTTTTACCAATTTTAGATAATAGAATTTCTCAAAACACAATTGATGATAAAAGAAATTGGGTTGAATGGAGCAGGTTCAGAAAAGAAAAATATTCTCCCCAAAATAATGCAGAGTACAAAAAGTCGTTTGGCGCTATAAATCCTTATAACTTTATTATTTCTTTAACTAAATTGCTAAAAGAAGATGCAACTATAGTTGCGGCTAATGGAACAGCATGTGTTGCACTATTTCAAGCTGCAGAAATTAAAAAGAACCAAAGAGTTTTTTGGAATTCTGGTGATGCTTCAATGGGCTATGATTTACCAGCTGCAATTGGTGCCTGCTTTGCGAATGATAAGAAAGAAGTAATTTGTGTTGCAGGAGATGGCAGTATTATGATGAACTTGCAAGAACTGCAAACCATCAAACATTACAATTTGCCGATTAAAATTTTTGTTCTTAACAATTCTGGCTATTCTTCCATAAGACAAACTCAAAGAAACTTTTTTGGTGAGAAATTAGTTGCTTGTAGTCCTGAGTCGGGTGTTTCAGTTCCAAATTTTGCAAGAATTGCTGCTGCTTTTGATATTGATGTAGCAAGAGTTGAAAATAATGATAATTTGGAAACTCAAATTACAGAAGTTTTATCTAAAAAAGGTGCTGTTGTATGTGAAGTGATTTTAGATAATGATTATATTTTTCAGCCAAAATTGTCTTCAGAAAAACTTCCTGATGGACGCATGATTTCAAAACCTTTGGAAGATATGTATCCTTTCTTAGATCGCGAAGAGCTTGAAAGTAATATGATTAAGTAGATTTAAAAAAAGATTTTAGCTTTTTCTAATTTATTACTAAAAGATTTACTGCTCTTTAACAGGAAAGAAAATTGCTGTGATTTGGAAAAATAATATTTTTAAGATAACTTTTTCCTAATTTTAAGTGATAACCTCAAATAGTAACTTCTTTATCATACTTTTTCTCGATCATTATAATTACTATAAATCCTAAAATAATTGCTAAATTTAAGAAGTTTGAAATCATAAAGTAACCAAAATCACCACTCTTTACTGCAATTTGCTTTGGTATTAAAAGAAGAGAAAATCCGCAGATATAGAAAGAATCAAATTTATACTTTTTTTCGTCATTTAAGTACAAAAAAATAGGTAGTAGAAGAGAAATCATTTTGTAGTCATAAGAAACATTGAAAAGAATTAAACTGCTAGAAACTATTAGCATTAATTGTTTCCATAGTACGTTTTCAAATTTCAGTATATAGTAGTTTATAAGCAGATAAGAAATTAAACAAAATGATATAAAATAGATAAGTAGAATTTTTGTTTGAGATTCTGATAAATCGCTTAATATTATTTTTATAGATGCTAACTCGAATTTGATAAGAGAAAAAATCGATAATCCATTTGAGTTCAAATCATCATTTAGCATATATAATTTGTTAAAATCTTTAAGATTTTTTTGAAAATCAGCAATATTCTGGATTAAATTTCCATCATTAAAAATCGATAAGCTAATTACACTAATTACAATTGTTAGAAGGGTACATAATCCAAACTGTTTAAATTGACGATTTTTTATAAAGATGATTGCTAAGAAAGCTGGGTAAAACTTCATTGATGCTGCAAGAGATAGAAAAATTGCTGAAATATAAGAGCGTTTTTGTAGGTAACTTATAAGAAATAATGCTTCGAATATGAAAACTATTGCTTCAATATTACCTCGATCAAATGTAAATAGAAAAGGGTATGTAAAAAAAGAAAGCACAAAAACGTTTCTAATGTTTTCATATTTTGAAGTGGATTTTTTCCCAATGAAATAATTAGTTATTTTGAAGGTGTAAGCTGTGAAAATTAACAAAAATATAATTATTGAATCACCTAAAGAGATAAAGGAAAAAGGATATAAAATTAAGTATGTGAAAGGAAAATAATTTGCAGGAATTCCTTCTTTGTTGTTTGTATATGGAGAAAAATCTTTTATCATCTGCAAAGGATTTACTAAATCCATGAAACGGTCATCTGGTAAAAAAAGAAATGTATCGTAGGGATAGCCAAATCCAAAATATATTTTCATTATAAAAAAATGATAGATTACTGCTGTGAGTAATCCAATTGTAGTTGTTGCAACTAAACGATTGGTTTTTATTATTTGATCCATTTAGAAAATTTCTTATTTTGATAGTTTTAATGAAAAAATATAATATATTAGTTACCGGTTTAAGTGGTTATATAGCAAGTAACTTAGTAAAAAAATTATTATTACAAGGAAATAAAGTTTTTGCCTTAACTACAAAAAATTTCTCATCTGAAGATCAGTTTGAAACAGGATTAAAAGTTTATTACTATGATGGTAGTTTCTCTTCTGTAGATTATGCTTTTAGAAATAATAATATAGATTTTGTTTTCCATTTAGCATCTGTAAATTCCTATAATCAAGATATAAAAAATATAGAATCATCAATAGATTGTAATATAAAATATGGTTCTTACTTATTAGAAGCGATGTCTAACAATAGTTGTAAATATTTGATTAATACAGGAACTTATTGGCAATACAGCACTTATAATAAGGCTAAGCCAATTTGTTTTTATGCTGCCACAAAGCAAGCCTTTGAAGATATTATAGATTATTATGTTTTAGATAAAAATTTATCGACCATTACACTTAATCTTCCTGATACTTATGGACCTAATGATAATAGAAAAAAAATTTTTTCATTAATCAAAGAGTCCTATAAAAATAATTGCGAAGTTAATTTAACTGATGGAAAGCAATTGATGGATTTTTTATATATAGAAGATGTATTAGAAGGCTATCTTGCTGCAATGAATGTTGTTAAAAGAAAAACAAATTTAGGCAAACATGAAAAATATTTTTTAACAAGCGGAACATTAAAAAGTCTTAAAGAAGTTATACTGAAATATATTGAAATTACTGGTTGGAAAGTTGTTGTAAATTGGGGAGCTGTACCTTACAGAAAAAATCAGATTATGAAACCATATATAGGTAAAGTATTGCCAAATTGGAAACCGAAATTTGATTTAGATAAAGGATTAAAAAATATAGCGTATGAAAAATAAAAAACTTATCTCAATTGTTACTCCAGTGTATAATGAAGAAGAGGGAATAAAATCTTACTATACACAAATTACAAAACAGATTGATAAGTTATCAGATAAATATGATTTTGAGATTATTGTCACTGATAACTGTAGCACGGATGATACTTATAAAATTCTCGAAGAATTAGCTAAAAATGATAAAAGGTTAAGAATTTTTAAATTTTCTAAAAATTTTGGTTATCAAAAATCAATTTGGACTGGATATAGCAAAGCGAAAGGTGATGTGGCAATTGAGTTTGATTGTGATTTGCAAGATCCACCAGAGTTATTGCCTCAATTTTTAGAAAAGTGGGAACTGGGCTATAAAATTGTTTATGGTATTAGAAGAAGTAGAAAAGAAGGAAAGTTTATAACTTTTTTAAGAAAGCTATTCTACAGAATTATTAATAAAATAAGTGAAAATGACTTACCAGTTGATGCTGGTGACTTTATTTTAATAGATCGCAAAATTTTAGATCATTTGGTAGAAGTTGATGACTGTGATATGTATTTAAGAGGAATAATTTTTAGTTTTGGATATAGCAGAATTGGCATTGAGTACAACAGGAAACAAAGATTGAAAGGTGAAAGTAAATTTCCTTTCAAAAATCTTTTACAACTTGCTTTAGATGCTGTTGTCAGTCAGTCAATATTACCATTGAGAATAGCTTCTTATTTAGGATTGGTGATTGCATTTTTCACTATCCTGCTAAGTTTATTTTATGTTATGGCTAAAATATTTTTTAATATTTATATGCCAGCTGGATTTACAACAATCACAGTATTAATTCTTTTTTCAACGAGTGTTAATGCAATATTTCTTGGAATTATTGGTGAATATTTAGCAAGAATATACATTCAAAGTAAAAAGCGTCCAATAACAATTATAGAAAAGCATAATTAATATAAAAATTAGTGGAATTATTGCTTCTTATGCATAAAATTAGATATTATTTATAAAACCTTCATAAAGTATATTTGAAAATGACAGCACAAATTATTAACGGCAAAGAAATTGCGACTTCTTTAAGGTTAAACATTGCAAAAGAAGTTGAGAAAATCAAAAAAGATTTTCGTGTTACTCCAAGTCTTGCAGTAATTTTAGTAGGAAATGATCCAGCAAGTGAAGTTTATGTTGGTAACAAAGAAAAAACTGCCCATGGCGTGGGAATGAATTCTTTGCAATACAAGTTATCTGCCGACATTTCAGAAGAAGAATTAATTTCTAAAATTGAAGAGTTAAATGCAGATAAGAAAATCCATGGAATTTTAGTGCAGCTTCCACTTCCTAAGCATATTGACACTAAAAAAGTGATCCGTGCAATTGACTATCGCAAAGATGTTGATGGTTTTCATGTTATCAATGTTGGTAAACTTTCAGTTGGTGAAGTTGAAGGAAATGACTCTGCTTTAGTTCCATGTACTCCTTTGGGTTGTGTTCATTTGATAAAATCAGCACTTGGGAATAATCTTTCTGGTATGAAAGCGCTAGTAGTTGGATCTTCAAACATTGTTGGAAGACCTCTTGCCAGACTTTTAATGCTTGAAAGCTGTACAGTTACAATTGCCAATCGTTCTACTAAAGATCTTAAAGCAGAATGTTTGCAATCTGACATTATAATTGTTGCAGCTGGTGTTCCTGGTTTGATAAAAGCAGATATGGTTAAAAAAGATGCAGTTATAATTGACGTGGGCATTAACCGAATTACACTTGAAGATGGAAAAACAAAATTAGTAGGAGATGTTGATTTTGAAAATGTGCAAAATGTTGTTAAAGCAATAACTCCAGTTCCAGGAGGAGTAGGGCCAATGACAATTGCTTATCTTTTGAAAAATACTCTAAATTGTTGTCTAAAACTAGTTAAGTAAAAACTTTCGCTTTTTAAGAAAAAAATAACAATTCTAAACTCAAATATAAAATGTCACAGAATAACGAAATTAACCAAATTATCAATCAGGCAAAATCTGAAGCAAGATCAGAAAAAATTGCAAAATTTTTCTCTAAAAATTCTAAAACTATTTTTTCAATTTTGGTTTTTGCAGTAGTTGTTTTAGTGATATATTTTGTGTTTAATTTATATAAAAATTCTCAGGAAGAAAAATATTCTGAAATTTTACAGCTTTCAATTATTGACGAGCAAACAGGAAATATCAATAAAGCAAAAGAGGCTTTAAAAAATATTGCTGGTAATAAATCTGTTCCAAGTGGAGTTAAATCTATAGCTTCTCTTCGTTATGCAGCAATTTTATTGAATGAAGGCAAAAAATCTGAAGCTTTAGATATCTATAAAACTTTGAGCAATTGTTCTTCTTGTGATTCTTATATAAAAGATTTAGGCGGCTTATTAATGATTAAAATTTTGGTTGCTGATGAAGTTGAATCTCAAAAACCCGAGTTACTTGAAATTATTTCTGAAATTGAGAATAAAAGTTCTGAACTAAAATATGAAATTATTGAACAAAAAGCTATAGCTGAAATGCAAAAAAATGAATTTGAAAAAGCTTATGCTTCTTTTAATTCGATTGTAAATAATCCAGAAGTTTCAAGAAACTTAAAAGAAAGAGCAAAAGAAGGCTTATCAATTGTTGTTTCAAAAGGTTATAGACCAAAATAGTTAAAAGGCTTGGGTGGCAATTTAATCTATGAAAAATCAATTGCCACATTGCTAAGGTTTATCGTAATGACTTACAAAGTTTAGTCAAAAATACAAAATTTTCTAACTAAATGAAAAAAAAATTCCTAAAACTTTCAATTTTATTGCCACTTTTTTTCTTTTCTTGTGCTGATAAAGAAAAATCTTATGATAAAGACAAAGCAATTTCTGTTTTTACTGCAATTGATTCTGTGAAAATTGATAAATCTTTGTTAAATGTTGTGATAGAATTACCTAATCAGAAAGAAAACGGTTTTTGGAATGGTTCAAGTTCTGAACAAAATCAAAGAGTTGAGAATTTTAGTAAGAAGTTCTTTTTGAAAAAAACTTTTTGGCAAAATTCTTCTGAAATTCATTTAAAAGAATCATCAGAAATTTGGTCATCTTTTTCTTTTATTTCTGATGATGAATTCGTTTTTTCTCCAGTTATCAGAAATAACATTATTTATCTTCTCAACTCTTCTGGTAAGCTTCAGGCTTACAATTTAGAAACTAAGAAAAAGATTTGGAAAACCAGAATTTTTCCTCATAGTTTCCTAAAAAATTATCGTAGTCCAAAAATATACTATTCTTCGGATAAGATATTTGCGGTTGCTGGAACTAACAAAGTTGCCGCGGTTGATGCCAACCAAGGAAAACTT
>Ga0194115_10007157_pt1 | contig 11141 bp, 11 predicted proteins | sample TA2MahsurfametaG_3_FD_148656 | JGI IMG/M metagenome (GOLD analysis project Ga0194115, IMG submission 148656) | Freshwater microbial communities from Lake Tanganyika, Tanzania - TA2015002 Mahale S4 surface | ecosystem: Environmental > Aquatic > Freshwater > Lake | place: Tanzania: Lake... | reverse complement strand
AGCCAGGGTCGGTTGGGCCATTCCAGACGGAAACCAAGAGAATCTCCGCTTCGGAGGATTTCCGTTTCCGTTTCTGTTCGGGGAGCACCTCACCGTAAGCATCAGCCTTATGTATTTATTGAAGGGAGAAAATATCTAACGTAAATGAAGAAACTTATTGTTGCCATCGAAATACGACCATCAAAACGTCAAAAAATGAAGTTAGCATCCCTTTTCTGCAGGAAGTTGGTACCAAGCCTAAGCTCACTGAACCGGCACATCACCTCACAGTCGGTGCCCATCGAAATACGATACACGAAACATTTGGTACACATTCTCATCATCTGTAGACGAAAAACGGAGATTTTTCATCGTTGTTTCATCCCATCTATGTCCGCGTAATGTCCTCGTCGGATCACGAAGAGCGGAAGAACGAGGGTTCTCCGATCTCGGATCTTGACCCAATCGTCGGTGGGAAATCAGAGTTTGCCTCGAAAGGAGGGAGTGAACATCCATCAGTTGGGTCTGCGGATCGACGTGGTTCAGCTTCAAGCGAGGGAATATCCGATCGTCGCGCTGAGAGCCCAGATGGTAACGACAGAAAAGTGCAGGCTAGTGGCCAACCCGATCACGACACCAAAGGTGAAGGACTATCCACGACGCCTAAAGAAGGCGCAACTAGCGACGAAGAATCAACCCAACAAGATGAGACTTACCCTCAGACGTCCGAAATCGAAGTTGTGAAGGAGCCTCTTCCCTCTGATATTATTTTTGGACGTGGCAAGCCCAACCACGATCATCCTGGTAATCGCGTCTTTCGAAAGGTCGTGGAAGCCTACCAAGAAGAGTACGCGGCCTCACGACGCTATGACAAGCTAGCCATTACTCAAGAAATTATAACAGGTTTTGAAGCTGGTCGGTGGGGGACAACGCCTGCACGTTTTCTGAAAAGAGACTACAATGAGAGTGCTTCTTTTTGGACCGTAGCCTCTGACGACGATATCCGAGAAAAGGTGTGTATGGAGCCTTCGAAGGTGCAATGAAGTCCGCTCATGGTTGTCCTTGTTTCGACGTTGATGTGCAATTCATGGTTGTCGAATGTTCGATACATATTGCCTCCCATCTTATCTCACTCTTCGAATTCAATATTTATCATTCTTCCTGCCTAGGTGAGTCATGCGTTGCGCGGGAAGAGAAAGTCAGCAGACTTGGACTCGCATGGAACGAAGAAAAGACGCAAAAAAGATTCCGAAGAAAGTGACCCACCCAATCCACCCGTGGTCGGAAGCACAGCGGCATTTGCTGCGTCGTCGGCTCCGGCACTAGAGACTCGGCATCACGTGGAGGAACAACAACCGGTTCCAGCACTCTCGACGCTGCAGAGGGAAGAGCTCACACGTTTGATTCGAATGGGGGGGACACCTCTTGCCATGCAGTCCTCTCTCACACAGAGGATCCAAAATCCTGTCCCCCCTAGGCACATTTTCATCAACATTCCTACACGGAATCGGCAGTACACCTTCATTGCAGCAAATAATGGGATTTTCCCCATCATTTATGGATCTCAGGAGCGAAGTCATGCTCCGGCTCCGCGCTGAAGAGTCTTTTCGGCAACAGCATCAACAACAACTGCAGCAGCACGTACGGCCTCCCTTGCCGACGGTAAGTGATCTCCGGCTCCGTGATGCTTTGTTGCGCCCCCTTGGAAGCCAACTACTTTCGGAAGGTAACCAAGCCTTGTCGAATTACGACCAAGCACATCAAGACTATTTGCTGCAGCGGATGATGTTGCATCGCGAATGGCACGGTCGACAAGACCAGCAGCAGCTGCCGCCACCGCAACAGCAGCAGCAACAACAACCGCATCGGCAGCAGCAACAACAACAGGAGAAGGAGCAACAACAGCCGCGACAGCAGCATCGATAACACAACGGTAGCAGCACTACCGGCAGCAACAAAAGCAGCAGCAACAACAACAACAACGAAACTAACCACCATCGCTACAGCAGCAATCACAAGAACAATCTCTTCTTGTCACTTATGACCGCGAGACTCGTTCAAGTTTAGTAGAAGATGAACAACCTCGCAACCTTCCAACCTCGCTGGACGGTATTTGCTCCAACGACGCAAGGGACTACCAATCACAACAATTTTTTCTGTCAAATGATTTTCCAGTTTTTATCATACAGTTTTGAAATAGAAATCGGAATAAAGTAAATCGCTTAAAAGTTAATCATCGCCACGCGTTCGGTCACTGCGCTAAACAGGACACCGACGGTAATCAATAGAGTCGCCACAAGGACCGGATTATCACCTGAATTCCATTTAGCATTCTTCAAAATGGGCAATGCAGGTTCTTTCTGTCGTCCTGTTCTTCGTGCAGACTTGTTGTCCTGTAACCAGTCAGAAAACAACCATCGTTCAAAAGCACGAGAAGTCGTCACAAGCGCTGTCGAATCCATGTCCGCTTTTGCTTGTAGAAGGCCGAGAGACTCCAATGCGATACCATCATCCCCGGCTTCAGATCCCACAATATCACCTACAGGGCTACCTGCCTCGCGCAATTCATCTAGGTACTCTTTCACTGCTCCTCGTGACTTGGAAATGGCCAACTTTGTCCGTGACGTTGGCACCACTTGAGTCTGCCAAACCCAGGCCACGACAACACATAATACCACAGTGACAGCCATTCCCACCAGCGTCGTGGTGGATGGAAGGACGGGCTCAAAGACAACATTAGCATCGTCAAACGGAGCGGACGCTATGGAATGTAGCTGAAGGGAGGAAAATGCTACTTCTGGAGCGGCGACACGGGTAATCGATCTCGTCGTTACCGACGAGCAGAAGGCAGTTAAAGGACTGGAAAGGCGCTTCATCTGTATATATCTATGAGCACTGATATGCCACGGTGATTAGCAGAGAAATAATGTTGGCGTCTAAAAGCCGAGGAAAGAAGAATGCCACTTGCAAGCATGCTCTCTGACGACCTCCGAGTAAAGAAGCGGTAGACAGGATATTGCTGCTATCACGTCAGTTGACAAATGAGTTGGCCAGCTTGGAGGAGGAATTCTCTGGTCCTAGGCGGTCGTATTCTGCGCAACCAGACTAGAGACGTAAGACGGCATCAATGTAGTAGTGGCCAGATCATGCGACATACCATAAATGACAACATTGATACCTTAAACAAACGCGTTGTTCGATGGTATCGTGATAAGATGCAGTCGAACCTGAGTGGGGAGTTCTCTATGACGTCACCCATATATTGTCCCAAAAGGTTTCCTGTATAGGGAACCTTGACTCGCGTGGCACAATTCACCGAGAAGAACCCAGCGAGCATGTCGCAGTCTTCGGAATTTCTCTGTGTCACATATCTTTCGTCGATCGGATTTCTTTTTTACGATCAGACTAACGGTACCCAATTCAATTAAGATGAAGGTCACTATGGTCATTTCATAGTTCTCCTCGGGCGTCGGTCTTTCCATATACTTACTTATAGGGCTTTAAGAAACAGAACTTCGACAGCTACCTCAACTTCCCGATTTTGACTGGGAGTTTAAAACATCGCTTCGCAAGCCCTGCGTGAAATCCGTACTTCCTCGCCGTAATTTTCTCTCAGCATCGCCTCCAGAAAAGACCGTGATGACTGCTCCGTCACCTCTGTTGGTCAATTTCTGTTGACTCACCGCTCTATGAAGTCCAAGCCTCGACCCTCGATTACGGTAGTACAATAAAGTAAAGTCTCTTGAAGTGATGATGGATGATGACGATGATTGGGAAGACGGGGATGACGATCGGAACGGGGATGATGCTGACACTGACGATGATTGTGAAATGGACGAAGTTCTATCACTTCCACTGTCCGAAGCGAGCACCGTCGAGTCTACACGAAGTAGTCCGGAAAGCAGGGGCTCCAGAGCTTTGGCTGTGCAGCGAAAGGAAGCCAAACGAGTTCGTTCCGTCCAAAGGGGCGTCGTCTTGTTTCTTGTGCTAGGGCTCATCGTATCTCTAGCGATGTATGGTGTGACTGTTCATCAAGAAACGGTAGTCTTTGAAACAAAGGTACGTCGGTCGGGGAGACGAATATGATGAGCTATATCTCGATCCTCACGTGTTCCGTGAATCATCTTGATAAAATTAGTTTAAAGACCAAGCTGATAAGGTCTTTGATATTTCCAGCTTTCGAATGGAAGAATTCTTTTCCAGTTTAAGTAATCTTGGAGTCTCATTTTCGGCTCAAGTTGAATCGTCATCCGATGTTTGGCCGTATGTACTAATTTCCAACTACGAAGCCCAAGCGAGTACGTTCTTTCAGCAACGACCCCCATCGCTTATGAATGGCTCGCTACTGCTCTCTGTCCTTATTCCCGCCGATACAGTCGAGCAGTGGGAACAGTATGCCGTCGCATACAGCCCGCTTTGGATTCAAGAAGCATACGAGACACTCAACCTCACAGACACCGCACAAGGAAAGCTATCGACTATTTCACCAGTAATTTACTCGACGAATATCAAGAACGGTACAAATATCAGCGACAGTGGAAACTCTTCTCTCTATTCTCCCTTTTGGATGGCTTCTCTCAACGAGTACAACGGATCTACAGATATCGTAAACTACAATTCACTCAACGATGATTCGTATGCTGAAATCGAACGTGGTTTTAAGGAACAATTCAAAGCCAAAGGCACAAAATCCACCTTGTTGGTGGTCGCTCCTAGTATATCCAACAGCTTCCATTTTTCGGCCAGCAGCGACACAAACGATGAACCGCGGGGGCCCCAGAGCGTCGTCGCGACTGCGCTCTTTGATTCATTTTATGACAGCTCAAGAAAGCGAGTGGCCACATTGTCCACAAGAATAGCCTGGTATGCCTTTTTTGAAGGCATTCTTGAAGATAGTGAACTGGATGGCGAAGCCATTATCTTGACATTCGAAGATACCTGCGGTTTGGCGTTTATGTACGAGATTCGTGGGTCGAATGTCAAGTTTACAGGCACTGAGCTCGAACCTGTCCTACCTACCTCGAGCTTCATCCCCATCGAGGAACGGAAGTACGACATGGTCCCTATGATAGGAGCCAACTGTTCTCTGATTGTTCATATGATCCCTTCCGACGGACTCATTCGAAATTCGAAAAGCCAACGACCTATTGCCATAGCTGCATCAGTCGCAGTAGTATTTGTTGCGATAGCTCTCATTTTTTGGTACTACGATCGACTGGCAGGTCAATCATACCGTGGTGCTGTGAATTTGGCTCAACAACTCAGTTTTTTGCCTAAGCCCAGCCCCAGGCCCAGTCTGATGGGTACTCGTATTGATATGAGTGGTAGGTTGTCTATGGTTCAGAACAACAGACATTCTTCTCTTTTAGGAACCTCGAAAACCGAAGAGAGCCAACTGGACAACACCTTGGTTCGCGGTCGTCATAGAGGGGAAAAAGCTATCGCTGATTTGCACCCTAGTGTTACGGTGATGTATGCGGACATTGCCAATTTCACGGTACGTCCACTCCTTGTGTCTTTATTGTGAGACAAGACAGGGTCATGTATCTAACAACTGTGTCTTCAAAGGCGTGGTCAAGTGTCCGGGAACCTGCACAAGTCTTCGAGCTACTCGAAACACTGTATGAGTAAGTCATTATCACTTTCAGAAAAACTCGGGTCTATTCATTCTCTTCAGCAAGCAAACTCATGTCCTACCTTAGTGCATTTGATAAGCTCTGTGTTACGTACAAGATTTTCAAGGTAGAAACTGTCGGAGACTCGTACGTGGCCGTCAGCGGTATTCCGGTTGCGGTAGACGAGCATGCGGTCAACATGAGCCGGTTCGCTTGCGAAATGATGAACCGGATGGCTAGAATCGTCCAGCAATTGGAGCTATCATTCGGACCAGAGACTGCCGAGCTGACTCTTCGCATCGGAATGAGTTCTGGACCCGTTACCGCTGGCGTTCTTCGAGGGGAAAAGAGTCGATTCCAGCTCTTCGGTGAAACGGTAAACACAGCGTCACGGATGGAAGGAACAGGGATGGGCAACCGCATTCAAGCGTCAGCTACCACTGCAAATCATCTGAGGAGGTTTGGAAAGGACGCTTGGATGACACCCCGTGACGAATTAGTTCAGGTCAAAGGCCGTGGAGAGGTTCAGACCTATTGGATAAATGTGCCTCCCGGTATTATCGCAAGTGAGGATTCTGCGATTACCGGGTATGAAGAGCCCGGAGTGGCTTCTACAGCCACAACAGGGGGTTCAACAATCGGGGAGCTTGATCGACATTTGGATGCTTCTGGCTCGGGCTCGAGAAAGGGGAATTGCGATGTATCATGTGGTGGCTCGGTTGGCGGTTCTACGGCTGGAGACAGAACTGAACGGCTTGTAGACTGGTGTGCAGATCTATTGCTAGGCCTATTGAAAAAGATTGTGGCCATGCGAGAGTCTGAGGACTCGTACAAGGAGTACAAAGAATTCGAAGAGATCGTGAGGGGGCTCGACGAATCCGTGCGATCTACATACGACGATGGCAGGTCTATGAAACGCGCGTCGGCTCCGGAGCTCGATGTGTCTTCCAGATTTGCCGCCAAGATCTTTCCCATTTCTCCCGTTCGATCTTCCTTTACCACGCCGGCTCGATATAGACCGCCACCGGTTGGTCGAGGGGAGCCATTCTTTGTTCGTGACCCCAATACGACTGTGCTGGACGAAGTAGCCGAAATCATTAGTTTACCGCGCAAAACTGCTCGGTATCAACAGGATCCCAACAAGATCGAGTTGAGCAGCAACGTGGTACGCCAGCTGTACCGCTTTGTGCGGGAAGTAGCCAAAATGTATCGAACAAATCCTTTTCACAAGTAAGTCCGGAAAATACAAGATGGCACGGTGGATTTGGGCTGCTCAACTCTCTCTCTAACGCATGATGATACTTGTCCATTTATCGGCTTCCTAGTTTTCAACACGCATCTCACGTAACCATGTCGCTGACGAAGTTATTGTCCCGCGTGGTGGCACCCGATGAAGTCGATTACGAAAACATGACATACAAGAAAAAAGCCGCTACATCGAAGCTGCACAAGTTTACGTTTGGAATAACGAGTGACCCCATTACACAGTTCGCATGGTAAGTCAGTGGAGCTCACGAGAGGACAAAGGTTGGTGTATAGATACCTTATCAGATTCACTTCGCATAGCGCCTTTTCATCTATGATTCACGATATGGACCACCCTGGAGTACCGAACGGTGTCTTGGTAAGTGAAGGTACCGCAATCGCCAAGCGGTATGGAAACAAGTCTGTAGCCGAACAAAATTCTGTGGACTTGGCATGGAATTTGTTGATGGAGCCCCGGTACAAGGACTTGCGCCATTGCATATATCGAACCCAGTCGGAACTTGAGCGTTTCCGTCAACTGGTGGTAAATAGCGTTATGGCAACTGATATCGTCGACAAGGAGCTCGGTCAGCTGCGTAAGAATCGATGGGAGCGAGCTTTCAGCCGAAATTCAGATTGCGAAATGGACGAAAAGGCAACGGATGAGGTGAATCGCAAAGCGACGATTGTGATCGAGCACTTGATCCAAGCTGCGGATGTGGCCCATACGATGCAACATTGGCATGTTTACTTGAAATGGAATGAACGTTTTTTCCAAGAATGCTATGTCGTCTATCTTTCGGGACGGTCTGCGACGGATCCTTCCGAAGGTTGGTATAAGGGTGAGATTGGTTTTTTTGATTATTACATAATACCGCTGGCCAAGAAGCTTGAGTCGTGCGGTGTCTTTGGTGTTAGCAGTGACGAATGCTTGTCTTATGCACAAGCCAATCGAGACGAATGGGAACGAAAAGGTGAAGGGATTGTAAGGGGTTACATTGAAAAATACCGGCAGTAGATTAATCGAGATTCGTCTCGTTTTTTGGGAGAAAGGTTCATTTGGGGTTTATGTATTGTATAGTAGCCCATGGCGATAAACAAAAAGCACATTTGATGCCACGACCATCATACTGTTGGGATTGACGAGTACTGGTAGGCCTTGATCCTACCAACAGAGAGTTATCGTGCAACGATCGTGACAGTGAACATGAACAGATTCATGTGACCTATCCAAGCTCTATGAGCGGGCGTTGCTGTCCGTGACTTCTGATTTGGGTCGACGAATAGGGATTGCTACAGGTTACCGCGATCGAAAGCTATGTGAATTATGGGGAGAGCTACGATACAGTGGCTTCGTCTTCACCCTTCGGTCTGTCACTGTCACCCGTAGCGACGCATCGCTTTGGGGGTCGTTTCAGTCGATTGCTCGGAACCTCACCTTGTCTGTCCCTGGTACGGTAATGTAACGCCGGAATAACACCTTTCCCTTGGAAGAAAATGGGAGAAGTGACGTCATCCGTTCATCAATTCATGTTCCATGCTTTGGTCTCCTGTTGGGTCTATCAAAAGAGCAGTAACTGCAACACAAAACGACGAGACGGCAACATAATATGGGGATGTTACATCTACCAAAAGTCCCATTTATTGCTTTACTTCTGTCAGGCAGTGCGACGGTGACGCCCGTCGCAGCCTTTCACTCTCCATTACGCAACACCCCGCCACCAAACGTCAAGTCGTCGGCCAGGACGACTTTCCTATCTGAAAGTGCCAACGACCAGACATTTGAAGGTACTGTGGTAGTCTGTACCGGTCCAACTTGTTCTGCCAATGGGGGAAGGAAAGCGTTATCGCTTTGGAAGGAAATCGCTTCCCAGCAGGGTCCCGATAAATTGATCGTCGAAACGATGAAATGTGTGTCAGAGTGCGCCGAATGCGCCCTGGGACCCAATGTCGAATTACATTCCAAAGGTGATGATGGACCCTTTTACCCCATCAAGAATAAGGCCCGAACAGAGGCAGATATCAAGAAAATCTTGGGTCTGCTTTAGAGATTTCGTGCGCCCGACTGACGGTTCGACGAGCCATGTCAAGTCATCGTCAACCTAGAGCATGATCCTTTGACACTGAAGATTCTGGAAGTGAACGCAAGGATTTTCAATGCAGATGCTTTCAAGTTTTTTCGAATTTCCAATTTCGGATATTGATGGTATAATGATAGTGAGAAAAGTTCTTCAACACAATCATGGTGGTCGCCCCTGAGTTTATTGAATAGGTACCCAAGAAACCGAGACTTCCTGACTAGTATGGTACGAACCTTGTAATGGACTTCAATCATGTGACTTGTGAAATCTTTTGCAACTGTGAATGGGAGGCCTGCAGCGGGGAGGAAACCAGATCGAAATTCCGAATGTAGTCGTAAAGGAATATCGTGATGATTCCAGCGCGATGGACTCATAGCATCGACCCTCATATACCTCAGTCGGTATTGTTTGGAATAACCACAAGTTCCTCACTACACGGTGAGTCAATCAACGAAAACAATGAGGTCGGAACAGACTCTCTCATCGATCATCCTGACAGTTGTTATGGTACATCGAGGGAAGAAATCGTACGTACGAAAGAATCGATTGACGAATCAGTTCATTTACTCGAACGATAGTCCTCAATTATAACCCATGGGGTGTTTCGCACATCCCGATTGCCATTCCTTCGTCGCATGATGAGCGGAAAACACTCGGCCAGCTTGCGAGCAACATGATCCTGTTGAAGATATGATATGGGCACCACACCCCGGCACGTGGCCGACTTGGGCTATCACGACTTGCAAGCTCGACGAGGAAGGGGTAGCCAAAAGGGAGATACTAGTCTTTTCCGTACTATGAATTCACGACCTATCTGAAGGGACGCATATCGTTGCTTGTGGTCGGATAGTTGATCGTCCACAATCGTCGATAGGTTGATGCTCGTGTAGGCGGAAGGTAAATCTCACTTCGTAGTGTCTCCTGATTTCCAGCATTGAGAAAACTATCGATCGTGCGGAAAACCTACGACACCTCTAAACTATCATCCTCCCAAGAAAAAAACGGACCAGTTTCAGTGCGGGTGTATAGTCGTAGATGGCTGGCATATGGTTTGAATTGGAACTACGAAACAGGGACGATGAGGGCATGTCTTGCTATGCGAAAAAGTACGGAACGAATGATCTTCACACGATGGAACTATCGAGACGGCATCATGCACAGTCGCAACACAACACACCCCATATGAAAAACGCTATTCCGGACACGAAAAGAAGGTATACATATAGTACGGCATGAAATGGTTTGATGACCGACCCATGTCATTTCCCAAGTCGTTCACAAGCTTCATGGAAAAATCGAAACGAACCGTCCAGGGGGAGCGACAGAATACTCAAAGAACAAGCGTAGATAGCTTGGGCAAGAAACACGAACGAACTATAACCCCATGGTTTAAAAAAATGTGATCTCTTGTTATTCACGCCGTGATCTCTGACTGTTCGTGCCTTCCTTTTCACGTTTGGACTACCACTTCGGAGCAAAGGCGGGGGGTTACCTCCCGTGCATTTACCAGAATTCCATTACTTGCTTGCATTAGGAATAACCTTTTCAGGGAGCTTCGCTTTAGATTCCTTTATTTCCTGTAACAAAGAGGAACGACGGGAGAGTATGCGATGAATACATGTCAGTAGAGGGGAGACGAGGAAAGGAGTAGCTGCAAATGTCAGCGGAAAGAAGAAAAACCGTCCCCTACCTTTGGTGTCTTCTCTCGAGATTTGTAATGGTCCGCAGCTTTTCGGACTGTCTTACATTTTTCCAGCTGGGCCATTAGCTGTGCTGGTACGGGGAGAGCATCCGTTGACATGGTATCGTTGACTGGAACTGGAAACAAGGAGTGTCCTTGAAGGAGTGTCCGAGTTAACTACGATGAACCTGTGGACGACGCTCGAGGTCCTCCCAACGACTTGTCATTTTTTTACTCCTAAAATTGCTTAGGGTCTAAATTGCGTTTGGCTCCTCAAAGTTTGCGTATCCTAAATTTGGTGTCGCAATCTTGAAGAATCAGTCGTATCGGTCAACAGAATCGCTCAATGCAGTACACGTGGAGGCATCCAAGACACATCCGGGGACCCAATAAACTGCAAGAACGAAAGAGAGTTAACCCATATCGCATCACGTTATCCCACGTGGGTTTGCATCGCCAATTCCTCTAAGTATCGCTTTATAGGGCATATATAAGGGAATCAAAGGGGTGATTTTTGTCGTCTAATTTACACTAGGTAGA
>Ga0194115_10007156_pt1 | contig 11142 bp, 10 predicted proteins | sample TA2MahsurfametaG_3_FD_148656 | JGI IMG/M metagenome (GOLD analysis project Ga0194115, IMG submission 148656) | Freshwater microbial communities from Lake Tanganyika, Tanzania - TA2015002 Mahale S4 surface | ecosystem: Environmental > Aquatic > Freshwater > Lake | place: Tanzania: Lake... | reverse complement strand
GGTCTTCTTCTTTCTTCCTTTTTCTTCCTTCTTTGTCGTCCGTCCCTAGTCTTCTGTTTTGCCATACCCTCCATCCATTAACCAAGTTGATTTCTCCACAAAATAATTTCTTGTTGCTTGAAGTATCTTCGATCTTCTTCATCGACGAGGACAAGATTCAAAAAGTATCGGACGGAGAATCGATTATTAATATTCGTATAAGTCGGTGTCAAGTCCGCGGGGATACCTCGAAGTGACAATTTCACAGGGATGACTTCACCCTTGACGGGTGCACCATCCATAATTTCATATTTTAGTAATGTTTGTGTTTCCGTCGATACATTTTGTTGTGGATCATTGGATGTTGTCGTTGCTGTTGGATGAGACCCAATTTCACCTGTCGTATTCCCACCCATATTCTCACCACTCGTCTCCCGGCGGATGACAGCCAATTCCATATGTTTGATCTTAATTCGGACTAATAGGAAATGAATCTTCCCTAAAATCGTATCCTGTAAATGATATACACGACGTTCATATTCAAATTCAATATGGAGACAATCTTCAATCCCCACTTCCATCTTAATCGCTTGATTACTTTGCGGAGGTTGACCTAACATTTGGACCCATACATCATGTTCCTTATGCATATGTGGTAAGAATTTTCGATCTAATATCACCTTGACAAAATATCGGACCGAGACATTCCTTCCACGATAAGATTCATGTTCCTTTTCGACATTCCGAAATAAAAATGGTAATTCTAATACATTCTGATACAATGTTCCTGGAGATAAGAGTTCCTTTGATAAGCTGATAAAGTCATAATGTGGTCGACCCTCATTGATACCACCTCCCTTTTGGTTATTCAAGTAAGGAACGACAGCACAAACAAAACGGGGGGGTCCATGATTTGTGAGTATCACGACGAAAAAAATGGAATGGCAAAAAAAGACTCATTTCAAAAGATTCTTCTTGTGTTGTTGGACAATCCCTCTGAAAAAAGACACACAAACACACACATACATGCAACCCCTCTTACCATATCAATCCGACCAATGAATTGTACCTTGATACCTAAATGTTCAATTTTCTTTCCAGGTGCGACGTAAAGAGTGACGATACCTCCCACATCTTGTTGTGCTTCATAGGCAAAGAGTTGAGATTTCGTACTCATCACATCGACGTCACCTCCCATCCCTCCACCCATCATACTCCCTCCCATCCCTCCTCCACTCATACTCATACTATTTCCCATTGCAGTAGGATTCGATGGTGCGATAGATGCCAATTTGATACCTGGAGCTAAGGATGGATGTTTAACTCTCCAAAATGGATTCTTATGAAGTTTCCAACTTGGAAAGTGATCTAACGGAATGAGTTCCGCAGGAGGAGGTTGTACTCCATAGTGTTGTTGGTTTTGAGTTTGTTGTGGAACGAGTTTGATCTCAATTTTTACTCCACCACTACCGGTCAAGGCATTAAAGAACCCTCCCTATAATAAATTTTGTTCGTGTCCATCCATCCATCGATGGCATTCGAATTTTTTGGGGGACGTGAGATACGAAGAGATGTTGACACACGAGACGATACGAAGATCCTCAGACTACCCAAAAAGACAATTGGCAATACGTACCACATCCATCGTTATCAACGATCCAATCTAACGTGTATATATCTACCAAACAATGGAGCTGCTATCTGGTTCTAGTCCTCAAGCAGTTCCTTCCATACACCAGACAAAATGCGCCGGGGGGACCAAACGGATACTGTAGTCCGACGGATTGTCATCGACGGGCAAGAAGGGGTCCGGCACGAATCACACCGATATCTAAGTTCGTATCTACTACTTGTATCTAGAATATATAGTAGAAAATAGAACCGTCCATCCGTCCGTCACTGTCTGATGTGTCAGTGGATTCGCATGAGTCTAAAGGGAACATGTCTGGCCTTTTGGTCGCCATCCAATGGATGACAAGGCGGTGGGTGGTGTGGGGATCGCCAGTCAAAAACTTGAAATTTAGATGAAACTTACTGTAAAATCAAGAAGGAATACGACGGAGGAACCCATCACATACAACAGAGAAACGGAACCCTCACCACCCACCATCCCCACCACCACCACATCGGCTTTCCTAGTTTTCGCGTGTGTGTGTTTTTGTGTTTGTGGAAAAGAGTCCCTTTTGTCGGTCCATGCATACCCGCAGATACATACGTGACAACATTGAGATTCGGGTAAATCGAATACTCTAACGATGAGAAGAAAGTTAGTTGGAACGATTTCAAATGTGGTAGTGGGCACAAAGCGAACCAATGGATCTCCCAGTGTAGGGTCAATGATGACGGATAGTCCGCACCCGTTTACTACTTTTCCTACTACTAGGAACATCACTAGTATTGGTCGTAGTCGACAGAACACAAACGGCCATCGACTATCCCTTTCCAACGATATTCGGGTCCAACCGTTTTGGTCATTGATATCTGGTAAGGCGAAGGAAGTGGGACGAAAAGATCATTCTACAGATCGACCGAATATTCATATGCCACCACGACAACAACAACAACAAACACCAATGAATATTACACAACCAAGAGATTGTGAGGAAGAAATTTGTACTTTGTTAGATTGTCCAACAGATCGAGTCTTTGATTCATCGACATGGGTCAAGGCAGAAGCATGTATCCAACAGGCAATCATGGAACAGAATCGTGATGATTTTAATCTTGCCTTTGATTTATTAGATCGGATGGCAAAAGATCCACATGCTAAACGGGAAATGAGAAGTGAAACTCTCTATCTCGTCGTCGACGAATGGTTATCGGCATATGAACGATATCAAAATTCACCACGTGGGACCTATACACAATTTATGTATTCTCCTGCATCTGTCTGGAGGAAAATTGAAGGTTATCTCATGTTAGGGATTCATGTCGAAACACGAACCTTACATCGGATATTAGAAGCGACAGCATTAGTCCGATCAAAAAAATGGAATGCTCCCATGTTAGCAGAATCTATCCTGGAACGGATGATTACGTTGAGCCGGAATCAAAGTCCAGATATCCGTCCCTCTGCCTATACCTTTAGTGCAGTCATTGCCGCCTGGGAGGCAGCGGCAGGATTATCTTCATCGAAATCTCGAACTTCCGTCAGTCTGGCGGGTGCACCCGAACGGGGTCTAGCTTTATTAGAACAACTCAAGGGACTTCATGAAGCTGGATGGGGGAATGATTTGATGCCTGATAAGAATACCTATCGGCGTGTCATGAATATGTTCGCTCATCGAGGAGATGGTGATCGTGTCGAATCTCTCCTACAGGAACTCTACGAGTTATATCAACTTCATGGACATAAGTCCCTTATGCCATCGACACAAATGTTTTTCTTGGTATTATATGCATGGTCAAAATCCAGTGATCCAGGTGCTGCCGAACGCGCCGAAATGATTTTAGATCATATTCTGGAATTGGAAAAAGATCATATCTTCCCAGGATTAAGAGTCACACCCTTTTGTTTTAATGTCGTCATGTTATGTTGGTCGAAACAACGGACAAGGACAGCCGCCGAAAAGGCACAAGATATCTTTGATCGGATGGTGGTACTATCTGCGACGGATAAGAGTAAACGTCCAGTTCCTGGATCCTATTCGGCTCTTATCCATACATGGAGTTTCTTTGATCCAAAAAAGGCAGAAGATACCTTTTGGATATGGAAACGTGAACATGAATTAGGACATTGTGAAATGCGGGTGACGAATAAATTATTTTCAGGTTTGATCGCTGGATGGTTCCATTCGAAGGAACCAGATGCTGCCATCCGATGTGATACCTTACTTCAATATGCACTCAATGGGAATTTAGGTCCCACCTGGGTCCCCTCTGCATCTGTCTTTAATATGACGATTAATGCATACTGCCGTCGGAGTAAACTCAGTGATATGGAACGTGTCGAAGCATTATTGGAACAAATGAAGGAATTAGCACGAAAATCGTCGGAAGCGGGGTCGACGACCACCTTTCCTGGTCCATCGGCATCGTCCTATGTACCGATTATACATGCATTGACTCGATTAGGAAAGGCAGAAAAGGCAGAAGCATTATTAAGAGAATGTTTTGATGAACCGACGAATTTTCATCCACATGTTGTTGAAAAGACGACGACATCCTCTAACTCCCGATCCACCAGTACGAATACGAATGCACCACAACAAGAAAAGACACAAAATAATGCGAACAGCAACAGCACCAACAGTAGCACCAGCAAGACGAAAGATTTGAATACCAAGACATTCAATCGTGTCTTAAAGGCATGGCTATCCAAGGCTCCGGTATCATCCGAAGCGGCTGATCGATCAGAAGCCTTATTATTAAAGATGTCTGATTGGGGTGTCAAACCCAATATCGCGTCCTTTCGATATGTGTTGGAATGCCGAAAGAAGAGTCTACAAAGTGGTGGTGAACAACAACAACAACAAACACCGGGTGGTGGTAGTAGTGGGAGTGGTGGCAATACGGTTGCAGATCCTAGTAGTAGTACTACTACTAGTCCTACGACAACTTTCCACAACAACAAGGTCAGTTCCTCTCATCAGATCTTGGCACTCTTGGATAAGGAATATGAAACTGGAACCTTGAGTGGGGATAAGTCTGCCTACCTATCAACACGGCGAGACTTTTCACTGATGGCATTGTAGTAGGAGTTCTAGTGATGACAATAGTAGGTAGGTAGGAAAGGAAACCCATAGCCAGGTGCTCCAACTAATACCAATAGGTTCCGCATACCGTAAACCGACAGAGAATGCGTTGTAACTTTAGCGCACTCATGATACCTGGAAACTATCAGTTCTCTCAGAGAATCATCGCCATACGGTGTTTTGTTTATCGTACAAGTTACCGCATTAGTCTATCCCCGGGTTTTCCACATGACACGTGCGAATCGTACTTCTTCACTGTCAAGACCAACCTATTCGACTGATATGATTCTTGAAGTGTACGCCACCTTACGTCCACGTCATTCATTGGTTGATGTCAATCTATCGCTAATGATTGGATGCTATTGCCCCTTGCAGCCGGCAGAAATTCTCGACTACCTTTGCCTTTCGCCGCTTCGTCAGAGGTTGTCAGATGCTGTTTTCTTGAGTTTTGCTTCCATACTGCCAAGAGCTCGTTTGACGCCATGCGCCAATCCCCCCCTGCTTCCCTTCCTTGTTCTATCGGGTTCACACGCAAAATTCTTGTCACCACCCATCTGCATCATTCCTTCGTTCCACGTCCTAGTCAGCGACAAGGTCTTGACACCCTTGTGAACCCTGACAAGTTTCAAACTACAAAAAAACAAACGATTGACCCTTCGAGGACATATCATACATTCACTGTCAAATCTTTTTCTTTATACTCGACGACCATGAAATTTATCTGTTTGGTTCTTTGGACACACTCAGCTTGGGCTTTCACCCTGACTCAAAAGCAAAGCATTGCTAAATCACATCCATACCCTGAAACGGGGAGCAATCATCTTCCGACGCCGCTTATCGATGCTGCTTCAACAAGGACCTCAACGTCACTGAATGTTTGGTGGTTTGGTGGGACACAACAAAATGAGGTCAATTCGAATGATGAGGAATGTGAACTTGTGGCCGTAAGGATTGATCGGACTTCTGCAAATTCGAGAAGGATTGCAGGTGAAATTTCGGTACCGGCAAGACTCGAGGATGTCTGGTCAATCCTGACAGACTACGACCGACTAGCAATTCATGTTCCGAATCTTATGGAAAGTCGGATAACACAAAAGAATAGTCCAGGCCGACCGGGTGATGGGAATTTTCGTTGTCGTCTATTCCAGAAGGGTTCCCAGAAGATTATTGGTTTCGATTTCTCTGCCAGTGTGACGATGGATATGACCGAAAAGATATTCCCCAATGGTGATCGAGCTATTGGCTTTAAGTGTGTCGATAGTCAATTCTTTAATGAATTTGATGGTCAATGGACAGTGAAGGAAAGGGTAGGGGCTGATGGTCTACCGGAAAGTGTCTGTTATTATACTGTTGATGTCCGACCGAAAGGACCAGTCCCAGTCGCAGCATTGGAATGGAGAATTCGGGAAGATGTTCCATCCAATCTCCGTGCTGTCAAGGCAGCGACACTCAAAATAAATTCACCTAATGTCCTACCACTCGCAAGGACGAACGCTGCTGCTAATGATCCAGCACTTCCCTCTATCCCGGCAACTCGTGCCAAGAGGGTGACACCACGAAGTCCTCAAACAAATCAACTTCGACCAGAACCACTATTACTCGATTGGGATCGTGATGAGACGATGGCAAAGTATCTATGACACCGGTCTCTCGCACCGTGGGCAGGTGTGTCTAGCCTACGCTACCAACGGACAACTCTCGACCATGGAACATGAAATAGAATCGTTTGATACTGTACACATGATGCAGGCATATAGATATTTCTCTACCAACATTCGACGAGAGAAATGATCAATCTAATCAATCGTACCATGGAAAGAAAAACAGTTTTGTCGAGCTTATCATAGATACACGAGTATTACGATTTACTGCTACCGTCTGAGTTATTCTCGTCGTCGTTAGTGGTGCCTGTTTGTATCTCTCGCATTAACCGTTCATAGACATAATTTATTTCTTGTTCCTCTGTCATATTCTTCGTCGCTAAGACTTCGGGATGAGTCTTACTTTCACGAGTATCGAAACCAACCCAGTCATCAAATGACTCAGTCTGTTTCGATGCCCATCGATGTGTCCTATCCATCGCTTCACTAATTGACCTACAACCAGAAAGGTAAAAACCGACTAGGAGTAGTCCAAGACGGTAAATACGTCAGTTCATGCGGGTCAAACAACGCACCACAAAAAACCTGATGATATACCTATTCAAACCTTGTGTAACAACTCACTTCCTGTAAGGAGACCAAATGTCCCCACCGTTCCGAGTGTTGCGATCCCTAATGCTCTCGTCGCTACTTGAAGACCAAGTTGTCGAGAGGCCATAATTTGTGCCTCTCTCTCAAGGGCCTTCCGATTTGCTCCGAGAGATCTCTGTGATTCTCCCTTCTTCCAATCGGATTCCTCCTTGGGTAAATCACTTACCCATTCTTCCAAATTATTTCCTGGTCGAGCATAGCCATAATATGCACCAGCACAAAAGGGGATAGATGTCATAAGAAGAATCTTCCCTGGATTTTGGAATAAATCAAAACTTAACCACCATAACGATGAATTCTCTAAAGTCCAACCTTCTTGAGGTTTATTACTTGTCGCATCGACGCCATTCTCATAGGATCTCTCACCCTGACTCACTTCGTCGCCTGGTTGCATGCCGTATACAGTGATGATTTTGAAACAGGATGGGGAAAATACAACCGACCAAGATGGGATTGTATCGAGTTGGAAACAGTTTGACAGAGTGCATTTGAGTTTACCGAAGCGAGATTATTGGCTAGGATTTTCTTCAAACCCCTCATTCACGTATCGATAAAAGTAACTATGAAAATCATTCAATATTTAAAGGGTCATCGTCTACTCACGCATTCGTAACATGGTACTGTAGTCACCTCTAACCACCATAGATTGTCGCTGTCGTCAAGTGGATCCCCGGATGCAAGCGCATCAAAAGCTTTCACGCTAACCATAAATTACACTGCCTCCATCATCATCATGTGCATATCCTCCGGTGCAGCTGATGCTGCTGGTGCTTCCCCCGAAACGACATCGCTTTCTGGATTATGTTGAGTGTTGGACGTAGTGTCGTCACTCGGCGGCGAAACGTCTTCACTGTCGGCTTCGACACTAGCTACGTCCGACCCTTCCATAGGAGCCTGCTCAGTAGCTGACAGCAAGGGCTCGGAAAGCGCCGCCTGTATTGCGTCATCACTAGCTTGATCAGTGCGTCGTGACCTTTGAAACATACCCCGACCCCAAATACCGACGGCTCGACCTCTTCGCAGCCATCGCACGAAACTGGATTCATGTGTTACTTCCTGAGACTGCTGTGGCTGAGCATTCAAGATTTCTGGAGGTACCGAGTTCCATGAACCAGACAAAGGAGCGGACGACGGTACTATGTCATCGTCTTCTTCATCATCTGACTCATAGTAGTCAGCCTTGCACAGTGGGCAGGTCGCTGAACGCTCCGTCATCCATTTCATGATACATTTCGAATGAAAGGTATGTCCGCAGGGCAAGGATCGCACTCTGTCTCCGGCTTCAAACTCATCGAGACAAATTGTGCAAGACTCGTCAAGGATCGTTCTTATCTCGCCGTCGTCCTCCGTGCTTTCACGTTCAATGTCGGGCCTATCACGTTTTCGTCTACTACTCGAAAAGTCTACCTGAGTTCCATCAAACACTCCGACGGGGAATCTGTTGCGAACCTGCCATGGATTCAATTGGCGGAGTCTTGGTCGAGCCACCGGACGTGGAGCTGGTTGCGTTGATTCCACAATCTTCGAAATTAGGCTCATAAGGATCATACATCCGAACGCAGAGATCACACATATAATGCCAATCCAAAACGTATCAAACTCATAGTCTTCGTCAGATGAAGTTTCTCCAGTGATATCAAGGAGCGATCCACCAGAAGCACGAACAGTGGGAAGTTCCTGCGCCAACAAATCAAGAAGTCCAAATTCCGCCATTGTAGAAACATGTAGGACGGACACGTTAATATCATCATCAAGGTCTACACTCTGCTTTCTTTGAAAAGGAAAAACAATTAGACCCAATGAAGACTTTAGTGCCTTCATGAAGAAACTATCGTTGTCATCTTCACCATGTTCGTCGCTCCCATCAACAATAAGAAACTTAACAACGTTGGTTGGTTGGACGAACATGGATATATGTCTGGCCTTCATCTCATCGCTGCAAAGTCCGCCTTTCGCAAGGAGTGCCACTACAGACAGTAGAGCGAAAGACGATTCCATTTGAGCGGTGGAATATCTACTGGGACAAGAACATGGACTAGAAACGGTGGGCTGCTCCCAGCTCGCACTTACCAGCCATGCCATCGTTTGGCAGAGTAATATCCCACTTGACAGATTCAGATGGTGGATAACATAAGTGTGCATTCCCTTCAAGTTGCTGTAATCGAGCCTTATAGACCTCATGTTCGGCTAATCGAGGTCCCAGCGTATCGTCCAGTCGCGAGGTATACGTCTGTCCGGTTGATTCGACACGAATTGTCGCGTGAATTCCTTTCGAAAGCCATACCAACGAAATCAGTGTTGGTAAGACCTTATGCACAATCATCACTATTCTCTTCTTTACAGAAAACTGGAGACGTGTCTTGATGAGAGCTGTATTCCTAAACAACAACAAGGAAGCAGAAGTCCCCTATCCTGAGAAGGTTTGTAGAAAGGAAAGTGGGGTGTCGAAAGAACTGCGTTCGGAACGACTGTAAGTCCCGCTGAACCTTGGTGGTATGGACCGGGAAAGATGAAATTTATAACCGGTATTTATCACCCCTATGCTCGGGGGATCTGACAGATTTCGTTGACTGGGGCCGACTAACGTAATCGTGACAACGAATCGGAGACGGTTTCACCGTTACAGTTATTTCGTTACAGCGTCGCTGTTTTCGTACATACATACAGTCCGCACTACCGTGCGATGGCCAGCCTCGATGTCGCCCCCAAAAAAGGCGGTGACGGTCGAAGGCCATACACTGCTGCCAAAGCCTTCCAAAACGATGGCATCAAAAAGATTCGTGGTCAAACAAAGTTCACCTCGGTTGGACAGACCATCGTCGAAACTTGTTTCGGTCATCCCATCTTTCTGTTACCTCCGGACCACATTCGAAGGACTGTGTGAAACGTGGGATATCTTGTTATGAGGATGTCACTGGGAAAATGAAGAATCGACATGATGCGTCATGTCATAGCAAGAAGAAGGTGAGATAGTGTTTTTGTTGACACTTTTTGTCGTTCTATTGCATCTGTGAAGGGGCGTCTGTTTCCATTGTTTGGTGAACATATTTTGGTGGACCAAGTGATCTACACGGGCGCAAAAGGAAACACTTTCTAGGTGGAATCGTTAGCGGAGAATGAAATCATTGACCATTCGATTGCTAGTAGACCCACTACAAGTCCTCAGCAACCTCATTGTTTTTTCTCTCTCTCTTTTTTGTTGTCTTTTCCTTTTTGTTTCGACGGATTTATTAGAGATCATCCTAACCTCTCGTCGTATCGGCAATGTCAACCGAGAAAACTCTCATGGTACGTGCATTATCACTCCCACGTGGATTCTCCCTCGTTCACAAAGCATCCTTTTTCGGTACCACGTCTCTCGTCATGTATATCTGACGAAATCATTTAAAAACACGCGGGAACCTTCATGCGGATGCAAGATGGAATGACGGAGTTGTATTAGCGGTACATTGTCGGCCCTCCTTTTTGGGGGGGGGGCTAATTATGAGGAATTTGATCCTAGCTGGTGGACGTTGCAGTTTTTGTGATTGTCTATCGTTAAGGCTTGGGTATCGTCTTCCTCCCCCACGATGTCCCGTCAGTGCTCTATCGACAATCTCTAAACCTGTATTTTTCATTGTTTGTTTTCTCTCCATGAAGGGAATGTTTCTACGGATCGGTGTAACAGGATGCAACTTTTTCCATACGACTGCTGAGATGGTGATAGACTGAAAAAGGTAAGAGAAATGAATCGATGAAGATTTCGTGATAACAAGCGAATAGGCATCCCATTTTCTAGATTTGTGTACGACGGTATTCGTCCATGGCACAAGGCTACCAGGGTACGCGATTTGCAAGAAGACAGTTGATATTTGGCAATATTTTGATGAGTCACTCTATAAATTACGGGACCATGCCATCCATTTTCACGGTTGGTCACGTGACGAGGGTGCCAGCATTTTCTCATTCTTTTTGTCATATGTGGTGTTGTGACATTCCTTCACTATTCTCACTGCAGCTTTTCTATTACGAAATGAATGACCCAGTGTTTAGGTGGAGCTCAGATACAAGAACCTTGCTTGATTATCGAGCACGGTCAACTTCCTCGACGTGGTGGAGACTGAGAAGTCTTGATGGCCACGTTATAAAGATAATGGTGCAATAGCATTTGACGGTTGTATCGAGATGCAACATTCGCTTCGTATGAAGCCTTTCTGGATTTGCATCTTTACGTGACC
>Ga0194115_10007155_pt1 | contig 11144 bp, 14 predicted proteins | sample TA2MahsurfametaG_3_FD_148656 | JGI IMG/M metagenome (GOLD analysis project Ga0194115, IMG submission 148656) | Freshwater microbial communities from Lake Tanganyika, Tanzania - TA2015002 Mahale S4 surface | ecosystem: Environmental > Aquatic > Freshwater > Lake | place: Tanzania: Lake... | reverse complement strand
CTTCGGTCCATGCTTCTCTAATTTCATATTGAACAAGACCGATATGTTCAAACACTATGTTTAAACGCCGTCTTTCCAATTTTTCTTTAAAATACTTTATCATAAATTTCCGTATGCTGTTACTAATTCTAATCTTATTGAACCATCTTCATTAATCCAACCCTTCAATGCAAAACCTGGATCTTTTGGATGTCCACTTGCTAAATAACCAACCATATCAGGCGCTTCACCAACTATATCTACTTTATGTTTTACAATCCTAATAGTTTTTTTTATTTGTCTTACATCTGGCACTGTTGTGTCCGATACTGAAATGTTTAAATTACCCAATGTATTAAATTTTAAATGACCAGCACCAATAAGGTCACCCATACTTCGGATATAGGCGCTGTCGGGTACACCACTCACTTTTGCTTTCTTTGTTTTTCTTTCACTACGCATTTTTTGTATCTTAACCTGCGTGTAAATACTCCTTTTAGTTTCTGCAAATCCCATAAATTATTTTTTATTTGTTTAATATTTTTTTGCTACTGAAAATTTACCATTTCTTATAGCTGCTTCTTTTTTTGATAAAACCAAATGTTTATATGTAATTCCCAGACTCTCACATTTATTTTGACAAGTTGATTGATTAGAAAATCCAAGCTTTTTAGCCAAATCAGTCATACACTCACATCCTTTCATTTGTTTTTCAACATATTCTTTTGTAAGATGCCCAAATTTACCTGCTGTAAATGGTAAAATATTCATATCTACAACTTTGCAATTCCAAACTTTTGGTTGTGTCATTTTTGGGTTATTTTTTAACCAACTTAGTAATTGTGGATATTTTTTACTAAAAGTTTTTAATGCCCAAACTTTATCTTTACATTTATCAATAGCTTTAAAAAGTTGTTTCATTCTATCATCTACATCTATACCCACTCTATGGTCCATATGTCCTGTTGCTATTTCATATATACCATCTTCTCTATTATATGCATGAAAAAATATTGACTCATCATTTTTTCTCCACTCATAAGGTTTATTCCATTTAGCAGCACTTTCAATAATTTCATCATCAGTATATCTCTTTGCTCTCCAACTTTTCATTACTTCACCAAACTGCTCTGTTCCTATTGCATCAATTAATTCACTCATTAATACACTATAATTTGCAGGAGTAGATGGGTCAGGTTGGTGATTTACTTTAATCTTTGCATTTTGTTTTGCACCTAATGGTCCTGTTAAATCTACCTTTTTAATTGTATGATTTCCATCAACTATCGTATTGTTATTCATAATTTTATTATGAGCAACTTCTAATAGAGTATTGTTTTTATCCAAAGGACTAATTGGGATATAAACATCTAATATATGATTTCCATAAACCCTTTGTCCTCTACCAATAGTTTGGTCAGCATCAATTTCCGATGAAAAGTTATTCATTGGAATGATACATTTGATAAATGGATAATCTAATGATTCAATTGACCAGCGAGTACAAAAAATAATACCTTTATTTGTTTTTTCTAATTTCTCAAAACAACCTTTATCATCAATCAAACCTCTAATCAATTCGTACTCTTTATCAATAAATCCATGTTTTTGGCAAAGAGAAACCAAATTCATTAAGTCCTCAACATTTTGTTTACGTGATGTTGGAATATAAATGTGGTCTTTATTATTTTTAATTGCAGCTTGTATGGCTGGTATTACTCTTAATAAATTACCTCTAATCTCTATTGCTTTTCTTTTGAAGAATACGGCAATGTTTTTATTTTTAAGTATTTCATTTGCAAGTTCACCATTATCATATACTTCAATAATATGAAATACAATTTCTGAATTTAATCCTTGGTCAATAGCATCATGCGGTTTAATTTCTAAAGCAATTTTACCAAAGTAATTTTCATCAGCATTATTAATATACGATTTTGAATTTACTTTTCTAAAGTTTGGTGTTGCAGTATATCCCAATACACAATCAGTAACAGATTTCACTACGGGTGATGTATTAATTTTATGTTTGTTACCTGCATACTTATGAACTTCATCTAATATTAGACCTGCTTCTTCTTTGAATTTATGTTTTGTTTTTTGTTTTGTATATACTTCCCAAAACTTTTTACCACTATGCATATTGACATAGAAAAGAAATTTGCCAGTTTGAGTAAATGCTTCTTCTAATAACAATTTAAGTTTGGCATCGGAAGCAGATGTTGTTTCAATACCATAATGGTCAAATTCAGGTTTCTTTCTTAAGTCAGAACAAACAATTACGCTTTTCCAAACACCATCATAAATTGTATCTTCCGAATACTGATTATGTCTAATACACAATTGTTGTGTTGCTTTGATAGTAGGAGCATATAATACATTAATTTTTTTATCTGAATACCACTTTACAATATTTAAGTCAAGCCACATGCGAAGTGATTTACCTGTACCACACGGTGCAATGATTATACCTCTATCATATAAATCCAAATAAGCCTCTATGATTTCAGGGTGTTTCCATTGTTCACCTCTAAATTCTATTTGTTTTGGTTGTTTAGATTTAATCTTCTTTTTAGTAAACATTATTATTGCAGACTCAAATGCAATTTTCCAATTTTCTTTTATTATGGAAAGCAATTGAATTTTATCACCTACATAAAACTCCGTACCAATATCATCTAAACCTGTTTGTTTCCTTTTAGTTAATTCATCCATAACCAATTTGAAGTTAGTATCCATTTTGGTTACAATTTTCGCAGCAGTAATTCTATCTATACCTTTTGGTAAGTAAAATCTATCTGAACTAAATCCCCACAAAGGTAAAGTAGAATACATTTTACCACGCGTTGGAGTAGATGCTTTCATTGCATGATTTACATCGTGCTTCGTAATACCTGATTTGATTGTTACATTTGTAGATTTATTGTTTTCTTTATTTACATATTTCCAAGCATATGGGACTACAAAGTATTGTTTGCGTTTTTTATCATAACCCAAACCATCATCTTTAACTCTTAACATTTTACTAATTTTAAATTTTGACATAAATTATTTTTTATTATTTATTATATCATAGTCATGACACATTTCATTTAATCTACCAAAGAATGATTTTACATTCGGTATTTGATTTACTGATAATGTATATCTTTCCCAATCACCTGTCCAATCAATATTTGTAAGTTCAACATCGTAACTATCTGTGATATTTTCTTTCACCCTATCTATAACGATTTCCCAATTACCCCAATACCAATCATTGCAAAATACAATTTTATATATTTCAGGTTTAACCTCAACACTCCTAATCTTTATTTTATCATCATTAGCGTTCTTAATTGAACTGATATTTTTAATTGTTAATCTCATTAGTTATTTTTTAAAAAGGAAGAGTATTTGAACCAAAATATGTTTGTGTTTTCACTAAAACATTTTGTATTGCATGACAAACATCCATCGGGTTTATCAATTCATTTTTATCAACATACACACCCGTTACGCATTCTAATCCCATTCTAAACATATAGTATTTATCATCTGATTCAGGAGTTTTTCTTAAAACAACATCATGCGATTGGTTATACTCCTTACCATCATTTTGCTTTTGAATTTTAAATACAAAATAATCAGATGTACCATTCACTTTTACTCTATAATCACCTGCTTCATTGATACGCCTACCACAGGCATACATACCAACTATTTTACCTATATTCTTTATTTTTAACACAACTTTTATAATAATGCTATTAAACGAATGTTATCAATTACTATATCTTTATTTTTTAATGCTCCAAAACTAATATCATATCTATCATTGGGTTTATGAACATTGAACATTTGATAAACAGGATTACCATCATTCCAAATTCTGTAATCTCTACATAACCTTACCATATACTCAACATAACTTCCTTTCTTACCTATACCAAATTCATAGTATTCTTCCGCATTATTTCCATCATATACCGCGACTGCTTTCACTTGAACAATATGCATATTTCGTTTATCCAATTTAGCACCTTCTAATTTTTCTATATCATGTATTCTTAACATATTATACTTCTTTTAGGGCCATCTCAAATGTATCACATGCGAATAAAAAATTACTAAAATAATCTATTGTTATTTTATGTAGTGGACAATTTGGATAGTTTAAAATATACATAATTTTACCTTCTTTATCATCCCATTTACCAACTTTATTCACTTCAATCCATACTAATCTTTTAGTGGGTGCTCGTAAATCTTCAAACTGAAATCTCCATTGTGTAATAGAGTCTTGCGTTCTTAAACAAACAAAGCGACCATCACGGAATGTTTGCCCAACCATTTTATCTGGGTTCATTATTTTTAACATTGTTTCAATTTTTAAAAAAAGAATGTGGGGTAGCAACCGCTACCCCCACTCTTTAATCACCAATTACCAAACTATGGTTTCACTATCAGTATCCATATCTTCTGGCTGATTCACTTCATTGAAAAGTTCACCATCATTAGTTTTGATGTACTTTTGAATAAGTTGTTTTACAAACACTCTCTCACTATCCAATCCACCATCATTACTGAAATAAGGTAAGATTGCAATCTCTGCAGCCTCCATAAGAGTAAAGCCATCATAAATAAGTCCGGCAGCCTCCACATTAACACGAGTTGAAATAATAGTTGAAATCTTACTCATATCAGTTTTGATAAGTTGACGAGTAGTTTCAGCAATTTCAGCCAGAGCGTTCAACGAGTATTCATCGGATTCTGGGAATTTGTATTTCAACAGAGCCAATTCACTTTCTTTATCCAACAAGTCCATTTCAATAGTAACGAAACGGTCAAGTAGGGCACGGTCCATAACACGCGTTGCGGTGTATTCACCGCCCACGTTAGCGGTTGCGATAAACGTAACACCATTTGCTACCTTAACAATAGGTGAGTCAATAGCTTCGTCCAAACGTAAGTATCTCTGTCCCTGGTCCAATACCGTCATAAGGATATTGGCAGCTTCGGGGTGAGCACGGGATAACTCATCAAGCAAAATGATTGCATTAGGAGTTTTGATTGCTCTCACAAAAGCCGATTCACTAAAAAATGTACCGGTCTCTTTGTTAAAGTGTGTGTTACCAATTAGGGTAGCACGAGCATCTTGTGTAGCACCCAAATTGAAATAGAAATCAGGACGCTTGAGGGATTTAACCAACGATTGAGCGGCAAGTGTCTTACCACAACCCGTAGGTCCCAACATCATAATATTCTTACCACGCACTGCTGAACGAAGTAGATACTTCCACTTCAATCCTTCAATAAACAAACCCTCAGGTTTCAATTCACTACCTTTTTCGTGGATGAATTGTTTGAGTTGTTCGTGTGTTTCAAATGCCTCACTAATACTATCACACGCGTTATCGCTGATAACATTAGTTAGTTTTTTGAAATCATCCATTTCTACCATTTTGTAGGAAACTTTCCCAGTCTTACCTACATAAGCACGAAAAGCCTTTTCGTTAGCATGAGCCACTTTCATTTTGGTCTTACTAACACCGGCTATCTTTTGGGTAACATCACCGGCTGTATTCATCAATGCGAATGTACGTCCGATTTGAATTACTCTGTAACACTCATTTGTGAACCCTACCACAGTGTCCACTGTCTTTTGAGTACCTTTGCGTGTACTCATACGCTTTGCCGTTTTACGAGCCATAGTTCTAATTTTAATTAGTGATTAAATATATGAAAAAAGGGGGTCAAACCCCCTTCCTTATTTTTTTTCTTCTTTTTTCAAAAACAACTCATTCATTGTTTTGGCGACCTCAAACATATTTTCTACGTTTACATATTTGGCATCCGTTCCATAACTCTCTTTGAATATTTGCCAATCGGATGAATGTTCAAATCTGTCACTTTTCATTTCCGTAATAAAGTAAGAAAGGATATGCATTCCATTTGATTGCATTTTCTTAATTTGTTTACGGGTGTGTTTTGCTGCCGGTCTACCACCATATTGTATTGAATCAGTACCTGTATTAATACTATATGTAGGTTGTCCATCAGAAAAGTTTAGGAAATAACTATCCGTATCATTTGAGTTTGGAATAAGTTGTTTCATAATTGCTTCAAAACACAAACCCTCTGGTGTTGTATTGGTACAATCCAATACACTCATGTGTTGACAAAACTTACGAAATGTATTGTATCGGCTATCGTGCACCATAGCAACATATGGTAAACATTTACCACCACTATCGGTTGAACGAATAGATACCTGCGTATTGATATTACGAGCCATTTCACAAGCCTTAACAATAGCGACAGTTGCCGTAATTGCTCTTTTCAATTTATTGCCACTCATAGAACCCGAATAATCAATTGAGATATGTAGGTTTGCTTTTTTGAACTGGTCAATATCACGTTGATAAAATACGTTATCGTTATCAAAACCAAGAGATGCAACCATACGTCCATCAATCTTACCCTTCTTCAATCGGCTAAAGATTGTTTCTCTACTTTCACTTCGCACTTGCAATTTCTTACCCAATAATGTACCTAACATCACACCACGTTTAACTTCATCAGAATAAAGTACGCGAAGTCCATCTGTTTCCCAACTGCGTGAGGTAAAAGGAAAATCATCACTCTCAAGTAACTTATCGGTCAGTTTCTTCACTACGATACAATCAACTCCCTTACCAATAGATTCACCTCTGTCGTTTTGGTAATCACTACCAACTCTTACCAATTCCGTACCTGATTCCTGAATATCATCCAATTTATCATTCTCTAGCTTTGTGATTTGTTTTTTCTTAATCTTACCATTAAGGAAGTCCTTTTGTTTTTGAAATTTCCTTAACAGAGATTGTAAGGCAGATTTTGATAACATATCTTTACCTTCACCATTACTATCAGATGTTGATGTAGATTGAGAACTATTTTGTCCTTGTGCATTTGTACTACCATTTACACCACCCATATCATCATTCTTACCATCACCTATTTCGTTTATATCAGCAGAAGGATTATTATCACCCGGCTGGCCATATGGATTATTACCATCACCTTTGCCCGGTCCTTTTTGTTGTTGAGATGCTTCTACATATTTGAGTATTTCGGAAACAATATCAACTGCAACTCTAGCAGAGTCTACTGATGATTTCAATCGGTTGATATTCTTCAAATCCAACTTACGATAAATTGAACGAAGTCCTTTCAATTTACTCAAATCCGTATTTTCGTTAAGTAGGTTGACGATACGGAACATATAACTTTCAATTGTTTCTTCCGTAAACTCATCACTCTTTACACCTTTCGTAACCGCCTTATCATTGAAATAATGCTCATACATAGTCACATAGTAATCACGATAACCTGGTGCTGTATTGTATATGTAATGGTCAATACGTCTATCTTCAATCCAATTCGTCAAACCTTGTATAACACTATGCACTTCATCGGTTGGATTACCAAACTTACCAATTTTTCCAGTCGGTAAGTAAACTTCGTTAAGAATATCTACATACTTTTCTTCAACGTTTTTGGTGATTGTGTCACCTATTGCTTTTACTACAACGGTTTCATCGGCAAATGCTGATACGGCATTGTTTGCTTTTGCTGAATCGTTCTCACGTTGAATACTCCGATACAATTTATCAATATTATCCTTTGTATTAGCGAATGTTTCCAACATATTAAAGTCAGATAAGACAATGTGTGAACCTTCGTGCAATGCCAAGCCTACTGAAACGTCAAAGTTATCATCAACGTCAGCGGAAAGGATAACCTTCTTACCATCCGTTTTACTATCACTCTTTGTAGCAAAAGAGACAGGTATAGATTTGTTCGTTACAATTTGAACAAAGTTTGAAATAGCCCGTCTTACTGAAGCCAGTTTGTAAAGGTTGTGGGTTTTCTTATACGCGTCCAAATCTTTCTTTTGGAATGACCCGTATTCTTCTAGATAGTCAAAAGACGTATCATAATCATCATACCAAAAAGATGAGGCATAATTTTTTACCTTACCAATTGCTGATTTGTACCAACTCATAAATGAATAGTTTTTGTGTTAATAAATTGCTTGAATACCTAAATATACGAAAAATTTTTGATATCGCCAAATAAATCGGAAAATATTTTTTAAGTGATTGAAAGTCAATGAGTTATGTATATAAACTTTACATAATACATAAGTCATTGATTATCAATTATTACCCAATTGGTTGAAATTTTACTGAAAAAATGCGTTCAATTTGTTCTAAATAAAAAGGGTATTTTTTTGACTCATTTGAAAATGTTTCTAATAAATGAAAATTATGTTTTAGTTTAAGTTGTGTTTGTTTATCAAAATAAAAATCTTCATTTAAGTTATCCAAAAAATCTTCATTATTTTTAAAAAACAATTCTATTCCAATATTTTTTAAATCATTTTCAAATATAATTGAGTTAGGCATAATATGAAATACATTTCCATAAAAAATTGGATTAAAAAATCTTCTTGTTATAGAAAAAGTGAAGTGAAGATAACTTTCAGGATCATTTGAAAAAGGCATTTGAGCTTCCGATACAATTTCAAAATAAGAATTTGTACTGGCTATTTTTCCATTTTCAAATTGTTTTAATGTGTCTTTTATATCAAATTTTTCAGACTCAGGAATTATTCTCAAATTATTTAGTTTTTTTAAATCAACATTTGATAATAACATATTAGAAAAATAATAAGAATGATTTACTTTATTTAGATTCAAAACATCAGCCAATTCATCAAAAGGATAATTGTGAAACGTAATGTTATTATTTTCAATTAAATTATTTTTAATCAAAAAATCAGTAACATAATCTCGATGTGGAGTTCTATTGTAAGAAAAGTGTTTTAATAAAAATTTTCTTTTATCAGTTATATTTATTTTTTTTGATGGAAATTGGACGTAGTAATCTTTTAAAATATTTTTTATTGTGTTAAAAAAAATATTATTATTTGGTAATTTTTTATCTATATAGTGTTTAACACCGATTGTAAAAGTTTGAAAAAAGATGACCTTATTTAATTGATTAAGCTGATTTAATAATTCAAACCAACCATCTATCCAAATGTGTTCTGCATCTTCTATTATTACAATTTCATAATTTTTAATTTTATCTAAAATAAAATTAATATCTTTATCAGTTATTTTTTTATTATCAATATAATAAGGCATTTTATGTAATACAATTATTTTATTGTCTAATAATTTGCTATTAGAATATTTCCCAAAAATACAATCTATTTCTGAAAATTTTTTGAATAGAATTATATTATTACGGAATATATATGATTCATCTTCACTCATAATTATAAACTGAAATCTTCATCACTTTTAAGGCCTTTTGGAATTTTGGTTTGGTGTTTATTACCAACCACAGTAATTTTTGTTTGGGGTTGATTTATTTGCAATCCTTCCAATAATTCATTTTGTTTTTTTAATAAATTTTTAATTTCATGCAAAGTTGCTAATATATCAAATTCGTGTTTCATATAATAATTTTTTAAAATAATCTGTGTATTTGTAATCTTTTATATAATTCATTAACTTTTTATTATTATTTTTTGATTTTTCTTTAAAATAATCGAATTTATATTGTAAATCTTTATCACTTACAAATTCATCTAAACTTTTATACTCTGAGTTTAACAAATAATATTCGTTAGATAATTCCGCAACCAAATCAGATGGAGCCACTAAAAAAAATGGATTTCCAAAAAATAATCCTTTAAATGTTTTTTCAGTTGCAAAGTATTCCCCATTATTCTTATAATTTATTGATTCAAATATTAAATTGTAATTTTTATAACAATAATCATTAATGGTTTCAAAATGCTTATATTTGGTAAATTCTAAATCATACGAATCATTAATAGAATTTGAACTACAAATTGTATTTGGATATTTTTTATGTAAATTATTTAATAAATCACTTCTCCAACTACTTTCATTCGATGCTTTACTATATGTGAATATTGGTAATTGTGTTTCATCGTATTTATTTTGACCTATCTTATTAATCAAACTATCTAAATAATAATAACCAATGTAATAATAAAAAAATTTAAAAGATAGTTTAAAATCAAATGTTGCAATGTCATTAATTCCTATTTGGTTTGAACCTGTTAAAATTAAATCAATATTCGCTAATTTACATTTTTCAAAAAGTGGTTTTACAAAAACTTCGCCATTAAACCAGAGAAATACCAATTTACAATTAGGATATTTTTCTCTATATATTTTGTATGTTTGATTATATATATCTGACTCAGATACAACAATTATTACATTTTTATAATCTTCAACTTTGACTGCGGGAATTTTTGAATTAGAATTTAATAAAAAAATATCGGCATCCAATTCTGAAAAATAATATTTTACTATATCTGAATTTGAATATATTTTGTGGTCAAATTCGGATTGATAAACTAAATTTTCCTTACCAAATAATCCAAATACCTTACATAGTTCAAATCTGCGTCCTAAAAAAACTATGATATTATTCGGTTTCTTCCGATATAATTGTGCCATATTGTTTAGCTGCATTAGGATTCCTTTTCATAAATATTTCATAAGCTATCTTATGCCTATTTAATTCTATTTGACAGGGGTAATTTTCAGCATCTAATGAATCTACTAAATTTTGTAAAGAATCAATTGTTTCAGCTTTTGCTATATCACCACCACCCAAAACTTCAATCTTTTTTTCACTACGCAATTTTGCTAATTCCTTTTGTTGAAAATAACAAATCAGTAAAACGGCTACTGCGCCAGTTCCTACGATTGCTTTTTGATATTTTGCTATAAATTCTTTCATAGTTTTATTTTTTAGGTATAATAATCCATGCTAAACAATAAATAAAAATCATAGGGAATGGTGCACATATTAATGCTAAAAAAAGTAATCTCCAAATCGTTGGGTCACTATTTGTGTACTCTGCTAATCCACCACACACACCACCTAAACTTTTATCAGTTGTACTTCTAAATAACTTTTTCATAATATATGATTTAATGTAAATGTAAGAATACCCATTGTGATTATTGCCCAAACAATAGCTTTGTAGAAACCATTTTTTGTATGATAATCAGAAAAGTTTAATAAAAAATCTAATAATTTTTCCATAACTGTTTATAATAAATATTAAAAATCTCCTTCAGAAT
>Ga0194115_10007143_pt1 | contig 11159 bp, 10 predicted proteins | sample TA2MahsurfametaG_3_FD_148656 | JGI IMG/M metagenome (GOLD analysis project Ga0194115, IMG submission 148656) | Freshwater microbial communities from Lake Tanganyika, Tanzania - TA2015002 Mahale S4 surface | ecosystem: Environmental > Aquatic > Freshwater > Lake | place: Tanzania: Lake... | reverse complement strand
ACAGGCCCTAGCAGAAAAAAGAGATAAGTAAGTTTTAAGCTCACAACCGATCTCGTAACGCGTACCATGTCATCGCTAAAGCGAGTGTTGGTGCACGGAACATACGCCCTCCCGGAAAGGGTGGAGCAGGCAATTTCGTGAAGACATCAAATCGCTCAACTTCACCCGCGATCGCCTCGGCAAGAAGTTTACCGGCAAAACTCGCGGTTCCCACACCCTGCCCCGAATAGCCGCAAGACGTATAAAGTCCGCGCCTCAACCTTCGAATATAGGGCAAACGCTTCATGGTCACTGCTAGCGTCCCACCCCATGCATAATCAATTTTTACATCCGCTAATTGCGGATAGAGTTTCAGCATATGAGGGCGTACAAAGTTTTTAATGTCGGACGGAAATCTTGTGCTATAAGTTTCACCGCCACCGAACAACAAGCGATTGTCGCGCGTCAAACGCCAATAATAGACAACAAAGCGTGAGTCTGCCGCTGCATCGCGCATTGGGATCAATTCATCAGCGCGCGCGCCCAGCGGTTCGGTTGTCAGAATAAAATTATGTAACGGCATCACGCGCGATTCAGTGTCCTCATGAATGCCATGGAGATAACCATTACCGGCAAGGATCACTGCATCCGCGGTAATTGTACCTTTGGCTGTTCTCACGCGTGGTGGAACGCTTTCGCTCACCTCTATAGCGGGCGTATCTTCATAAATTCGTGCGCCCGCAAAATGCGCTGCTCGCGCAAGACCTAAAGCATAATTTAAGGAATGAAGATGACCGGCAGACTGTTCACGCCATCCGCCATAATAGACATCCGTGCCAAGCGCGGCAGCGATCGCCTCGCGTGACAAAGTCGTAATATCTTTGACGTGATAATCTTTCTGTAAAAGATCGATTTCACGGTCCATATCGCTCAAATAACGGCGCTTATGTATGGCATGGATCAAACCTTCCTGCCAATCGCAATCAATCTCGTGTTTTATGATCAGCGATTTAACGAGCGCTTTCGCTTCTTCACCCAAATCAAAAAGCTGATGCGCGTATTTCTTGCCAAACCATTTCTCGAGCGTTGATTGCTCACGCCGCTGCGCCGAATGGAGCTGTCCGCCATTGCGGCCCGATGCACCCCAACCCACTTTATTCGCTTCGATCAAGACAACGGAATAACCACGCTCTGAGAGATGCAGCGCAGCAGAAAGCCCAGTGTAACCTCCGCCAATGACGCACAGATCCGCTCGCGCATCACTATCAAGAGTTGGGAAATTGATCAGCCCTTTGGCGGTTGCCGCGTAATAAGAAGGCGCATGCCCCTCGCCACTCACCGTCACCGCATCAACCCTTGCGCCTTCAACACAGATAAAGTCTCATCAAGTGTTTTTGTCACACGCCGGATCAATTCATCGGCTTCCACATGTTTGATTACAAGCGGCGGCGAGATGATCATGCTGTCACGCGTCGCGCGCATCACAAGACCATTCTTGAAGGAGATGTCACGACAAATCGTGCCGACTTTTCCGGTATCTGCAAATTTCTCGCGCCGTGATGGCTTATTCGGCACCAGTTCCAATGCACCGATCAAGCCCACCATGCGCGCTTCACCCACAAGCGGATGATCACCAAGAGCAAGCCACTGCTTTTGAAAATAGGGACCGATATCATTCGCAACGCGATCAACAAGACCTTCACGCTCGATGATCTCGAGATTGGCGAGTGCGGCCGCGGCACAAGTCGGATGACCCGAATAAGTATAACCGTGATAGAATTCCTCACCGATACCGATAACAACTTCAGCCACGCGATCGGAAATCATCACGCCGCCCAACGGCAAATAACCGGAGGTTAACCCTTTCGCGATCGGCATCAAATCCGGCTTGATGTCGTAATAATGCGAACCGAACCATTTTCCGGTGCGACCGAAACCGCAAATCACTTCATCAGCAATCAGAAGAATTTCACGTTCCGCACAAATGCGACTGATCTCTGGCCAATAGGTTTTTGGCGGAATGATTACACCGCCCGCCCCTTGAATCGGTTCAGCAATGAAAGCCGCCACACGATCTTCACCAAGCTCGTCTATTTTTTTCTCTAATTCGCGCGCGGCGAGAAGGCCAAATTCATCGGGTGATAAATCACCACCTTCACCGAACCAATAGGGTTGCGGAATATGCACGATGCCCGGAATTGGCATACCGCCTTGGCTATGCATCGGCTTCATGCCACCGAGCGAAGCACCAGCCATGGTCGAGCCATGATAACCGTTCACGCGTGAGATGACGATATCTTTTGAAGGCTTGTCACGCAAAGACCAATAATAGCGCACCATCCGCAAAATCGTGTCATTGGCTTCAGAACCGGAGCCACAGAAAAAAATGCGGCTCATATTGTTCGGTGCGAGTTTTGAAAGTTTTTCAGCCAGTCGAATGGCGGGCGCATTGGTTGTTTTGAAGAAAGAATTATAGAAGGCCAATTCTTTCATCTGCTCATGAACGGCGTCAGCAATCTCTTGTCGTCCATGACCGATATTCGTGCACCAGAGCCCAGCCATTCCATCAAGATAGCGTTTGCCATCCGAATCCTCGATCCATACGCCCTCACCGCGCACCATGATGCGGCTGCCCTCTGCCGCGAGCGCTTTAAAATCAGTAAAGGGATGAAGATAATGCCGCGCATCGGTGCGGCGTAATTCTTCGGTCGGATAGAGATTGGATGCGGCCATGATGACTCTTTTTTCGTTTCAGATGGTTCAGACTAAACATTCAGTAGGAGATATTCGCGCTCCCATGGGCTGATCACGCGCATAAACGTTTCAAATTCAGCCTGCTTGATTGCCCGATAGGTGGCAACAAAACCTTTACCGAAAATGCTCGCAATCTCTTCCGACTCGCTGAAAAGTTCCAACGCTTCCAAAAGTCCCCGTGGTAAATCATAAGGCAGATCATAGGCCGAGCCTTCGATTGGATCGGACGGCTTCAAACCTTCAATCATGCCAAGATATCCGCAGGCGAGTGATGCAGCGATGGCAAGATAAGGATTGGCATCAGAAGACGGAATGCGATTTTCAATGCGCCGCGCTTCAGGCGTTGAATTCGGAACACGCAAACCAACTGTTCGGTTATCATAACCCCAATTCACATTAATCGGCGCAATCGACTTTCTGAGCAACCGACGATAGGAATTCACATAAGGCGCCATGATGCACATGACTGCAGGCAGATATTTCTGCTGACCGCCAAGAAACGCAAAAAACGCTTCCGTTGGCTTTACTTCTTTACCGGAGAAAATATTTTTTCCGGTTTTGACATCAACAACCGACTGATGAATATGCATGGCCGAACCGGGCTCATTCGCAATTGGCTTTGCCATGAAGGTCGCATACATGTTGTGTTTAAGAGCTGCTTCACGAATCGTGCGTTTGAACAAGAAGACCTGATCGGCGAGCACCAAAGGATCGCCGTGGCGCAAATTGATTTCCATTTGCGCGGCACCCTCTTCGTGAATGAGCGTATCGATCTCAAGACCCTGCGCAGCCGAGAAATCATAGATATCGTCGAAGAGATCATCGAATTCATTCACGGCCGCAAGCGAATAGGATTGCCGCCCCGTCTCTGCGCGGCCTGAACGCCCCACAGGCGGCTTGAGCGGATAATCGGGATCTTGATTGCGCTCGACGAGATAAAACTCAAGTTCTGGCGCAACAATCGGCTTCCACCCTTTTGCGCGATAAAGACCCATCACGGCACGCAATAATTGGCGTGGGGCAATAACAACGGGGCGACCATCTTGATGATAGGCATCGTGAATGATTTGCGCCGTCGGATCGGAGGCCCAAGGCACAACGCAAAGCGTTGAAAAATCCGGTTCGAGCAAGATATCGCCATCACCCGCATCAGACGGAAAATTATCCGTATCATCCGGATATTCCCCGGTGATCGTTTGTAAGAAAATTGATGCGGGTAGCGCCATGCGTGGCGCATCCGTGAATTTTCCTACCGGCATCATTTTGCCGCGCGCCACCCCCGCCATATCGGGTACGATGCATTCGATATCCTCGAGCGCGCGCGTTTCGAGCCATTTTGAGGCCGCCGAAAGCCCGTCCGCGCCTCGATTTGGCGTGGAAGCCGATTTCTTCTTGGCCATGATCACACTTCGGGTGCCCTAACGGCTCGCCCGCCCTTTTTTTGCCGAACCAACCGATTTAACCTCGTTGAGGTCTGACCGGGGCGGCCATTCTGATCGTGACTTTGACGATATTTTGGATAATCGCAAGCCGCCTTTTTCCCCAAGTTCAGACTGTATAATTCAAAACTTGCCCAAAACTGCCTGATTACCCCCTTTTCATATTTGTCTCGACGGTTTTTACTGGAGGATGACGAGCAAAGACCGGAGAGGATCGCAACTCGTTTTTTACTATCTGGCCGATTGCGCTTGCGCCGTTCACTCCATGAGGTGTCACATGTCTAAAACTTTAAAAACAGGATCACTTGTCGCGTTGGTCCTCGGTGCCATGACGGCGATGAGTGTTGCCGCCGACCGGGTGGTCAATGTTTACAATTGGTCCGACTATATTGATCCTGCAATTCTCGAAGACTTTACCAAAGAAACCGGCATCAAAGTCAAATATGACGTTTTTGACTCCAATGACCTTCTCGAAACGAAATTGCTCGCAGGTAAAACCGGCTATGACGTCGTTGTGCCCTCCGCAAACTTCCTCGGCCGGCAGATCAGCGCCGGCGTCTTTATCAAGCTCGACAAATCAAAACTTCCCAATCTCAAGCATGTCTGGCCAGATGTGGCTGCGCGTCTTTCTGCCTTCGACCCGGGCAACCAATATGCCGTCAACTATATGTGGGGCACGACGGGCATCGGTTACAATGTAAACAAAATCAAAGAACGCATGCCCGACGCACCGCTTGATTCTTGGAGCATGGTTTTCGATCCGGCTGTTATTTCAAAATTCAAAGATTGCGGCGTGATGTTTCTCGACGCGCCCGATGAAGTTATTCCGGCCGCTTTGAATTATCTCGGCAAGAATCCCAATTCACGCGCGCCTGAAGATTTCGCGGCGGCCGAAGAACTTTTGAAAAAAGTTCGTCCCTTTGTCAAAAAATTCCACTCATCCGAATATATCAACGCGCTTGCGAATGGTGACGCCTGTCTGGTGATTGGCTGGTCCGGGGATATCAAGCAAGCGGCAAGCCGCGCGGAAGAAAAGAGCAAGACCCAAAAAGATCCTAAGAAAAAAGTGGAAGTGGGCTATATCATTCCCAAAGAAGGTGCGGGCACATTCTATGACAATTTGACGATCCCGAAAGATACTAAAAATATTGATGAAGCCTATGCGTTCATCGATTATCTCTTGCGTCCGGAAGTGATTGCGAAAGCGTCAAACGCGATCTCATATGCAAATGGTAACATCGACTCACGAGCCTTCATTGATAAGACCATCTTGGAAGACAAAAGCGTATTTCCTGATGAAGCCACAATGAAGAAGCTCTTCACGGTGCTACCCATCACTGATCAAAAAGTACAACGTGAGGCCACGCGAATCTGGCGCGACATTAAACGCAAGCAATAAAAAACAAGGAAAGGCCCGATCACAATTTGGGCCTTTTTCTTAAATCGAATACAAAGTCGTTTCGTTAAAAATTCAAATATAAGGGCGTCAAATGTCCGCGAAAACACTCGGTGCCGTTCGTCGAAAATTCGCACCTTGGGATGACCCTTCTGCGACGCCGTTGATTGAGATACGTAATCTCACGAAACGCTTTGGTGACTTTACGGCTGTCGATCACGTATCGCTCAAAATCTATGAGCGCGAATTTTTTGCCCTGCTCGGTCCCTCCGGATGCGGCAAAACGACTCTGATGCGCATGTTGGCTGGCTTTGAAGATCCGAGCGCCGGAGAAATTCTCATCGGCGGGCAAAGTATGAATTCGATCCCGCCACATAAGAGACCCGTGAATATGATGTTCCAGTCCTATGCGCTCTTTCCGCATATGACGGTTGAGAAAAACATCGCCTTCGGACTTGAAATGGACAAATTGCTGAAGGGCGAAATCAAAGCGCGTGTCAAAGATATGTTGCGGCTTGTGAAACTTGAGCCTTTTGCTGCACGCAAACCGCATCAACTCTCAGGCGGGCAAAGACAACGCGTGGCTTTGGCGCGCGCACTCGCGAAACGGCCAAAAGTCCTTCTACTTGATGAACCACTCGGCGCGCTCGATAAAAAATTGCGTGAAGAAACCCAATTTGAACTGCTTGACCTTCAAATGCAATTGGGAATGACCTTCATCATCGTGACACATGATCAAGATGAAGCCATGACCATGGCTGACCGCATCGCTGTGATGGACAAAGGCCAATTCATCCAGATCTCATCTCCAGCGGAACTCTATGAGCAGCCAAATACGAAATATATTGCGGATTTCATCGGCGACATCAATTTGATCGAAGGCCGTGTGACCCATAATGAACGCGGTCGCGTCACGCTTGATAGCGATATGACGGGCGGACATATTGATGTTCACGCCGAAACGACGACAGGATTAGGTGATAAAGCCTGGTTCGCCCTTCGGCCGGAGAAAGCGTCGCTTTCGCTCCTTCCGCCAAATGATCCCTCGACCAATTGTGCGCGTGGAACTGTGTGGGACATCGGTTATGTCGGTGATCTCTCCGTCTACCATATTCGACTTGATCAAGGCGGGACAATGCGCGCATCCATTGCGAATACAAGCCGCGTGGTTGAACGTCCCATCACATGGGAAGATCCTGTCTATATCACCTGGGCGCCTGACTCCGGCGTCATTTTGTTGAAGTGAGAGACAAAAATGGCGCGCCAGACCAATCATCGCTGGATCGTTACATTCATCCCCTATCTGTGGATGCTTGCGCTGTTTCTCATTCCCTTTCTGATTGTTCTCAAAATTTCATTTTCAGCGACCGTCATTGCTCAACCCCCTTATGATCCCGTCTTTGATTTTTTGATTGACAGCTGGACTGAGAGCGTTGAGAAATTCAATTCACTCGGTCTTGATAATTATAGGCGGCTCTTCTCGGATTCGATTTACATCTCTTCCTATTTGTCATCGCTTTGGATCGCCGCGTCATCAACCTTTATCATGCTCTTCATCGCCTATCCTATAGCCTATGGAATGGCGCGTGCGCCGAAATCCATCCGTCCCACTTTGGTGATGCTGGTCATACTTCCCTTCTGGACAAGCTTTCTCATCCGCGTTTACGCCTGGATTACAATTCTTTCCGAGGAAGGGTTGCTCAATAATTTTTTGGTCGGGCTAGGTATTATTGATGAACCCTTGCAAATTCTCTCTACAAATACCGCGGTCTATATCGGCATACTTTATTCTTATCTCCCCTTTATGGTCTTGCCGCTTTATTCCACGCTTGAGAAAATGGATGAGAGCCTTGTTGAAGCGGCAAAAGATCTTGGCTGCACCGCTATCGGCGCGTTTTGGCGTGTGACATTCCCACTCTCGCTTCCCGGTGTGATTGCCGGTTGTTTCTTGGTCTTTATTCCCGTTGTTGGTGAATTTGTGATTCCAGATCTACTCGGTGGTTCTGATACCGTTATGATCGGTAAAACCATGTGGGAGGAATTTTTCAACAATCGCGACTGGCCGGCGGCTTCAGCTGTGGCGATTGCGCTTTTGATTGTGCTTATGATCCCCATCATGATCTTTCAATCAAATGAAGCACGCCAGCAGGAGACACGATGATGCAGCGGCTCTCGGCGTTCAATCTTGTCTCTCTAACACTGGGCTTTGCCTTTCTTTATCTGCCAATCCTCATTCTCGTGCTTTATTCATTCAATGCCGGACGTTCGGTTGCTGTTTGGGGCGGATGGTCAACGAAATGGTATGCGTCTGTTTTTGAAAATGACCAATTGCTTGATGCGGCATGGGTGACGGTGCAAGTGGGTGTCGTATCCGCAACTGTGGCCACCATTCTCGGCACAATGGCCGCGATCACACTCGCGCGTTATGGCCGCTTTTTTGGTCGCATGCTTTTTTCAGCGATGGTCTATGCGCCGCTTGTGATGCCTGAAGTCATCACCGGTCTTTCACTTCTGCTTCTGTTTGTCGCGATCAATCTTGATCGGGGATTTTGGACGATTGTCCTCTCGCATATCACATTCACGATGTGTTTTGTTGCGGTTGTTGTTCAATCCCGGCTTGCGACTTTTGATCGCTCTATTGAAGAAGCGGCAATGGATCTCGGGTGCCCGCCCTTCAAAACATTTTTTCGCATCACCTTGCCGATCATTTTACCAGCCGTCATATCGGGCTGGATGTTGGCCTTTACGCTTTCGATTGACGATCTTGTGATTGCAAGTTTTACCACGGGACCAGGTGCTACCACTTTGCCAATGAAAATCTATTCCGATGTACGTCTCGGCGTGAAGCCGGAGATTAACGCGGTATGTTCTTTGATGGTTGCCGTCGTTACATTCACGGTTATCATTGCGTCCATCATGACAAAGCGCCAAGAAGTCGAGCGTGAACGTGCCGAACGCGCGGCACTTGCGGGACGATAAATCATGCCTCCCTATCCGCGCTTTATGGATTTGAATGAACCCGTTTCGCTCGATACACCGATTGCTGCTGATCGCCTGACCCGTGGACAGCCGAAATCAGGAGCAGTTTCAACATCAGAGAATAATGATAAAAAATTCTATTGCGGGCAATGGGCAGTCGATGCGGGCGCCTGGCGCGTCTCTTACACGGAAGAAGAATTATGCGTCATCCTCTCAGGCTCTGGGAAACTCATTGCCGAGGATGGCACGATCTTTCCGTTCAAAGCCGGTGACGCCTTTGTGATCCCTTCGGGCTTTAAGGGAGAATGGGACAATGCGGAACCAGTGAGAAAAATCTACGCGATTGTCGAATAGATCACGAAACGATAGAGAGACAATTATGACATACGCGTTTTGGCGTGATGTCCGGAGACCATGATGAGTGAAAAATTGACTGAAGAGTCGGCGAAATTTCTAAAAGCCTATCCCAACACCAAATTTATCGACACATTCATGATGTCGATCTCGGGTCAGACTTTGGGCAAACGGGAATCCATCAAAGATCTCGAACGCATCTTTAAATCCGGTGTAACATTCTCGGCCTGCGCGGCTCTCCTCGATGTCAGAGGCCACGGCCATGACGCTGCGAAATTGGGTGGTACCGATGGTGATCCCGATGCGGTCGGCTTTCCGGTTCACGGCTCCCTCGTGCCTGTACCCTGGGCTCATGCACCGACAGCGCAATGTATTTTGTTAATGCGCAATGTGAAGACGCGGGAAGAACTCTGGTTTGATCCCCGTAAAATCTTGAGCGATGTCGTCATAGCGCTCCATACGGATGGCTATCGTCCGGTCGTTGCGTGCGAACTAGAGTTTTACATCATCGATAGCGAAAGAACGCCTGAAGGCGGGATCAAACCCGCAAAGCTTCTTCGTACAAAGGCTCAACCACGCGTTGCTCAAAATCTGGGAGTGGATGCGGTTGAGGATTACGCGACTTTTGTGACGGCCATCGAGCGCGCCGCCGCACTGCAGAATATTCCTGCAACCACGGCGGTTGCTGAATATGGATTAGGTCAATTCGAAATCAATCTTCATCATAGTGATGATCCGGTGAAAGCGGCCGATGACGCTGTGTTGCTTCGCCGTCTCATTCGCGGTGTTGCACGTTCGCAAGGACATGACGCGACCTTCATGGCAAAACCCTATCTCGAAGAACCGGGCAACGGACTTCATATTCATGTCAGTCTTGTTGATGCGGCGGGCAATAATCTCTTCGGCGCAACCAGCGGTGACGCACTCCTTGGTCATACGATCGCGGGCTTACAAAAAACATTGGCAGAATCTTTTGCCTTCTTTGCTCCGAATTTTTCGGCGTTTCGTCGATTTGAACCATGGAACTTTGTGCCCGTAAATGCGCATTGGGGATCCAATAATCGTTCTGTTGCTTTGCGCATTCCCCACAGCGATGCGAAAGGGCGCCGCATCGAGCATCGCGCCTCTTGCGCGGATGCCTCACCGCATCTCGCGATGGCGGCTGTTCTTGCGGGTCTTCACCATGGCATTCGCAACAAGTTGCAGCCTTCGCAACCCATTGAACTCAGTCGCGCCGATACGATTGCGCCACCACGCGGGTTTAAGACACCGGCGTCTCATCTTCACGCGGCGCTTGATGATCTTGTTAAGGCAAAGCGGATTACGGATACAATCCCGGCGCGCTTCCTGAAAGCCTATCGCGATACGAAACGCGGCGAATTCAACGAGCTGTTCGAAAGGCCGACGCCCCGCGAATATGATTTTTATCTGTGATCAGCTGCGGTTTAAAAAATTTTCGGCCAGTGAAAGGGCCGAAGAAATCGCCTGATGCATATCAAGATAGGTATAAAGTCCGGTCCGTCCGATAAATTTCATGCGTGATGGTGTCAGTACCTGATAGGATTTATAGAGCGCACGATTGAGACCCGCACGATCTTTTTACAGGATAATAGCGTTCATAATTATTTTGATGATCCGCACAAGGTTTCTCAAAAGTGAGGCTTGTGAAATTTTACGCCTCGCCATGATCGAGGAAATTTTTCCACTCCGTCACGCGTGTCATTGGCCCGTCATGCATGACATTGGCCCGTCATGCGTGAAATTGATCACAGAAAAAGACAAAATACGTGGCGCTGGCAAATCGAAATGATGAAATCGAATTGAGCGATTAGGCAAATGGCTCAATTGAAAATCAAAATATTCGTCAATCGGCTTCGCATTAAAACAAAAATCAAATGCCTCCTCCTGACCATAATGATAGGGCGAAGCTAGAGCCACAGAGATCGATTTATGTCTCAAGATCTCGCCGACAAATTGCGTGTATCCTCTAATTGGAAACCCCACAAAGGTTTCATGCGGAAAATAATCATCCGGCGTATCCGATGTAATCGGAACACGGGACAAAATAGAAGGATCAAGGTCTTCAATGGAAAGACCCCACATTTTTTAGTGTAAGGTCTATAAAAAAACATCGATAACGCGATCGGCGGGAACATGAATCAGTGTTTCACGATTGATCGGTAAAGGCATATGAAGTCCCGTCTCAAGCTGTGCCCAAACCCTGTGACGATAAGGCGTCCATTCGGCAAAGCGTTTGA
>Ga0194115_10007139_pt1 | contig 11164 bp, 8 predicted proteins | sample TA2MahsurfametaG_3_FD_148656 | JGI IMG/M metagenome (GOLD analysis project Ga0194115, IMG submission 148656) | Freshwater microbial communities from Lake Tanganyika, Tanzania - TA2015002 Mahale S4 surface | ecosystem: Environmental > Aquatic > Freshwater > Lake | place: Tanzania: Lake Tanganyika... | reverse complement strand
TGTGACGTCCCAAATGGGGCGGTCAGGCCAAGCCGTCCACCCTCTTGATTGGTAACAGCAACGTTCCATAGTCACTTCCAATGCGCTGCGTGCGTACCTCACAGTCCAACTACCAACACAGGAGAAGCAATGAGTTATCTATTTCAGCTAGAGCAAGTTGACGGCGAGCACCTGAAGCGACGATCGGTTCCTCGCGTTACGATCGCCGGTCAGGTTCGTCGAAAGCGAGTGCCGACCAAGGTCACCGTCCGAGTGACGGTTGAATCCGAAGCGCGGCATCGCGACGGCGCACTCGAGGGACTCGCCCGTGGGCTCGAACAGATCCAAGACATCTGCAAAGGGCTCGGCGATGCCGTGCTCGAGCAGAACATCGGAAGCCCGAGCGAATGCAAACGCGAAGAGGAGAAGACCCTTCGAACGATTGAGATCGTCAAGTTTGCGGTGTTCGCCGACATCGTGCTCGGTGACTGCGAACGGCTTGGTGAACTCATCGTCGACCTCCTCAAGTACAACCTGAAGTTCGACCAGCCGGAGTTCTCACAGGATCAAGCAGCTTCGTTCAGTCCGGCCGACTATCGAGAGGCAACCAGTCAGGCCCGTGAGATTGCTGAGAATCTCGCCCTAGGGGGTGGCGCCAAACTCGGAGGCGTGCTGAAAATGGATGTCCCCAGCTTCGGAGTGTCTCACAGCAACATACGACTCGGCGATTGGTGGGGGTGGCGCCAACAGACCTTTAATCAAATGAGCTACCTTCGGAGTCAACCAGCCAGGTGGCAGATTCTGGAATCAACCCTGGCTACAGACATACCAGAAGTCACCGACGTTCTGACGGTCAATGTCACCTATGAGCTGGTCAGCTGAGTTGACGCCGTTCACCGCATCGAGGGATTCTGACCCCCTAGGCTCGCCCAGCACCACTTCCACCCCACATCCATGTAGGAGAATGAACCAATGCAGCAACATCACCTCACCAAGTCGAACTTCAAACTCGCATCCGAGTGCAAGCAGAAGCTGAAGTACTACAAGGCCAAATATCCGAGCACCCTCAAGGACAACGAGATGCTCGAGTTCTTCGCTGAAGGCGGCTTCATGGTGGAGGCGATCGCGCACGCGGTGATGCTTCACTCGAATCCTGATGCCAGGTTTGAACAGACCTTCGCGCACGGGCGACTGTCAGCCCGAGTCGACGGCTGGGAGGAGTTCATTGGCTATGCGGTGCTGACGGAGATTAAGGCAACGAGCGTAGAGAGTGCCGGTGTGGAGCAGTTTCTCAAGAGGGATGGCACTCCAAAACAGGATTGGTTGCCTTATCTGCTTGACATCACGTTTCAGGTGATGGTGGCGCGTTTGGCAAATCCAGGGTTGGAGATTCGTCCTCGCCTTTGCGTCGTCAACAGGACCAAGCCGTCGAGCGTTGAGGCAATTTATGCAAACATCGACTTGGTCGACGACAAGAATGCTGATCGCGACAAGCCCCGCGCGGTCTTCACGGGTGATCGTGCGGCGCTCGCGGCCGATCACTTCCTGGAATTCATCGATGTCTCGGCGGTTGTCGATGACCTAATGGAAGAAGTCACGAGTGCAACGAAGGACTTTCTTGAGTTTCTGGACGGAGCTCAGTCCGACTACATACCCGAACGTAGGCCGAAGGAATGCAAGAGCTGCGAGTTTCGCGGTACCCATCTCTCGCCGAACGGTTTTGAAGAGTGCTGGGGGCCGTGGTCTGCGGACGTGGCGCACTTGCTGTCCTTCTACCAGGGCTTCCGCTCGAAGGAAGCCAAGGCCGTTTTTGACGAGATGTTGAATTCCGGAAACTATCGCCTGATCGATCTGCCGGACAGAGTCGTGAACTCTGGAGAGTCATATGCCCCGACGCGACGAAATCAGGTTCAAGCTGCCCGCGAAGGCAAAGAAGTGCAGAACCCTCAGATGGTTGACGCCCTCAATAAGGTGGAGTATCCGATTCACTTCATTGACTTTGAGGCATCGCGCATCCCGGTGCCGTACCGACCAGGGATGCGTCCGTATGAACAAGTTGCTTTCCAATTCAGTTGTCACACACTTGAGTCTCCAGACTCAACCGAACTTAAGCATTCACAGTGGCTGAATCTCCGGGACGTCTATCCCAATGAGGAGTTCATTCATGAATTGAGGAAGGCGATCGGCACGACGGGGTCGGTGCTCACGTGGAGTCACTATGAGAAGTCGACGCTGAAGAGTGTCCGTCGTCAATTGCGTGAACGTGGGTCTCTCGATTCGGATCTCTTGGAATGGTTTGAGGGTTTGGTGGGACGCGAGAAGGCCGAGGAAGAAGAAAAGCGGACCAAAAAAGCCGAGGAGAACATACGAATCTTTGACCTGCTTGTCGTATCGCGGGAGTTCTATTGCCACCCACACATGAACGGAAGCCACTCCATCAAGCGTGTTCTCGATTCCATCTGGCCGAACGCCGAAGGTCTCTGGTCGCATCCGTGGTTCAGCAAGTACTACCAGGCCGATGGCAACGGACGACCCATGGACCCCTACAAGACGTTAGTGAATGACGACGCCGATCTCAATCTCGACGAGACCGATGAGGGCGACGAGGCAGCTGAGGGTTCGAGCCCGGGAGGCAAGCCCGTGACCGATGGCGTGGGCGCAATGCGTGCATACCAAGACATGCTCTACGGAAAGCGTCGCGGCGACGAAGCTCATCGAGCAAGGCTGGCTGAAGCGTTGTACCGCTACTGCGGGCTCGACACTGCGGCAATGGTCATGATCTGGAAGTACTGGCTCAGATCACAGTAGAGATCGAGGCGAGCAGTTGACCTCCTGCCGGGGCACTAGTGAGTCAGATACATTAACCATATGCCTGCAAGACGAAAGAAAAATCTTGGCACAAGAAAGCTTCGCGACGCGATTGACGAGCATCTGCAGGCTGATGAACTTCAAGCGGATGACGTCTTTGGAATCGGTGATACGGGTGACATCGAGCTACCTAGGGAATTCATCGGAAGAGACGTAGACACGGCGCAGGAAGTCGAAGCGCTTGCGATGAGAATGGAAAAGATCGCACCGTTTGCGGACTTCGACTTTGAGCAGCACCGACGCGAAGCATTTGCCCGTATGCGGGACGCGATAGAGAGAGAAGACTTGCCCGAAGATCGGCCGCCAGATGATTCGGGATCGTCGTCTCGCGAACGTCAAATGGCCGCTCCGCTCCGCTGGAAGGGCTACCAAGCGCGGTATCTGCCATATCGATATCGGAGCCCGAGATTCCGCCGGTGGGGAATAGAAATTGTGGAGTCGCACGTCATCCGGGTCGGAATAGACCTCAAGCGTCTTGGTGTGACCCCGTCACTCGCACTGGAAGTGGCTCATCAACATCTTTGGCATCACGAGATCTATCACTTCCGAACAGAGCGTGTTGTGGAAATGATCGAATCTGTTCAGTTGGCCAATAATTGTCCTGACGTGTATGCGTTGGGATCTCGACTGAAGTCGAGGCACTTTCTAGAGGAGGCATTGGCGGAGGCGCGAAGTCACAATTCCGTCAAGTCAGAGTTTCGGAACGTGTCGGCCCCGACTCTGAAAGTAATCATGAGTCACCTATCAGCTGAGTCAAAGTGTCTTCCTGCGGGCTATCGCGATTTCCACGTAGTCCAGTCGAGAGACGCCTTCTACGAGGGTTCGGTCGCATTGATAAGGCTTTATCTGGCAGGTGCCGGGGTTTCCCTCAGGAGACTCAAGTACGTGCCGCGCGAGATCGCGTTTACGATGCGGGTTCGAGACACGTCGTATCCAGAACTCAATAAGCGCGAGGGCAAAGCAGTTCCGTTGTATTACACCCCGTAGGGGAGCCGGTGGCAGTGGGTGTCACACCCTGGCGTAATACTTGCGTAACCTCACCCACCAACCCATCTAAGGAGTTCTCATGGAAGTCACCGTCGCCCTTGCGGCCCTGCTCGTCATCACCGTTATTGCGCTGGCAGTCGTTCTTCAGCGAAAGCCCGGTCAGCAACCCCTTGCAGCCGTGGGTCAACAGCCTGTGTTGACGGCGGCTGACATTCGTGAGGCGATTCGTGAGGTGCACGGCGAAACCCTGCGCGACCTTGCAGATCAAGCCAAGATTGATCGTGATGATGTCATCAGTACCGCTACTAGGCAGGTTGGCAGTGTCATTGACAGCACCAAGAAGGAGATCGAGCAGACCATCAAGGGGGTTGAGGCAGAACTTGATCGCTTGCGTCAAGCCAATGTCGAGAAGTTCGGCAACTTCGATAATGCAGTAGCGAAACTGAGCGCTGAAGCAGCGGCCCTAACGAAAGTACTGTCGTCGGCTCAAGGTCGCGGAAGCTGGGGAGAGCGGATGTTGGAAGACATCCTGACAAACTCGGGATTCAAGCGGGGAATCAATTACGACGTGCAAGAGACACTCGCTGAGGGTGGGCGACCAGACTATTCATTTTTCCTTCCGCCGAACCGGGTGGTTTATCTGGACTCGAAGTTTCCACTGGAGAACTACATAAAGTTCTGTGAGGCGACAGAGGACGCAAGTCGTAAGATCCACCGCGATGCGTTCTTGAAGAACGTCGAGCAGCGCGTCAAAGAGCTCGAGAAACGTGACTACGTGAACCAGAGCGATCGACAGGCACTTGACACTGTTCTGCTGTTCATCCCCAACGACGGAGTGGTTTCCTTCATTCAAGAGAACAAGCCGACCCTGATCGACGACGCAGCCCGCAAGCGGGTGGTATTCTGTTCGCCGCTGACGCTGTACATGTTCCTGAGCATGATGCATCAAGCGGCCTCGAGCTTCTACATGGAACAGAATGCAAACGAGGTGTTGCGCCTGCTTCAGAAGTTCAGCAAGTCGTGGACGGGCTATGTGAAGTACTTGAAGGAAGTCGCGAAGCATTTCGACAAGATCCAAGTGAAGCTCAAGGCAGTTACAACGGGTCGTCTTTTTGACGCAGTGAACAAGCCGGTGTTGGAGATTGAGGAGCTCGCGCGGATCCGGGGAATTGATGCCGGCAGTGAAGGTATTGCCGAACTCAACCAAGTAATCGCGGAGATCGAAGGCAGTGACGACGACTCCGAGGATGCCTAGCGTTTCAATACTTCGGCGAGGCATGCTGCTCACACTGAGGTGATCGCCATTTCCAGGGGAATGGCTCACCAGGCCAGTACCGAGGAGACGAAGACCACTAAGCAATAACTTCTGGGGTGCTGAATATCCTGAAGCACGGCAAATTCCGAACGGGGGTAGATAACTCCGAGTCGGGTCTCGCAGGCGCCGAGCAGTCGGACCTCTGGATCCCTGGCCCCACTGGTTTCGACAGATACGACCCTTCAAGGAGGCAAACCCCATCGTAATAACCATTGGGGTGAATTAGCGGTTGAAAATCTATTGAAAATGACAATAGATTAGACATCTAGAAAATAATATGACCGCTTGCAGGAGGTTGTAACACGTGCTAGACATAGTAGCCATGAGTCACCAATCAGTCCCGACCATCACGGTCACTGCGAACGAAGACGCCTCCCACCTGTCCCATCCCGGTGGTACCGCAGGAAAGGGAGATAACTTCGGCGCGCCCGAGACAGCTGCGGATCGATTGGCATCACGCGCGCATCACTCGCTTCGGATCGATGCGAAGGGAGTGTTGCAGGGCGGTCGAAGCCGCCGTTACCAGATTGGTTCCACGGCGTCGATCAACTGTTCGCTGAGTTCCGTGGGTGCTCCTTGCGTGGATGAGGAGTTGCTTGTTCCGAGGACGACCTTGCTAGGTAAGTTGCCGGCTGATGTTGCGTCTACCGTGCGAGAAGCGCCGGCTGGCGATCCAGCAGCAAAGACCCTCGGTCGGAATCTCGATCGTGCCAAAGAGACGCATCAGATCCTGCGGGAGTATCACGAGGGTGGGATAAGTGAGCGGCGTAAGGATGCTCTCTGGACTCGCTTCGTTGAACTGAACTTCGCGTCCACGCGTGGTGCATACCTTGTCAGGTTGAGGAGTCACTTGGAGCAACAGAACGCGGATTGTGCCGATGCCCAGCTCCGAGGTTTCCGGAAAAAGAACCCCTCTTCGGGGTTCTCACAAGTAGACCTCCAAGTGTTTGCTGTCCTCTCAGAGTGGTTCCTGAACCCCAAAGTTGTCGCGAACTACAAATCGGACCTCGGAGTCCTACTGTCCACGTGGCGCAAGCAGGACATCAAGCGCGACGTTATGAACTTCCTCGTTGATGCTCGGTTCGTGGACCTTGCAACTGACGACGATGGCGACGGCGAGCACGAGGACGACTGGGAGCGAGAGGTGTTTCGTCGTGGAGCCGTTCGGAACGAAGAGCGTGAGTATGAGGTCGATGCAGCGGAGGCGGTGGAATCCTCGGTAGTGCTCGACGTAAGGGCGATTGGCGATGAGGTCGAGGAGGCGCTACTGGCCCTTGCTTCAAAGGGGACGGAAGAGTCGGCCGCGTTCGTACAGTTGCTCCATGCGCTCGAAGAGCTGGTTGCGAGTCGCAGTATCTCGGTGAGGGACCGACTCGTTTTCTTGGTCAGTCTCTGCCATAGCGGCGAAACAGCAGGCCAGGTCGGTGGTGTGAGTGCGAATTTCGCCCGTCAGATCAAGCTTCGCGTGAGGACAAAACTCGAGTCCCTGTGCAAAGCGCGCGGCGACTCGTTGGCTGGCCTTGCGCTCGTCTGTAAGGAGATTCAGGAGAGTCGAGTCGCAAAGCGCAAATCACACCGCAAGAAGTAAGTTCCCAGAACCCACAAGAGGAGGAAGACGATGACAATTCACACCGCGCACCAGAGGCACGAACGTATGGTCGGTTTCTCCGACCTGCCAGCCAGGTCTGTGGAGGGAGCCACTTACTTTGAGGGGGCTGTGCCGATCGAGAGAGTTCGTGACGAGCTGTTCGGGTTTAGTGTAACCACGGTGCCGTACGGCTACCTATGGGATCGGGGTCTCAGAACAGACGACGAATCATTTGCTGTCGTAAGAGAAGACACGGGCGAGCTCATGGCCCGCGTCTCGGCGAAGTACGAGGTTCACCAATACTCAGACTGGTTACTTGATCTGCCGGCGGAGATCCTGAAGTCCAGTGATCTCGTCATTGCCGAGGCGGCAACATTCGACCGCGGTCGATGGGCGTCGATCCGGCTACGAGTGCCTGCCACGCTCGTTAGCGCGACCGTGAACTATCAGCCCGAGCTCTACGTGACCACTTCACACAACAAGAGCCACGCCAGCAAGTTCAAGGCTCTGGTTCTCATCTTGGTCTGCAGCAACGGGTTGATGGCCTTGAAAAATTCGACCAAGACCGTGTACCACCTCAAAGGGCAGGACGAAGCAAAGCGTCAGATCGGCAAGGTGCTCGAATTGTTCGCGGCCACGCAGAGGCACTTTGATGAACTTGTTTCAAAGCTGGTTGAGGCTCCCGCCACGGATCGACTACTGATGGAGGTTGCGAAGGCGTTTTTCGGCGTCAAGGACACAGCTCAGCAAGGCGATCCAGGGCACCCGAAGCTCGAGAAAGTGCTCGACTTGTACCACAACGACCATCGGTGTATTCCGTGGCAGGGCACCAAGTTCGGCGTGTTTCAGGCCTTGAGTACCTACGACCACTACTTCACGCGTTCGGACGGTGTCCGTTGGGCAAAGAACAGCCGCGCCATTGCCTACGGCGGTCGGGAGAAGAACGATCAAAAAATCCTCAAACTGCTCGAACAAGCCAACTAACAAGGGGGAAGTCCACCATGGCAGCAATCGTCAATATCCCCGGGAATCGGGGAGCAGCCAATGCCGGCGAAGACATCGTTCTGCGTTACCTGGCGGCCGAACTGTCCGATGAGTTTGCACTCATTCCGAACATCACCATTCCCTACGGACCGAACCGCGCGGAGGAGCACGACATCATCGTCGTCGGTCCGGACGCTGTGTTCGTGTTAGAGGTCAAGACGCTCGTCGGAGATGTCGAGATCACCGAGCAGCAGATGTTCGTAGATGGAGACATGCGATCGAATCCTTGGACGACGACTCGGATCAAGGCGCAGAAGCTAGCCAGCAAGATCGAACTCTCGCTTGGTGCGTCACCGAAGGTTTGGGTAGAGCATGTCGTCGTGCTGAGCCGCTCGCCGAGGAGCTTCAAATGCGCAGAGGTCTATCGCAATCGAGTTTTCGTCGGTGCCGACGAAGTATTGCCAATGCTTCTTTCGCCCGCGCGGCTCATCCATCCCAAAGGGCACCGTCTCCATGTCGGACGGCGTGATGCGATCGTGGGGGCTATCTCTGGCGACGCAACCGCGCGAGTGCGCCAGCGGGTTTTCAAGGAGTACACCGGCCTGAACCTCATTCACCAGCAACCGGATCCGAACGGCTTCGAATACTGGGCAGCCGAGCACCGCCTTCACGGCGGTGCCCGAATGTTGCAGGTGTTTCGCGCCGAGGTTCGCGACAGGGACCAACACAACGGGAGGCGCTTGGAGGCTGCACGAAGGGTTGAAATCGCCGAGAAGATTGGTCCGAGCGCAGACGTCATCGCTCCGCGGGAGAACTTCGAAACTGACGCAGGTGAATACGTTCTCGTATGGCCGGTGGTCGACTCCCCATCGTTGCAGAGGTACCTCGCGGAGCACGCCGCAGTAGGTGACGGAGATGATCGACGGCTTCTCACGGACGATGACGCCCGACGCCTATTGGAGGGATTCGCACATGCGTATGCCGATGCCCATCGCGCAGGTTACGTATTCGGAAAGATGGCTCCCAGCGCCTACGTGGTTCGCCCCGGTGGGCGTGGCGCGGTAGTGCTGCAGTATCCGGTGCCACAGGAATCGACCGATCAATCCACTGACCTTGAGCAGCTTCTGGTGATCGCAAAGACGATCGCGGCCCAGGCCGAGCGGGGCGTCTGCTCTGCCCTCGTGGAACGATTCGAGACCGCAATGAGTTCCGTCGTCAGGGCCGAGGTTCCAAGTGCGGGTTGGCTCGCAGCGGCCTGCCAGGTCGGTGTTGCAGGTGATCAGGCCGTAACACCGCTCGCGGAACTCTTCGAAGAGATCCGCGAGATCGCAACGCACGCCTATGGGAAGACCTACCGGGGCAGGTCGCGTCGTTTGGGTCACGAGGTCGCAATTCGAACGGAGCGCGGTCGGCCCGGACGAAGCTGGGTTGACAGGGAGGCCTCCGTATTGAGTCGCCCAGAGGTTCGGGGACTCCCAGGAGTAGTGCAGTTTCTGCACCATGGCGTCGTCGACCTAGGTGGGTTCCTTGCAACGGAGTGGGTAGATGGGATTCCGCTGACTGCGCTCCTCGACGCGGGGGCGTTCTCGGACGCACCCCAGGCGGTTGACGCAACATTTCAGTTGTTGGAGATCTGCCGCAGGATGCATCCGGACATGGCTGGACTCAAGGAGATCCTTGATTCGGTAGAGGGTGAGCTGGGCCTGGACGAACTGCGACAGATCGAGCAGCTCCGCCGTTCCGGCATCGCCCACAATCACATCGAACCCTCCAATGTGATCTGGTCGGAGAATCGTGGACCAGTGCTCGTGGACTTCGTTCGGGCCGCGGAGTTCGGGCGGGAGATACCGGCGCGCCTCTCGCCCTACTGGCCGACAGATCTCTCGCGGTCACAGTCGAATCCGACGGCTGACCTTTACGCGGTGGGGCTGATCCTTCTTGTGATGTTGACGGGACCAATGAAGCCGCAGCGTACGAGTGACACGGTGGAAGGTCGCATCGTGGAACTGCGTCGTAACAATCCCGAACTGGCTGAAGTTGTGGCAAAGGCGACGAGCACCAGCCCAGCAGTTCGGTTTCAGAGCGCTGACGAGTTCATCGACGCGCTGGCGGCATTCCGAGTGGTCGCGAACAGTGCACCGACGGTGACCGACAGCATCCAGCTCGTCCGTCGCGTCGATTCGCTGATCGACGCCGGACGAATCGACGATGCTCTTGCAATATGCGAGGAGCGTGGCTGGCACGAGACGGCCCAGCAACTGCGACGAAAGCGTGACCTCGTCAGAAAGCAGGGACGGGAGCTGTTGAAAGTCGACGGCGTGACGCTCAGTTACCTCGGAAGACGCGAGGTCGGCCCCGGAACCACTGGCTCAAACTCGCGGTACGAACGGGGAGAAGCACATGTGTATCTCGCAAAGCTCGATGATGGGGGAGTCCTGGAACTGCACACCGTCACGGCGAAGCCGATTGACGAGACGACTGGGCAGGAGTCTCCAGTTCAGGAAACGTGGGTTCAGGGCGACCTTGAGTTCGGGCTACCGAGCCAGATGAGGCTCTTGGCGGAGCGACGAAGGTTGACAGTGAACCCGCTTGTTCAATCCGAAGTCGACGACTGCTCGGCTGCCGACTCTTCTTCGTACTGCCAGATTCGGCAGCTTCAACTGAAGAAACAAGCATGCGTTGGCGATCGTTGGGATGCGACCACGAAGAAGGTCACGGTCGAACTACTGAACCAGGGTGCAGGGGGCATTGACGTCGGCCAGTTGTTGAAGAGTTTTGGGGCGGACGACTTCGGTACGCGAGAACATGTAATTGGTGACAAGTCCAAACTGCGGGGCGACCTCTGCGTCAGATTTGAAAATCGGGCGGTGCACGTCCCTGCCGTCACGTTTTTGGTCTCGCGACTGTTGCCGCTGAAGAACATGGTCGGCTCACCGAACGGAGGGTGAACCGAAAGACGCTTGGAGATACAAACAGTCACTTTAAGGTAGATGTAACACACCTAGAACAGGATCCACATGGCTACGAATGGGAATCAGAAACGGCAGGCTCTTGACCAAAGGCGCATTGAGAACTTCAAGAGGCTCGCCCAATCTCGGGTTACCAACGTCATCCGCACCCTGCGGATTCTTGGCAACCTCAGCAACACGTCCAATTACGTCTACACCGAGGATCAGGTCGGAAAGATTTTTGCGGCGCTACGTGAAGAACTCGACCTGGTCGAACGGAAGTTTGAGGCAGGAGCACGCCGAGCGAAAGAGCAGCCGTTCAAGCTGTGACCAACCAAAAACAAAGAGGCCCCCACATGAAAACAAAAGTGATCCGAGTAGCCAAGCCGAGCGCCCCGGCGCTCAACCTCAAGGAGTTCTTCTCGGAGTCGTACGCCGTGCCGCCGTACCAGCGCGAATTCAGCTGGACGGAGTCGCAGGTTGACGACTTGTACG
>Ga0194115_10007136_pt1 | contig 11167 bp, 8 predicted proteins | sample TA2MahsurfametaG_3_FD_148656 | JGI IMG/M metagenome (GOLD analysis project Ga0194115, IMG submission 148656) | Freshwater microbial communities from Lake Tanganyika, Tanzania - TA2015002 Mahale S4 surface | ecosystem: Environmental > Aquatic > Freshwater > Lake | place: Tanzania: Lake Tanganyika... | reverse complement strand
TCCGACTCCACCTCATCAATAGTCAGCCAGTAGGTTTGCAGGTCACCTTTGCCTTTCGCAGACACGAGCGTCGTACGTTCCAGTACCCAGCTACCTTTTCCGGCATCAATCAAAAGGGTAGCCGTCTGCTGCGACAGATGGATACAATCCCTTTCGCCTGTGGACTCTATCCTTGCAGCGGTATTCATGGTGTCGCCGAAAAGTTGAAAACGGGTCTTCTCCCCCCGAAGAACGCCTGCCATAATCGGACCCGAATGGATACCAATCCGTAAAGCGAGCTCAGACGTCCCCGGTCCAAGCCAAGCTTCCAGGGCATGGACCACACTACTCATTCGTTGCATCACCTTTCTAGCGAACGTACATAAGACGATGGCTGTATACCCACAAGTGTTAGTGATGGAATCAGCCCAACAACATATACGAGTAATTCCATTCAAGGCAATTGCTTACCGTGGTCGCTTCGAGGTTCTGGAAGTCCACTGGCAGCAACATAGCAGTCACCAATAGTTTCCACCTTGAATACCCCCTCACGCTTAGCAATCTCATCAAATGCTTCAAATACACTCTCCAGAAGAGTAAATACATGGCTAGGCTCCCGGACGGACGACCAAGCAGTGAAACCAGCGATGTCTGCGAAGAGGACAGAGGCTTGGGGGAAGAGATCCGCAATGGGTTTTGATGTCATCTTTCGCTTGATTTTTTGGCCAATCGGGACGGATTGAATAGTTCTACTTCATCAGCATCTTCCATAACAGAATCATTAAGAGCCGGAGCCATACTTTCGGCCATGGAATGAAAGATATTGGCGACTCTGTTGGCCTTGCGACCTGCATCCTTGCGAACAAATGAGGACTCCCTTCGACTCAAAGCATCATCCTGTTCATCCTTTTCCATCAGACGGTCTCGTACGGTCGCCGGGAACAAGGAGTTTACAATTGCCAATGATCTCTTTGCGGTGTTGGCTAGTCGGGTTTGTCTTCGCCTGACGATGGTATCATAAAGTAAGAAGAAAATTGTACACAACATCGCGACGAAAGCACCGGCCAAGATTGCCAGACTGGGTGTTTTCGTTTCATTTTCATCTGGGGTAGCTTCCATCAAGAAGATTTCAACAAGAAACGGTGCCGAACACTCATCATTGTCACTGACGGACTCGTTGGCGAGTCATCGATGTGAAACCGTCAACGTGCTTGCGGAACGGAATCGATGGAGCTCATCCTTCTCCAGAGGTCGAGCCGCCTCGTCCCCATGAAGATCTATTTCTATGGACTGGCTGTTGCATTGATCATGGATAACGCAAGATACGCCTTCAGTCTTCAAGCTTGGAGATTCGCCCGGGCCCTCAAAGAGAGTCTTCCACGGAAGCTCAACAAACAGAAAGGCGACCAGAGATTCATCGGCCGAAATAATCGGTTGGAGAAAGAAAGCCGACCCCGGTGCCTCGATGGCAGCCCACATCACAGTCGATCGGGTGGCAATTAATCGATCAACAGCCGACTTCAACAAAGGAGAACCCATGTAGTTGTAGTTGACAGCCCGAGGATCAACTGGTAATGTAGTCTGCCAACCAACCGCAGCGATGCCTTTCGAGTCATCACTGACGATAACATCATCGTTCAAAATCATCATAGAGGGTAGAGAAATCATTGGACCGAAATCTTGTCCCTCTGAAACTTTCCAGACAGTAGGTGTGATCAGATCCGACTCTTTTCCATCGGGAATCCATCTGTCTACGTGACTCTTGCTGTAATTGGACCAGGCCTGTCGATCCTATGTAAGTACTATCATGGATACTAATGTCGCCCCGATCGATGCTCGGTTGATCCAGAGGTCGAAATCCGCAAATGTTACAAACGGCCATGTTTGACTTTTCGACATAACGACAGCCATCAGGCTCATCGTCTTGAGGGCCTCGATGATCTTGTCCTGATGAAACTGAACATTCACAATCAATTGATCGGCGAGGTCCAAGAACTGTGAATGTGTCATGTTACCGTTAGGGAACGAGGAAGTGCCGTATTCAGGGTGAAATGGAAAGGAGTAGTCAAGGTAGGCTTACCTCTGCTTCCATCACTTCGTCCTTATGGGCGGCTGCAACGTGCATCATTCGCATTCCCAAGAAAACTGTTGCACCGAGCAAACCCCCCAACCCCAATACTCGGAGGATAGTCCAAAGCCAAGCATTTGTGCAACAGGATCCAGAAAGTTCATTTCGATCTTCGTCAACTGTAAGATGTGCGCTACTTGTGTCAGACATTGCGTCTTGAGGTTTGCTTGTAATGGAGGGATGTCCCCTTCTTATGGCATCAAGACCACGGGACGATTCCTTCTTCGTCACGGCATTTTCAGCCAACATCTTGGTCTCCCTCGTAGAAGCTGAAGACCCTGTACTATCAAGAGTATCATTATCTCCTCTTCCTGTAGCCATGTTGGGAGTGTTGTTGGGTACTTGCGTACAACATTTGTGAACGGAACAGTCCGAGGGTGAAGTCCCAACGAGAACCAACCCAGAAAAGGCTTGGGGAAAAGACCATCATCACTATCAATTCCATAAAAACTCCGTCCCACGTCTGTCAGTGGGAAGCGGATCCCATTATCACTATCAATTCCATAAAAACTCCGGCCCACGTCTGTGGGAAGCGGATCGCCCCCCGAGCGTCGGTTAGCTACAATGTAGACGTAGAAAACGGCGAAGTGGTGCCTGTAGTGGGGGGGATTCCTTTCCGTCGATACAGCGCAGCCGTGTCAGAATATTCCTTGACTGTGTGACCCCGCTGTCCGTGGCAGTTCCAGAAGTGCTATCGCCTTCTTCAAGTGGTAACCCGAACAAACTTTGGTCCCAGTTTCGGGGCTTAAATCATGCATTGACAATTAATTAATGGAAGCAATGACAACCGAAAGGACCTGTGATATCAGGGCATGAGTGAGTCTTGGATCAAGGTCACTCAAATCATGGCGCTTTGTCCCAACCGGTAAATCACCAATCATTGACACCAGATTCTCATAAATAATCATTCACCTTTTTTCGCAATCGAATATCACGAATATTCGGTGATCCGAACGTGATGCGAAGGCCATCGAACTCAACTTTTGCTTCCGGCTTTCAATAGGAGAAATTGCAGGATTGATTTTTCAATAGGAGAAATTGTAGGATTCACTGTCACTTCGGCCGATGGTGAATTCCCACCCCATTGTCCGTTCGGCGAATGTGAAACCGCGATTCCAGCAAATTTCGTGGAGGGAGTGAGATCAAGGGTTCTCAAGTCATAGCGCATTGTTCCATGGGTTAAATGACCGTCTAGAAGAAGAATTCCTCGACAACAAATTCTCATGAATGGCGCGTTGGGCCGTGCTAACTGCAACAATAGCACGACTTACCCGAACGATGTCCATTGGGGGAAGTGACTATTGTCGTTTTCTCTACATGTCAAAAAACCTATGCTTCGCTGCGAGTTTGACTGTGATCAAGTCATCACTGTCACTCATCGCTCTGCTGATGTCGTGTTGGTCAATGTTAACAACGGTAACATACATACAGTACCGGTATATATATCCCTTGGACCCTTCCATGGAATGTATGTAGACAACCTACATACGTTATAGTAGTGGTTGTGCTCGTGACTCATAACGTGATAGCGATGACAGTGATAATGGTCCTCATCACTCACCGTCAACCATCGAACCCATGATTTTGGACGTAGTGGCTGCACCCCTGTCGCGACGTCCATAGGAGGAAAGGAGGGGATTCCTTATCTAGACCATTCCGCATCTGATCCTGACTAGCTGCAAGAAACTCGGTGTAGTGTGGAGCTCGGATATGGGGTTGATAGGCCAATATACTCAATGTACTTTGATCGTATCGATGGTTCCCGAGTGATGATCCTGGAGGGGAAATGCACTCCTCGGCCCAAGCACATTCAGCGTTAGGTTTCACTATCAAGTCCACAAAGCGAGATGGATTGACATACCCTTGCGTATTACCGGCGTAACTTGGACCGCCTCGAAAGTTCTCTTTGTTGTAACCGAAGTAGGAATACGAGTCTGACCAAAAACAAAACGTGAGAGTGGAGAACTAGGATCGAACAATCCAGATTCGAGTGCCGAACGTAATCATTGTACGTCCCTTTGATCGGACGCCTTCGCCTGAACTTACCGGGATGCGTTAGACGTTCCATATCAGCATCTTGGCCTTTCACCAAGAATACACCGTGGAGTTGGATAATCTCTTCAATAGGATCTAGAGGTCCGACAATTGTCCCCCCACCGTCAAACCAAAAGATCGAATCGTGTTCATGAACACTCTCGTTGATCGCAAGAGACTTCCATGCATAGTTCTTTAGATTTCCCGAGATGTGTGGTGGAAACGACGAAGGAAACCCATCTCTCCATTTCAACGTCAACAGATTCGGATATTTCTCCACCTCTTTAAGTTGTGCTTCGGACATTCCTAAATTATACACGACCATTTTTCGATGAGGTTCCCAGTAGTATAGACTTGTCGCAAAGTTAGATAGGCCATGAAAGTACCCACTATTGGCCCCCGTCACGACAATCATACTATCATCGTTCTTCTCTCCCCGTCGAAGAGGTGGTAATTTCGGTTGACACCGATTCGCAAAAACGACAGCCGTCTCTTTGTTTGGAGGTCGATACATGGTACGTCCACGGCATTCATAGTTCGAAGGACAGTCGGAGTCCTTCTCACATGGACTATGACAAAAGGCTCGCCATGACGTGGCTGCCGTGTCGTTGAAACTCGGTTTGGGGTTGTTGTTGTTCGACTTATTGTTGGGAAAAGAGGATTGAACATAGTCGACCCGCATGACACTACGGAATCGTTGGGCGAGTCGGAATTCTTCATCGGGTGGTCGTGACTCCATACTCCCTATCTTCCCTGCCGATGTCGTAGAACGTTGAAAATCAAGGACACATCCATGATGGGGTGACGCTGCCTTGTACGTCGCCCCCACGACGGGTACCGAACCATATTGTTCCTCCTCTTCGACGGATAATTCCTTCAGACAAGACATTAGACAATCTTTCATTTTCAGATCCGAAATAGCTTCAAGTGAAGTGGTTGGTGCTTGTGATAGTTTGGGTAATTTTTCATTCCAATAGGGACGACAAGTCCCTCCGACTGCACATACCGATCCCGCTGGACAGTTACCATGATATTTGCAGGGTCCTTCTCCGACTAGTGAGTCTTCTAGATTCAAAATTTCGAAGTGAGAATCAGACAGGTAGGGACTAGAATAGAGCTGGATATAGGAGATGACCAAAACTGCCAGAGAAGATAGACCAACACATGGGATCCAATACCGACTTGTTGGGTTGCTGGTTCGTTTCACTGTCAGGTCCCGATTTCGTCGGCTTTTCACCGCCGTCGCTTTCGTACGCATGATATGACGCCTTTATGGTGATTGTGGTGTAGAAACACAAAAAATAATAAAGGTAGGATAGAGATCGGAACAACGAGGGAGCAGGGGTGTGGGGGGGGGTCTTATCTGCAAACAAGAATACTGCATGTGAGACACAAGATATGACCGAAACTATCATACTTACCGTGTCATCTCATGCCGATAGAAAAATGGATACTTACCTATTGGGCATACATATACGTCCCGGCATGGACAATTTTCTTCGCCCTTCTTTCCTCTCAGCCAATCACATTCGGTTCTGTGAAGTCCCGGAACATAAAGTTAGATACCGGAACGACGGATAGACGCTGCCATCCTTTCTAACTGTAAAATACGGATGGGAAGATGAATGACCCCTTCGCCTCCCTCCGTTCCGTTGGAATGTGGAGGAAGAATTTGCAAGATATGCCCACACGTGTCCGTTGCGACATGACAACATCAAATTGTGACATAATGCCACCAATGAAAACACTATCGATTGGCGATAACATTGATTCCGGATGTTATTTATACGTGCGCAGGTGTATCGATTTTGCGACCTTCGCCTTTCTCTCCTCCCTATTTTGCAACGCATCATCGACATCGAAGATCCTACGACCGACCACGACCACGCTTTTTTTTTTCTCCAAACACTCGCGCCTTCCAGACGTCGGTCGTCATCCCATCACACATCACCCATACATCACTTATTGTTGAGGTGGGTTGACTCTTCACCGCAAAGACTACATACAGTTCTTCATCCATCAAACATCATGGCTCATTTGCTTTCCAAGTCTGTCAAGAACCTTGTTCGCAAGGTATGTTTTTTGTCGTCGGTCATGGACACCGACGAACGACAAGGATGGTCGTCGTGACCTTCGCCTTTCTTCTCGAACGAAAGGAACATCTCTTTGGATGTAAAGGTTCACTCACTGTGTCAACTGTCTATGCTCACCATCTTGTCCCCTCCTTCTCTCGAACTCTCTCGACGTCCATCGTTTCAAATCTATCGACTTAACCCTCTACGCGGATACTATTCATTTAACTTTAGGTTCCACTCGGACAACTTCAACAACAGAATGTTCGTACGGTCACGACACTCCATGAAACTCTCATGGCTCAGGTTCCGGAAAAACAAAAGTCCTTGGCTGCCTTGAAGAAGGAACATGGATCAAAGGTTATTGGAGAAGTTACGATTGATCAATTGATTGGTGGTGCTCGATCTGTCAAATGTATGTTATGGGAGACATCGAATTTAGATCCCGAAGAGGGAATTCGTTTCCGTGGATTGACAATTCCTGAATGTCAAGCTGTCCTACCCACCTACAGTGGGATTCAAGGTGATGGTGAACCATTGTTGGAATCCATCTTGTGGTTACTCCTAACATCGGAAGTCCCCACGAAGGAACAAGTCGATTCATTGACACAAGATCTCTATTCTCGATCGAAACTACCTGATCACGTCGTCCCACTCCTCAAGTCCCTACCTAAGGACATGCACCCTATGACTCAATTCACCATTGGTCTTAATGCCTGTCAGACTGATTCTCAATTTGCCAAGGCCTATGCCTCAGGGGCTCCCAAGACTCAGTACCATGAACATGTCTTGGAGGATGTTTTGGGTGTCATTGCGAAGTGTCCTGAAATTGCTGCTACGATTTACCGTAACATTTACTTTGATGGGAAGGTCGAAAAGGATACTTCCTTGGACTACTCTGGAAACTTTTGCCGCATGTTGGGCTATGATGATAAGAGTTTCGATGAATTGATGCGTCTGTATTTGTGTATCCATACCGATCATGAGGGTGGAAATGCTTCGGCCCATACGACGCATTTGGTCGGTTCGACCTTGAGTGACCCATACCTTTCCTACGCCGGTGGTTTGAATGCATTGGCAGGTCCTCTTCATGGATTGGCCAATCAAGAAGTCCTTAAGTGGATTCAAGACCTAAAGGCGAAATTCGATGCCGAGGGGAAGGAAGTCAATGCACAGACGATTACTGAATTCGCATGGGAGACCTTGAATGCTAAAAAGGTCATCCCGGGCTATGGCCATGCCGTCCTACGAAAGACTGATCCTCGTTACACGTGCCAACGAGAATTCGGTTTGAAACATATGCCTGATGATGAATTGTTCAAGGTCGTTGATACGATTTATCAAGTCATGCCAGGTATCCTCAAGGAACATGGAAAGGTCGCTAACCCCTACCCGAATGTCGATTCTCATTCCGGTGTCCTTTTGTGGCATTATGGATTCACACAATTCCAATACTACACCGTCCTATTCGGTGTATCCCGTGCCGTCGGTGCCCTCTCTCAATTGTATTGGGACCGAGCCCTCGGACTTCCTCTGGAACGTCCCAAGTCTGTCACTCCCGAATGGTTGTGGGCACAGGCCAAGAAATAAACGAAAAAAGATGGAAATCTGTGGTATGACGACGGATACAGGAACGAATGGAAAAAGATTGGATGCAAGAGTATAAAAACAGGAAAAAAATCAAACGTTTGAGATGGACGGATATACGATGGAATTATGTCAATAACGGAAAAAAAACAGCGGGGTGGCCTTTTTTTGCTGCAGCTGAATGATTAATTGGTACTATGGTTTTTGATTCATTTGTGATGATGTGATGATCTTTATATTATTTTTTCGTAACGTGTGTGCATATATAATTCAATGTTCATAGTTCTACCGATCCACCCCAACAACGGTGGAGGTCGAAACTTATCCGTTCCCTTTGCCTGTATTGTATTACTATTCCTTTTCTTCCGACAATGATGATGGTTCAATGAATTACAAGACCCTTCTTCTTATATTCTTCTGATAATTACGATACCGATGGGGGACTTTCATTTCTCCTTAGTCTTGGGAATTCCCATGAATGACTGGTGCATGATATTTGTAGGTTGCCCAAATTTGTGGATCGATAATGAGATCGGTAAGGAAACGTCCAACTCCCATCCTTGATACGGTTCCTGATCCAAAGAGGGTCCCAGTCGGTTTCGGATAAATCGTATACAACATGGATTTCTTCTTTTCCTTCTCATCCTGAAGTGGTTGAGGTTGGGGTTGTTCTTGTCCTTCTTGTCCTGCTTCTTTTGAGTCGGGAACGGGGATATCAATGAGATCACATGGTCGGACAATGACCCATTCTGGAAAGGTAGAAGAAGTTGTGGAAGTTGTGGATGATCCCAACAAGGAGGACCATAAATGTTCACAAGCTTTCTCATTATCGACATGAGGTGGGAGTAACCAACGGAAAATTTGAAGTAGGACACGATCACGGAAACTACGTCGATCATCTCCTGGAGCAGAACATCCCTCCGATGCCATAAGAAGGAAACGTCGTTTTGGTTGTTGTTGTTGTTGTTGTTTCATCATCTTGGATGTGTCTTGTCCTTCTTCTTCCTGCTGTTGTTCCAATTCAGTCGATGACCAAAAGGACAAAGCCGATGTCAATCGTTCTACGGTATGACTGACTAAAGATTGATCTCTCTTCCCCCACATCCCCTCAAGAGTCATTTCATGTCCTAAACAAGATACGACATTCGAACAATCCTTGGTCATATCCCTCCATCGTTCATCAGATAATGTCAAGAATGATCCCTCTTCAATAATCGTTAATCGATTTCGACCATAGTAGTAGGAACCATCCTCATTCTTCTTGCCATCTTCTTCGTCTTGTGGGGGTAGGAGACTCTTCATTTTCTTCCCATCCCGACATAAGACCTTGACATGTTGAATCGTATCTGGTGATTGATGATTCAATAGAAATTGGACGACGAATCGTCCTGTCCCACCTGTCGCACCGACGACCAAGGTCGTCGTCATTCTGGTTACTAGTAGTGTCGAGGCCATGACGATTCTTATTTCGAAGAAGAAGTAGTAAAAGGCAACAAGAATATAGAATGAAGAGATTCCAAATGAATATCTTCTCCTCGCCATTGATTTTTTATGTGTGATAGTGCATGGTGAATGAACCCCCCTCTCCCACTTCGCATCGAAAAGAAGTTGATCGCGATTCAATCTTGTGGTCGTTTCATGCCGTTCCCAAAACGCGCCAACTACAAAAACGCGCCAACCGCTGTGCAAGATTTCTTGCTGGCACCTTCTGTGGTCCAGTGAGTCTATCCGTCGAATCACAGACTGGGGCATCCAGATACGTATCCTACATATCCATGATGATTGATTTTTTCTTCGTCACGTTTTCGACGTTTCCACAGTCCCAAACAACAACAAGCTGTGAGATGATCACAACAACCCACCGCACCACAACTTTTCACAAAATCAAGGACCAAGGGGATTTGAAAATTTGAATTTTTTGGGTATGGTCGAACGACTGGAAAAGCTACCAAGAAGGAATTTGAAAGCCAGTAAGAAAGAAGTAAAAATATCAAGAAATCAAAAAACAAATAAAGAATGACGAGTGTGTATTTGTGGGTGGGGTCGGTGGATGAGAGGAATAACAACAACAAAGGCATATATGTGCGCTTCACTCTTTTGAGTTTCGTCTACCCGCGCTTCTTCTTGTGGTGGCTTCCATACGAAATTAGTAGAAGACCACATATACATGATTCGAGGTTTAGTTCCGGGGCATACTGTAGTCGTAGGGATGCCCCGTCTGTGCCACCCACTCCTTTGGACCCACCATCATCACATGTCATTTTCTCTTCTCTCGAGTCATCTATCTCATCACCAAGAACCCAATTACGTCAACTTTTGTCGTCCACTCTGTCCTACGTAGGTCCGTGAGACGATGACACGAGTTGTTCTTATATCCCAGACCACATCAACTCAACTCGTACTTCCTTCCGCCGTACCCTCTACAGAGAAATAGCAGACCTCATCTGTCCCCCATCAAATCAATTGCATTTTCTTTTTCTTATTCTATGTACACAAATCGTTTCCACAACAAGTTGTACAACAGGGACATTCCAAGTCGTCACAATCGGCCGTCAATTGAAACAACGGTACTTCAGCAAGGATACCACAAATGCTTCCATTCGTCGATTCTGTAAACGAGTTATGGGAAAGAAAGACATCCGTCAAGGAGCTCATTTGACCTAGTTCGGAAGGAATGGTACCAGTGAACAAGTTGTCTCCGAGCTAGAGAAGGTACATCTTGGCGAGGTTCCCAAAGGTCGTCGGAATCGTACCCGTCAATGAGTTACCGTTAAGATTGACACTCTCCAGTAAGGGCATCGTCGTCCCCCAACTGGACGGAAGAGTCCCCGTCAGACGGTTTCCATCAAACCAATTACTTTGGTACGATGAGAAAATGTTTCAGGTAGTGTCCCCGTAAGGATATTGTTCAGTGCCGCGAAGAGAGATAGTCGCATCGACTGGCTTATCCGTGACGGAATTGGACCTCATAATGTATTCCCTTTTGTTATTCCTATACTGTCTTGATTCCTTTTTTGTCGACAGTATTCCTATCCAGATGTTCTCTTCGTTCTGTTCGACGTTGCTTGTAACGTGCGGCGAACTTAGCATGATCATCATCATCGACCGTCATGGCTCGTTTTTTTCTTTGTTCCTCCTCATAATTATATTCAACGTCAGCATGAACACCTCGTTCCTCATTCGGATGATACATGTCACCTAATAATTCTTCTTCTTCTCCGTCTTCACCTGCTCTTCCTTCTTCTTCTTCTTCTGCTCGTTCTGCTCCTATTCCTCCATCCTGTTCTTCTACTTCTTGTTGTTCATGATCACCGCCATCTCCATTATTGCTACCACCATCTCCACCATCCCGGAGACGAGGCTGATG
>Ga0194115_10007135_pt1 | contig 11168 bp, 13 predicted proteins | sample TA2MahsurfametaG_3_FD_148656 | JGI IMG/M metagenome (GOLD analysis project Ga0194115, IMG submission 148656) | Freshwater microbial communities from Lake Tanganyika, Tanzania - TA2015002 Mahale S4 surface | ecosystem: Environmental > Aquatic > Freshwater > Lake | place: Tanzania: Lake... | reverse complement strand
CGGGCTATCGGGCGACCCTGGCTGACCTGGCCCTGCTTCAGATCATCCGCATCAGCGTTCCATCGCGCCTTATGGCGTGGTGGAACAAGGCGCCGCCCACATGCAGCGCAATCAGCACCACCAAAGACCAGCCGCCTATTGTGTGCAGCAGCTTCAGAATGCGGGCGAGCCATTCCCAAGCCTCCATGAATTTCGGAAATTCGATGAAGCCGAGGTAAGCGGTTGCACCCTGCATCGGAAAGCCCCAGGCATTGGTGGCCATGAAGCCGAGCAAGGGCTGGATGATCAGCAGCGCATACAACGCATGATGCACAGCGGCTGAAGCAGTGCGGAACAATTTGGGCATATCATTCGGCAGGCTGGGCGGCGGGCTCAGCCAGCGCCAGGCCAGCCGGGCCAGCGCCACGAACAGAATGGTCAGCCCTGCGCTTTCATGCAGCGCGTAGAACGCCATCTTGCTGTCATCCTTCACATGCTGGATGACAAAGCCAAGCGGCAGCGCCACCAGCATCAGGCCAAGCGTCACCCAATGAAACAGCTTCGCAATCGTGCCATATTGCCCCGCCGGATGCGCCGCATCGGTGCCCTTGGGCGGCAGATTTGCCATGCCAGCCATCACACTCTCCCATCCTGTGGCGATGAGCATGACATGAAGGCCGATCGTTGCGCGAGAGGTTTCACCGCATGATTGCCGCCCATGCGGATTGGAGCATTGATCCCCGCAAGCGCTGGGTCAGCATCGCCCGCCGCCAGGGGAAGCATTGGCAGGCCAGCGCCCCGCGCCTGGTGGGCGACCCTGCCACCTTGGCGGTGGCCCTGATTGCGGAAGGTGGCCCGGCGGCGCTGGGGCTTGATCTGCCGCTTGGCGTGCCGCGCGGCTTTGCCGCAGGCCGCGCCGAACAAGGCTTCCCGGCCTTTCTGGCGGGGCTTGCGGGAAACCCTGATTTCTTCGCGGTATCGCCAAGCCTGGACACCGTCTCCCCCGCCCGCCCCTTCTACCCCGCGCGCGGCATCAAGGGCATGACGCGCTTGGCCCATGCAACGGCGCTCGGCCTTGCCGATGCTGCTGGCCTGTCACGTTTATGTGACCGCGCCACGGCAGAACGCCCGGCCGGGGCACCGGTGTTTTGGACGCTCGGCGCCAATCAATCCGGCAAGGCCGCCATCAGCGCCTGGCGCGATTGGCTGGCGCCCGCGCTTGCCGCCGGCGCGCCCTTCCGGCTTTGGCCTTTTGCCGGGGCGCTGCACGATCTGCTCCGCCCCGGCCAGCTTGCAGTCGCCGAGGTCTATCCGGCGGAAGCCTTGCGCCATCTGGGGCTGAAACTCACGGGATCAAAACGCGCCGAGGCGCCGCGCCAGGCAATCGCCCCCGCGCTGCGTGATGCCATGGCGGCTTTACACGTCACGCCCGATACGGCCCTGGCCGAGATGATCGAAGCCGGTTTCGGCCCCGACGCGGCGGGTGAAGATCGCTTCGATTCGCTGATTGGCCTGCTTGGCCTGATTGGCGTGGTGGATGGCCAGCGCCCGGATTTCATCCCCGAAGACCCCATGATCCGCGCCTGGGAGGGCTGGGTTTTGGGCCAAACTGCCCTGCCCCTTTAACCGAGCGGCACGCCCGCCGCATCCTTGGCGGTCCTGATCGTCTGCAAGGTCTGCACACGCAGCACATTCGCCGCCCCCGTCAGCCGCGCGGTCAATTCATTCTCATGCGCGGTATTGCGCGCGACAAGACGCAGCAGGAAATCCCCACCACCGCGGATCATGTGGCATTCGCGCACCTCCGGCCAGGAAGTTGCCAGCGCTTCAAAGGCATCCAGCACGCTCTGCTTTTGCGATTCCAGGCCAACAAGGGCGAAGAACATCACCTCCCACCCCAGCGCGGCGGGGTCGAGGTCTGCGTGATAGCCGCGAATGACGGCTTCTTCTTCCAGCCGCCGCACGCGCCTCAGGCAAGGTGGCGCGGAAAGATTGACGCGTCGGGCAAGTTCCACATTCGTGATGCGGCCATCAGCCTGGAGTTCCGCCAGAATCTGGCGGTCCAACGCGTCCAGCGCCGGATCGGGGGTGGGGTTCTTAGGATTGGGCACGGGTCTTCATTGCTCAAAACCGGGCCGCCGCGCAATATCATTTCAAGATGCAGCATCGGCCAGGCTACGGCTTGCCCGGAAGGGGTGGCTGGCCGATATCAACCGGTAGATTTCAGGGGTGCGGATCGTGGCCGAGACATTTCAAAGCAAGCTGCTCATTCTGGGTGCCGGGCCGGCGGGCTATACGGCAGCGATCTATGCCGCGCGCGCCGGGCTTTCGCCCCTGCTGGTGGCGGGGATGCAACCAGGCGGGCAGCTGACCATCACCACCGATGTGGAAAACTACCCAGGCTTTGCGGAGGCCGTGCAAGGCCCCTGGCTGATGGACCAGATGGCCGCGCAGGCTGTGCATTGCGGCACCAAGGTGGTGCAGGATGTCATTACCTCCATTGATTTGTCGCGCCGGCCCTTCCGCGCGGTGGGCGATTCCGGCGATGTTTATGTGGCTGAGGCGCTGGTGATCGCCACCGGCGCGCAGGCGCGCTGGCTTGGCATTCCGGGTGAGAAGGAATTGGGCGGTTTTGGTGTTTCCGCCTGCGCCACCTGCGATGGTTTCTTTTATCGCGGCAAGGATGTGGCGGTGATTGGCGGCGGCAATTCCGCGACCGAGGAAGCGCTGTATCTTTCCAACCTCGCGCGGCATGTCACGCTGATCCATCGGCGTGATTCCTTGCGGTCAGAGAAAATCCTGCAACAGCGGCTTTTCGCGAAGCCGAATGTTTCGATTCTGTGGAATACACTGACGGAAGAAGTGCTGGCCGATACATCAGGGCGCATGCCAGTCGCGCGGGGGCTCGCGCTGCGTGATCGCATCACGGGTGAGGCGCGCGAATTGAAGGTGGATGGGGTTTTTGTCGCCATCGGCCATTCGCCCGCCACTGCGCTTTTCCAAGGCCAGATCGGCATGGATGCGGAAGGCTATATCGAAACCACGCCCGGCAGCACGCGTACCTCTATTCCCGGCGTCTTCGCTGCGGGCGATGTGCAGGACAAGATTTATCGCCAGGCGGTCACCGCCGCCGGCACCGGCTGCATGGCAGCGCTTGAAGCGGAAAAATACCTTGCTGCGCTTGAAGCGGGCCACGCGGCGGCAGCCTGATGCCGACCGATTGGGACAAGCTGCGTATTTTCCACGCGGTGGCGGAGGCTGGGTCCTTCACCCATGCCGGTGAGACACTGAACCTGAGTCAATCTGCGGTATCACGGCAAATCCAGGCGCTGGAAGAAGCGCTGAATGTGCCGCTGTTTCATCGCCATGCGCGCGGCCTGATCCTGACCGAACAGGGCGAAACCCTGAACCGTACGGTGCGAGAGGTTTTCGCGAAACTCGCGATGACTGAAACCATGTTGACCGAAAGCCGCGAACGCCCGGCGGGGCGGCTTAAGGTCACGTCCACCATCGGCTTTGGCAGTACCTGGCTGGCGCCGCGCTTGAAGAAGCTGCTGGATATTCATCCGGAAATCAGTGTCACGCTGCTATTGGATGATTCCGATCTGGATATCGCGATGCGCGAAGCGGATGTCGCGATCCGCATGCATGCGCCGCGGCAGCCGGAATTGATCCAGCGCCATATCGCAAGCTTTGGTTGGCGGATTTGCGGTGCCGCTTCCTACCTGAAGACCATCGGCATTCCTCAGCGGCCCGAGGATTTGGACGCGCATCGGCTGATCATCTACGGCGACTACCAGCCGCCGATTGAAAACATCAATTGGCTGGCCGAGGTCGGCCGCCGCCCTGGTACGGCGAGGCGCGCGGCGATTGAGCTCAATTCCCTGCCTGGCATGGTGCAGGCGGTGCGCAGTGGTTTGGGGCTGGCGGCGCTGCCGGATTACATCGGGGCGGAGCTTGATGAATTCGTCCAGGTACTCCCAGGGGTGAAGGGGCCGAAGATTGAGGCCTATTTCGTCTATCCGGAAGAAATGAGGCATTCCAAGCGCGTAGCCGTGTTTCGGGACTTCCTGGTGGCCGAGCTGACCAGGGCGATTTGACCCCATGTAACTGCCAAGGGCTGAGCTATGCGTTTTTTGCATGGCCGTGTGGTGAAGAACGGGAACCACAACCTAGACAGGAAAGATTATAAAATGTGCATCCGACGCTGTTCGGAAGGGGTCAGTTGATCCCTCGTCTCCCAGACGTGAAGCCTCCCTGTTGACTTGGCCCGGAAACCCTCGGTTTTCGGGCCATTCTTTTTTGATTTTGGGGCTTTTTCCTTGACGCGCCCGCCCTTTCTGTCCTGCCATGCATCAAAATAATGCCGACTGGGCGAAAAAGGGGGATCATGTCAGGAACAACACGCCGTGGCGCCTTGGGCCTGGGCGCCGCGCTGCTGGCCGCGCCAGCCTTGGGTCAATCGCTTTGGCCGACAGGACCCATTCGCTTCATCGTCACCTTTCCGGCAGGCGGTTCGACCGATCTGCTGTCACGCATCTGGTGCAACCGCATGGCGGAAATCACCGGCCAGCCCTTTGTGGTGGAGAACCGTTCAGGCTCCGGCGGGAATGTGGGCACCGAAGCGATTGCGCGCGCGGCGCCTGACGGCAATACGATTGGACTTGCCTCGGTCGCATCACTGGCCATTGCGCCGACATTGTATCGGCGCCTGCCCTTCGATGTAACGCGTGACTTTTCGTATATCTGCGGCCTTTGGCAATTGCCGAATCTGCTGATCACGCGGCTTGATTTTCCAGCCGACAACTTACCTGACCTAATCCGTCAGGCGCGGGAAAATCCGGGACGCTTCACTTTCGCAAGCTCTGGCGCCGGCACCACGCTTCATCTTTCTGGTGAATTGTTCAAGCAAATGGCGGGCGTGGATATTCTGCATATTCCCTATCGCGGTGGTGCGCCTGCACAGGTTGATCTACTTGGTGGGCGCGTGGATATGATGTTCGGCAATATCCCGGAAGCGGTGCGCGCCTTTCGCGAAGGCAAGGTGAAGGCGCTTGGCGTAACCGGCCCGCAACGCAGCCCGCAAGCGCCACAAATCCCCGCCATTGGCGAATTTCTGCCTGGTTATGCCGTGACCTCCTGGGGCGGGGTATGCGGGCCTGCGGGTATCGCACCAGGCATCGTCGCGCGTATGGCGGAACTTGGCCGGCAGGCGGTGGAAAGCACTGAGGTTCGCCGCCGTTATGAGGAAGCTGCCGCCGAGGTTTGGTGGAAATCGCCTGCAGATTTGGCGCAATTTCGCCGCGCCAATGAAGAAAGTTTCGCGGCCCTGATCCGCGCCGCTGGCGCGGTGGTGGAATAGCCCTTGACGCGCCAGGCACAAGGCTGTGGCATCGCTTCATAATCTAAGCAGATAACGGGAGGACCACCATGAACACCACCATCACACGCCGCACTGCTCTGGGCCTTGGCGCCGGCTTGCTCGCCGCGCCAGCCATTGGCAACGCGCAGGGTAATTGGCCAAGCGGTCCCATTCGCTTCATCGGGCTTTTCCCGCCGGGGGGCGGCACTGACATCCTGTCTCGCATTTGGTGCATCAAAATGAGCGAGATCACCGGCCAACAATTCGTGGTCGAAAACCGCTCCGGTTCCGGTGGTAATGTCGGCACGGAAGCGATTGCGCGTTCCACCCCAGATGGCAATACGATTGGCCTTGCCTCCGTCGCGCCGCTCGCGATTTCGCCAACGCTTTACGCGCGCCTGAATTACAGTGCCGCACGCGACATCGCGCTGATCTCTGGCCTTTGGCAATTGCCGAATATGCTTGTGGTGAACAATGATGTTCCGGCGCGCAGCGTGCCTGAACTGATCGCGCTGCTGAAGGCCAACCCCGGCAAATATGCCTTCGCATCATCAGGGTCCGGCACCACGGTTCATCTTTCTGGCGAAATGTTCAAATTCATGGCCGGCGTGGATATGCTGCATGTGCCTTATCGCGGCGCGGCGCCGGCGCATATTGATCTGGCCGGCGGGCGCGTTCACATGATTTTCGATAATATCCCGCAGGCTTTGGCCTTGGCGCGGGATGGCAAGGTGCGCGCCCTGGCCGTGACAGGTGCCCAGCGCAGCCCACAAGCGCCGGAGATTCCAACCATGGCGGAATTCCTGCCGGGTTTTGAAGTCTCCTCCTGGGGTGGGGTTTGCGCGCCGGTCGGCATTTCCCCGGCCTTGGTCCGCCGTATCAATGAACTCACCAAGCAATCACTGGAAAACGAAGATATCAAAAAGCGCTTTTACGATAATGGCGCCACCACCTGGTACACCACGCCCGAGGAATTCGTGAAGTTCCGGGCCGATAATGAAGCCGCCTTCGCGCCGCTGATCCGCGCTTCCGGCGCCAAGGTGGATTGAAAAACTGCGCGCGGCCAGATTACGCCGCGCGCCGATTCCACGGCATCAGCGCCAGTAAATTCGCCATGGGGCAAAGCCCCATGATGCCGGCGAAAACCAGGCCTGCGCCAACAAAGGCGGAAAGCGCGTGAAAGCGCGGGTCCACCAGCGCCCCCAATAGGGCGCCCAGCACCACCAGGCTGCCTGCAACAATCTGCACCTGCCGCATAATGGGCAGGGGCATTCTGCGCCGTGCGGCTGCCCGATTGGCAATGGAAAATCACGGTGGACCCCGGCGGGATCCCAAGCGCTGCACTCCCCAACCGAGAGACCGGCGCATGGGCAGATCCCGCCACATGGCTGCGCGCGCGTTCATCGGCTTCGCGAATATCCACGAGCACCGCCTGGCCCGAGGCGATCAGGCCGGCGGCTTCGCGGGCAGTTATGGAATTGGCGGTCATGGCGGGTCCTCCTGAAGGAACGACCCTTGTTTATATTAGAATAAACTCATATTCAAGCAAAAAGCGTCAAAAATCCAGATCGGCGTAATGTTCGGGCGGGATCAGGCCACTGATCCTGTCCTGCAGAACGGACCGGAAGGAAGGGCGGGATTTCACCCGCGCATACCAATCCTTGGCGGCGTCATTCAGTGCCCAATCCACATCGCCCAGATAATCCAGCGCCGAAAGATGCGCCGCCGCCGCCAAGTCCGCCAGCGACAGCGCATTCCCCCCAAGCCAGGGCCGGGTTTCCGCAAGCCAGCCCAGATAATCCAGATGCGGACGCAAATTGGCATAGCCGGCACGAATGGCCCCGGCGTCTGGGTTCCCGCGGCCCAGAAGCTGCTTCATCTGCTTTTCGAACAGCAGGTTCCGCCCGACTTCCAGGTGGAACTTGCCATCAAACCAGGCAACCAAGCGCCGAATTTCCGCCCTTTCGCCGAGTGATCGCCCAAGCAACGGCATATCCGGATAGGCTTCGTCCAGATATTCGCAAATGGCGTAGGAATCGATGATGCAAAAGCCGTTTTCTTCCTGCAGCACGGGCACGGTGCAGGCGGGGTTGATGGCCAGGAACTCCTCTCGTCTTTCCCAGACCCTTTCGACCCGAAGATCAAAAGGAATGCGCTTTTCCGCGAGAGCGAGACGCACCTTGCGTGAATAGGGGGAGAGGGGGAGGTGATAGAGAATCCGCACGGCGCGCTTATGCCACCCAGGCGGGTGCGATGCAAAAAGGGGGTGCGCGACGGCGCATTCCATGATGGAATGACGTTGAGGAACCAAAAATCACGGCGCGGCGCCACCAAGGCTTTTGCGTGCAAGGCGCCGCTTCAGGAAGGGGAGTAAGCCCATGACGCCGCCGCTTGATGCATCCGCCGCGCCACGCAATTCCGATCTGGAGGCGGCGCTGGCCGAAGCGCGGGAAAGTTACACCCGCGCGCGCCCTAATAGCGCCACCGCGCATGAGGCAGCCCGCGCCGTGATGCCGGGCGGCAATACACGCACCACACTATTCTACACGCCCTTCCCAACCGCGATGAAAAGCGGCCAGGGCTGCTATCTGGAAGATGTTGACGGCCACCAATACCTCGACCTTTGCGGGGAATATACGGCGGGGCTGTTTGGCCATTCCGATCCGCGCATTCAGGCGATGCTGCATCAGGTGATCCAGAATGGCATCAGCCTGGCCGCAGTGGGTGAGAATGAGGCGAAGCTCGCTGCCATTTTATGCGCGCGCTTTCCGGCCTTGGAATTGGTGCGCTTCACCAATAGCGGAACTGAGGCGAACCTTATGGCCATGGCGGCGGCGCGCGCGCATACCGGGCGCAATAGGATCATCGCCTTCCGTGGCGGTTATCACGGCGGGGTGATGAGCTTCACCACCGGTGGCAGCGTGGTGAATGCGCCCTTCACTGTGACGCTTGCTGAATATAACGACCTGCCCGGCACGGTGGCGCTGATCCGCGAACACGCGGCTGACCTGGCCGCTGTATTGCTGGAGCCCATGATGGGCAGCGGCGGCTGCATCCCTGCCACGGGCGCGTTTCTGGCGGGGCTGCGCGATGCCACGCGCGAAGCGGGCGCCATGCTGATTTTTGATGAGGTGATGACCAGCCGTCATACGGCAGGCGGCTTGCAAAAGCTGCATGGCATCACGCCTGATCTTGTCTCACTCGGCAAATATATTGCGGGCGGCATGTCCTTTGGCGCCTTTGGTGGGCGCGCGGATGTCATGTCGGTATTCGATTCCCATCGGCCGGGCGCCTTGGTCCATGCAGGGACCTTCAACAACAACGTGCTGTCCATGTCCGCGGGGATGCTGGCCATGGGCGAGATTTTTGACGACAGCGCGGCTGAGGCGTTGCGGGAGCGTGGCGATGGGCTGCGCGATGGGCTGAATGCGATTTGCGCCAAGCATGGGGTTACCATGCAGTTCACCGGCATTGGCAGCATGCTGCAGCCGCATTTCCGCCTGGGGACGATCCTTCGCCCCTATACGGCAAGCGCCACTGAAGAAGGCCTGAGGGAGTTGTTCTTTCTGGATATGATGAAGGCGGGCATTTACATCGCGCGGCGCGGTATGGTGGCGCTCAGCCTGCCGGTGGGTGAAGCGGAATTGGCGCGCTATATCGCGGCGGTGGAGGAATTCTGCGCGTCCCGCAAGCCGCTGATGGCGATGTGATCCAGTAAAGGCGGGGCGGGTTCCCAGTCCCGCCGCCCCATGGGGCGGATCAGCGACGGTCCTTGCGGGAAAGGTAACCGCTGGCCTCGCCCTTGCGCCAATTGGACCAATTCGGCGATTCCAGCGCCACGCCACGATGGTCGCAGGGAACAACATTGATGGCGGATACGTCGCTCACCATCGAAAGTGTCACACCGCGCGGACGGGAATAGCCGGCAAGCACGATATCCAATGTGCCCCTTTCGGTAATGCGGCGGATCTTGCCCTGACCTGCCCCCCAAGCGTCCCTCATTCATAACGAGAGTCTGACTTGGTGATAGTGCCTGGCACTGTCCTTCGCAAGCGCGCCGGGCGCGGAGCCCCCAAATAGCTCAAGCGCTCGGCGCGCTTCTGCGGGCGTTCGGTTGCCCAGTGAGGAATGCGGCCTGACGTTGTTGTAATCATAGCGCCAAAGCGCAAGCTTACGCCGAGCGTCTGCCAGGCTTTCAAACATCTCCTCATTCAGGCACTCATCGCGCAGGCTTCCGTTAAAGCTTTCAATGAATGGGTTCTGCTGCGGCTTGCCAGGATCAATATAGTGCCATGCCACGCCGTTTTTCTGCGCCCAAGCCAGTACTGCCCGGCTGGTAAGCTCCGTGCCGTTGTCACTGATGATGCTCAATGGCTTACCGTAGACCCTGACCAGCGCGTCCAATTCACGCGTAACACGCGCACCAGGAAAACTGGTATCGGCAATCAAACCCAAGTTTTCGCGGCAGCAATCATCATTCACGGCAAAAATACGAAAGCGCCGCGAGGCACCAAAAGTATCGGACAGGAAATCCAACGACCAGCGCTCGTTTGGCGCCAGCGCTTCAGGCATCGGCGTACGGCTGCCCTGGGCACGCTTGCGTCCCCTTCTGCGCCGGACAGCCAAGCCTTCTTCCCGATACAGGCGGTAAAGCTTCTTATGGTTCATCACCATGCCCTTGCGTTCCAGCATGATACCAATACGCCGATAGCCAAACCGGCGCCTCCGCTTGGCAATTTCACCCATCTCATGGCGGATTTCCGGATGGTCCGGCAGGTGTTCGCGCCGCACCGTTTTCGGATCAACACCGACCAGGAGGCAGGCACGGCGTTGCGAGAGTTCATGATCCCGCACCGCCTTCAGTGCCGCCTCCCGCCGCGCCATCGGTGTCGTCAGGGTTTTCCCAAAAGATCCTTCAAAACCGTATTATCCAGCATCGCTTCCGCAAGCAGACGCTTCAGCTTCAGGTTCTCATCTTCAAGCTGTCGCAACCGGCGCGCATCAGATACTTCAAGCCCACCAAACTTGGCCTTCAGCTTGTAGAAGGTCGCAGGGCTAAGGCCGTATTTGCGACAGACATCCGCCGTCGCCAGCCCTGCCTCCTGCTCCTTCAGCATCCCAATAATCTGCGCCTCAGAAAATCGACTTCTTCTCATAGCTTCTGCTCCTTCAAAAATTCGGGCAGACTCTACGTCAGAATGAGGGAACTTTCGGGGGGCAGGTCACAGCTTAACCTCAATCACAGATGGGCCAGATACTCCGGTACAAAGGCCGCCAATTGGTCTCAAATGATTTGACGACGGACACTCTAGCCTTTATGGGGCAGAAAGGGCTTCTTTTGCCATTAGCTCAGTATCCCAAGAAAACCGTTTAACACCAAGAAAGGAAGTACGAGATGGCCAATCTGATAATCGACGTTGATTTCTCTGTGGAAACAGATAATCTTCGAATTACTAAAGACTTTGAAGAAGTGAAATTAAATCAAAAGGAAGGAGAGAAATTCTTTTCAGATATACCCGCGGCAGAAATCAAATTTGAAATTATTTCTACAAATGATGATGCAGAAGCTTCTTGCTGGTTTGGTGCTGAAAATGGAAAGAAGGGCGCAATTTTCGATGTGCGGCCGCTCGCTTCCGCCGCAGGGTTGCATCTGCATGTGAAGGGGGAGTTTTCCGTCAAGTTGCGGAAGGGGGCTGACGCAATGTTGAAAAACCTTGGAGCAAGTTTGGATTTAAGGTTGCGCGCTGTAACCTGGAAAGACGGTAGCTACATGGGCTTTTCTGCGCCACTTCGTTTGGGTGATTATGAGCAGGAAAATACTGGATGG
>Ga0194115_10007134_pt1 | contig 11169 bp, 10 predicted proteins | sample TA2MahsurfametaG_3_FD_148656 | JGI IMG/M metagenome (GOLD analysis project Ga0194115, IMG submission 148656) | Freshwater microbial communities from Lake Tanganyika, Tanzania - TA2015002 Mahale S4 surface | ecosystem: Environmental > Aquatic > Freshwater > Lake | place: Tanzania: Lake... | reverse complement strand
GAGCACAAGCTTTTGACCAAGTAATCCATTTGCACCAGTGATCAAAACCTTCATAACTCCCAAATTGAATTTTTTCGTTTTCGTTGGAATCTAAAGTAATGTTTGTGTTCTAGTAACCATGCCATCGACAGATATAGTAAAACAGGAGAACCCAGGCCAATAAAAGATACGTAAATAAAACTTACGCGCACCTTAGCCGTCTCAATACCAAGTTTCCTTGCCAACCATTCACAAACACCAAACGATTGCATTTCAAAGAAAAATACAATTTTATTCAAAAATCTCTTCATGACAACAGCTCCTTACCTAAAGGGCAACTTAGGCATTTTTTATTTTTGCAAAGTTGGGAATAAATTTCCAAAATAGCTTGAGATTCAAATGCATTATTGGAACTTATTCCATAGTTTTTCCATTGAGAAAGTATAGTATTTTCCTCTCTTGGAAATGAGACAAGCAAAGCAAATATTTGTTTTAAATTCAATGAGTTCATTCTTAAAAAAAATGGAAGCCATATGTTGATCAATAGAAAATACCCTATTGAACGATTATCATTAAACCAAGTAGATCGCATAAAATTTGTGATTATTTTAGTTGCGTTTTGTAGCGGCGAAATAATAAAAAAGGAGGGACAAAATTGCAGAACAAAAGCTTCTAATGCCTTAAACACTTGATTCATCCGAGCATTTCCATATGAATTTTTTGTAACCACCAATTTTTCTACGGTTTGCTTATTTATTTTTATAAATTCCAAAATACTGAGGCCTGCTGAATAATGCCAATTATCTGCAATGTATCTAAACAGAAAGACATTCGTATTTTTTCCGAAACCTGAAATGGATTCTTTTTTAAGATCTAATGTTTTGATTTCATTTGCTTTTCGAAACATTCGAGCACTCAGAAGTTGATCGAAAATAAATTTATCTTTGAAGATCGATTCGCTTATTTGCATTCCACAGAGTATGATTGATTTACTGAGTGTGCCCTTTGAGTAGAAACGGTTAGGTAAGATAGCGTCATCTTGCAGTACAATTGTAGGAAAAGAAAAGACCGCATCTTTCGAATCGTTAACTCTCACGACATGGAGAATGACGTTCTGGTATTGAGGATCTTGATGGTGACAATGTTTCAACCAATCGGAGCTCTTTTGATGAACCTCGATGTGCCCGTACCACTTCAACCCTTGGTATCGAATACAGGCAAATTTAAAATCTGGTCCATTTTCTTTCAAATTATGTAAGCCCCATGAGAGAATTTCAACCTGCCTATTTTCAGTACAGCGAAACACGTTAGATTTCAATAACTTGTTTGCCCAAATATATTGTATGTACGCCTCAGACTCCTTCTTCACCAAATAAAGATACAAAAAAAAGGCGCTAAACGCGCCTTAAATTATCGAGGTAATGGATTTATAAATTTTCTAAAGCTTGGATCTATCGGTATTTTATATGCTGGATATTCAACCGGATTCTCGGTTCCAGGTTGCGTTATTACCTTTACCGTTGTTCTTCGATTAATTTGATGCAAACGTTCAAATTCTTTATTGTTAGATTTAAACTGATTGATGTAAGCTTCATCCAAAGTTTGTGATTTTCCATTAATTGTTATCACCGCAGGGGATTTTTCTCCCATTCCTATGGGTTTGATTCTATCCGGCGCAATGCCGTTTTTGTCAACTAAATGCTCATAAACAGCATTTGCACGGTTTTGCGATAAAGCCATGTTGTGAATTTCAGTGTCACGAACGTCCGTGTGTGAATACAACTCAATGCAAATGGTAGGATTTTGCTTCAACAAGTCGACTAAAAATTTCAAGGAATCTGTTGATTTGATCGAGTTGTCATCGACAAAAGACCATTTATCGAGTGGATACCGTATTTCAGGAGTTCGCAGTTCAATGGGAATTAAAGGAATTTCTAAATAGAAATTTGGTCCTTCGTCCTCGTTGACTGTAGAAACTTTTGACATAATAGCCGGAGTAATATATCTGGCTTTCGATGCTTTGATTGTATACTCTTTGCCTGATACAATATACCTTTTTTTATCTTTCTTAACCTGCCAGTTTTCAGTCCTACCAACTTTATCAGTTAACCCATCCCATTTTTCACCATCATTTACAATTACTTCAACTTTGGCCCCGTCAACTTTTTTTGACTTATCGCCGTATTCATATACAGCTACCCTCATTGAATACTCCAAAGGCTGAATATCAAACTTCCAAATATCCGGGGTAAATTCTACGGATTTTCTTTCTGATGTAAAAAATCCATATTTCTCTTTCATCTTGTAAACTGAATCCCCTTTGGATTCGATGTAATCAACAGTTGTTAAACAATAGTCATTTGCCTCAGAGTTGAACGGATAGTTAAGATTTTTACGATTTCCCCACACAAAATCTGAACCAGATCTAATAACTTTAAAGATATCTAAACCACCGATTCCTTTGTGTCCATCACTCGCAAAGTAGAGAATTCCGGATTTGGCATTGTAAGTAGGAAATAACTCGTTTCCGAAAGTATTGATCGCGGGCCCCATATTTTTCGGAGTTGAATCCCATTTCTTTTCCTTCTTATTGTATTGGACATACCAAAGATCCCTTCCACCGTAGCTTTTCACACCATTACATTCAGCCATGTCGGAGGCAAAAACTAAATATTCATCGTTTATAATACAAGGGTGGCCTACAGAAACCGAATCAGATGTTTTCAAAGATAGTTTGATAGGCTCTTCAAATTCGATTTCCAGATCATCGGGTTTACCATTCATCGTGGCCATCCATATATCACAACCCAAGTTTACCTTTTTTGCATTCGGACAACGCGTAAAATAAATGAATTTCTTTTTTGAATCGAAACAAACAGAGCCCTCGTTCTCAGTAGTATTGATTATTCCTTTAGTATCAACATTTTTTACCGCTGTAGGATCCCCTTTTTCGTCGTATTTAACCATGTAAATATCCATAAACTTTTCTCCTGTAATTGGATCTCTGTTCGCCCCAAAACTCTCTTCACGACTCGAAGAGAAATAGACAACTACATTTTTGGAAGCAGCTGAACTGTAGGGCGCCATATCGAATTGTTTGGAATTTATTTTATCTTGACGTTGTATATCATACCTCGTTTCGTTCTGATCGAAATCCTCAAAATCCTTGCAAGCTAAAATAACTTGCTCCAATTGATTTAACATAGATTTAGAAGCTAGTGGTTTATATGATTCATAGGATTTTAAAGCTCCCTTAAAATCTTTTGACATACGTTGCATTTCGCCCTTGTAAAAATAGATCATTGGATTGTATTGAAAATACTTTAAGTCAATTGACTTCGAGTACCATTCTGCTGCTTTTGTAAATTTTTCAGTAAGGCGATAACATTCTGCAACTAAAAAAGCCATCTCTCCTCTATCTTTGATGGAAGACTTTTCGCCCATTCTTACATAGGCTTTTTCTGTCTTTGAAGATGCCTCAAAGTACCTTCCCGAACGAAAAGATTTTTTTGCCTCTGAAACAAATTTAGGCTCAGACTTTTGTTGGGCGATTGCTGTAGTGATTGTCATTAATAGAAATATTGTGAATGCTGTATTTCTCATAGCTACTTTTTGAAGTTTATTGTCAATTAGTCAAAGTTAATAATTTTTAAAATCTTTACAAAAATTTCTCCACCTTTCAATTAACTCCTCAAAACTCACGGGAAATTTAACCTCAAAACATTGAAAACATTTTGTAAGTGGATGAATGAATCCAAGCTGGTACGCATGCAGTGCTTGACCCTCTAATAATTGAAAGCAATTTTCTACAAATTTACTGTAACTCGCGGAAGCATGCCCAATTCTCAATAAAGCACCACCATACTCTTTGTCATTAAATAAAGGGTGTCCAAGGTGCTGAAAATGAGCCCTTATTTGATGTGTCCTTCCAGTTTCTAGTTTACACCGTACCAAAGTAACAAAACCAAAGCGTTCAACCACTTCAAAATGCGTAACTGCGTGCTTTCCATGTTCGCCATTTGGAAAAACATCCATCACTTTTCTATTTTTTAGCGATCTGCCAATATTTCCTGTTATTGTTCCATTGTTTTCAATATCGCCCCAAACCAAAGCATAATACCTGCGTTCTATCGTACGTTCAAAAAATTGTTTTGCCAAAAAATTCAATGCTAATTCTGTTTTTGCAATAACTAATAGACCCGTGGTGTGTTTGTCAATACGATGTACTAATCCAGGACGCCCGTAATAATCCGACGGCAAAGAAGGAAGCTGTTCAAAATGGTAAACCAAGGCATTCACTAAAGTGTTCTTGTAGTTACCATATCCCGGGTGTACAACCATATTAGCCTCTTTATTGACGATTAAAAGTTGATCGTCTTCATAATTAATATCCAAGGGAATGTTTTGAGGAATTAGAGTTACTTCACGAACGGGATAAGGCATGACTATGGAAATCTCATCGCCTGGTTTTACCTTGTAGTTTTGTTTTACAGATTTCCCCCCAACGTGAATATTTCCATTTTTTGCGGCACTTTGTATTTTATTGCGCGAAGTATTTGGGAGTCTATCCAGTAAAAACTTATCCACCCGAGTTATTAATTGGCCCTTATCTGCTTTAAATTTATGGTGTTCAAATAATTCCTCCTCCTGATCTATTTCTAGTCCAGTTTCATCCCCCATCATTGCTTGATGAATTTTATCACTTTTCCTTTAAAGAAAGGAGAACTTAAAAAATAGGTGCCCGGTGCTAAGTCTCCAAGTTGAATTTCATCACTTAACGTTTGCTTAACTAATTTGCCAAAAATATCAAGTATCGTCCCTTCGAATTTTTCCGAATTAGCAATATTGACATGTAATATTTCAGAGGCTGGATTTGGGTAGACATAAAATCGATGCTCATTCAATTTTTCTTCAATTCCTAAAACGTCATTTAAACGTGTTGAAAAAATAGGGCGAATCATTGCTGAACCCAAAAACGGAGAGGTTGGCCATGAATTACCTCCGTCTACACTGTAAAATATCTCTCCTGCACTATTTGTGTTTCTGTCCAATCCTGCATTCAACCTTTCTGGATCAAATTGTCGCCACCCCACATAAAAGCGTGTTGGAACTGGAAGTCTCATCGTATCCATTAGGTAGTATGATTGAAAATAATTTTCACCATAACCTGAAATTGGGGATCGAGGGTCAAAAACACCATCTTCATATAAGACTTCTCCTGGCTTGCCATTATCATCTGCCCAAACAGTTAGTAAAAATAACTTATCCGAAACATCATTAACAGTTGGAACAAAACAAATTGAAACACCTAGAATTGAATCCTCTTCGTAGGCGTTGTAACCTATAGCTAGTCTTGATTGGGAACCAGTTGGGCCGAATGCAGCTTCCGCTGAGCCGTCGTCATAACTGTAATAATTGTAAAATGACTGATAAAACAAAATAGAATCGTTCGCACCAAAATTTGGAAACTGAGCAGATGCTGAAGATTTTATCTCAAAAACTTGCTGATTACCCGGTTTTGCTTTGTCAAATTCGTAACCCGTCATTAGGTTATGAAAAGATTGATGTGTGGTTCGAGGTTGGAAATTAATACTCCCCTCAGCTAAGGTTTGTCCCGGTAATTCGTATGACCCTTCGACAGCTCCATTGTAAGAAACATTTACTTGGCCATCTTGGTAATTTTCGGGTAATGGACTACCGTTATGTAATTTCACCTCAAGAGAGTCCGTCATTCTATTTTCGTCAGAATTTTGATAGTGATCCCAAGGAACCGAGGTATATTTATCTAATAATGAAGTAATGGGGTATGAGAATGCAAAATCTTTAAACAAGGTGTCTGCTGCAAATGATAAACGCCTCAAATGAACATAGTCAATATGAAAATGATCCAAAGCACCGGCTAATGATCCGTAATTTCTAAAGCGAAACTTGAAACCATTTGTAAAATATTCTGAATCCAAAACAGGAATGGTTACTGCTTTGAACGGATGAGTTGGGGAACCCTCAACAGACCAAACGCGCTCCCAATTTGAATCATTTGCTTGATAAAATTCCACTATGAGGCTATCACCATTTTCGGGCTCATCACCGAATCCTTGAGGCTGATACAAAAAACTAAGATAAATTGAATCAGAAGCGCCGAAAGTGGATAAGTCGATAGTTTTTGACGTAAGTGCATCGGCGTAATTAGGCGAAATGGAGCCATATTGATAGGGATTGCCATTTTCATCCAATCCATCGAACGTTGCAACACCCACGGACCGAGGGTCAATGGCGAATCGATGATTCCAATAAACCGATTCATCCAACCAATACTTGCTCGGATCGGAAACAGTTTGAAAAAAAACACGTGCGCTGTCTTGAATATATTGTGGATTGGTTAACCATACCGTATCTGTTGTATTGATATTGATACCATTTATTGTGTCATACAAATAATATGGGGGATATAAAGACAATTGTTCGTATTGAACCGGAAAGTATTCAAGGTCTGCGACTTTAACACTTGTAGGGTTAAAGATTTCATCCTCAAATTGATTCGTCGAGAAATCGAATGTTCGCTTAAAGGTTTGTTGATTTGTATATTGAACATCGGCTGAAAGAGGGAGCGAAGTCACTGGGTTTGACAAATAATAAAATAACTCACTCGTGATACTGGGATCTTCGTAGTCTTCAAAATATTGTTGGAATTTATTTGAAGAAAAATCATCAAACAACGGTAATTGTAAGGTATCCGTTGAAAAAACAAACATACTATCAATCGTTGCTCCCATTTGCTTTATAACATCGCGCTGAAGACTCGGATTTGATGACAATGGCCCATACTCCAATTGCTGGGCTAAACCCGGTTGATAAAATGTACTCATTAACAACGTGATAAAACTAATTATCTTCCGGTCGAATAACATCATTATTTGGATCAACAACTTCAATCGTAATTGTTATTTGTGTTGCTTTAAAAATTGTTCCTCCTTCATAAAATTCGGGGGTTTGTCTCGTAACGGGTGTGCTCGTTGAGTCCTGGTTATTTGCGCAATTTACGCAATTAATTACAACATTCTCAATTCCCAGGTCGTCCAACACAGTTAAAGCGTCTCCGAGATATAGCCCAACCAAATTAGGAACTGGTATCTCTTCACCCTGATCGTTTTGACCAACGATCAATGTTATTTTGGTGCCAATCGGAACCATAGTACCTTCTTTAATTTGAATAAGATTGTACAGTTGATCCAATACTGATCCATTTGCCTCGGTGGTAGGTCGGTATTGAATATTAGACTCCAAACCTCTTCGTAACAATATGTCCTGTGCAAATTGAACTTGTTTATTTATGAGGCTGGGCATAGGCACTAATTCGGTTTTTTTGGACAGCCTCAAACCTATGCAACGACCCGTTTTGACAAATACACCAGAACTAACCGTAGGCTCAACTACTTGCTCTAACACGGTTCCAACAGGTAACTCCGGTTTGTAAATACTATCTAAAATTTGATAGTTCAATCCCAACTCCTCTAATTTAGCTTTTGCCTCGTCAACATGCAGGTTAATTAGTGTGGGAACTGGGATTTTTTCACCATGATTCGTGCTAACATCTAGATATACTAGAGTGACGAATATGGCAGTCAAATAAAAGAGAATCACAAGTCCAATTTGCTTTACGAAGAATTTTGATAGTACGAACTGTTTTATTTTATCCCACATCTTAACCCACAAATATAATTAAATTTAAAAGTTAGGAGTTAATGAGTGAGAGGTAAAGAAATCCTCAATATACTCAACAGCTTCATCGATTGAATCAACAATTTTAAAAAGGTTCAAATCGTCTCCAGAAATGTTTCGTTCAACGTTCAACATGATATTTTCTATCCACTGCATTAACCCACTCCAATATTCTTTTCCTACGAAAACAACAGGCCTTCTTTTTATTTTTTTTGTTTGAATCAATGTAAGTGCCTCGAAAGCCTCATCCAACGTTCCAAACCCCCCCGGCATTATGACAAAAGCCTGAGAGTACTTGACAAAAATCACTTTTCGCACAAAGAAGTAATTGAATTCTAAATTGTGCTCTTGATCAATAAATGGATTATAGTTTTGCTCGAAAGGTAAATCTATATTCAAACCTACAGAGGCTGTTTTGCCATTTTTTGCACCCTTATTCGCAGCCTCCATGATACCGGGACCACCGCCAGAAATTATTCCATAACCCTTAGCCGCTAGTTTTTCTGCCATTTCGACGGCTTGTTGATAAAATGGATTATCTTCTTTCGTGCGCGCTGATCCAAAAATGGATACACATGGACCAATTTTAGCCATCCGGTCATAAGCTTCGACGAATTCTGACATGATTTTAAAAATTGACCAGCTGTCATTGCTCTTAATATCATTCCAATCTTTTCTTGCGTGTTCCATAACTTTATTTATTCAAATATACACAACCTTTACAGAGTCGATCCGAGAGCGTAGAAATAATAGTTAACTTCGAAACGTGAATTATAAAAAAATAGTATCAAGCCTACTCATTTTATTTTCTTTCATTGAAATCAACGCTTCAAAACCAGCGATCTTAACGGACTCCATTCGGTCTAATAAAAAAAAGATTGCAACGAGCATTTCTTTAACGACTGCCGCTGTCAGTAGTCAAGTAGTTTTATATTCTTTTTGGTATAAGCCATATAACTCTGGTAAATTTCATTTTATAAATGATTGGAATGAATGGCGCAATATGGATAAGTTAGGACACGCCTATTCGGCATATCATCTCTCCTCCTCTACTTACGATTTACTTCGATGGTCAGGATATTCTTCTCACAAAAGTTTAATTTTTGCATCCTCAACTTCGTTTCTCTATCAGGGGTGTATCGAAATAATGGATGGATACAGTGACGGTTGGGGTTTTTCAGCATCAGATATCCTCTTTAATTTACTCGGTTCGGGGATTTTCATTCTTCAAAATAAACTTGATAAATCCGTGGTTGCGCCAAAATTTTCGTATTTTCCGAGTGCTTATGCAAAATTACGGCCCGAGGCTCTAGGAAATTCAAATGTTTCCCGGGTATTAAAAGATTACAACGCCCAAACTTATTGGTTAGGAATTCGCCCAAATGCACTGATCCCCTCTTTTAAAGCAAAGTGGTTTCTATTTTCCATCGGATTCAGTATAAACGAGCATTTGGTGGGCGATCAATTCAGTACAACCCATCATGGTGAATCGTATAATTCCTACTCTCAACTTCTTTTTTCGCTGGATATTGATGCGCGATCAATACCAATTCGAAATAAGTTTGTAAAAAAATTACTGGTCCCCTTGAATTACATAAAAATACCCTTCCCCACATTGGCATTTGAAAAGGGAAAGGTCAGGTTCTATCCTTTATATTTTTAATATGGATTTACTAGAATTCGGTCCTTACCATCAAAATAAGGTGCTTGGACGGAAATGACTACCAAAGGTTTTCTGCTCAACACTTTTTCAACAGAATGAATAGTACGTTTTGGAATTGTTAGGTGCATTCCTTTTTTTATAAAGATAATCTTATCGTCCATGCGCATCTCCGCTCTTCCTTGTAAAACAAAAATATTCTCTGTATGAAATTCGTGATAATGAGGAGCAACACGCTCTGGTATTGTTATCCGAAAGGAAGATTGCAACGAATCATGAAAACAGGCGATGATTTCATTTTGTGTAGATTTCCTTTTTGGTAACTTTTCAGTACTACACAACATTTTTTGAGCGTACGAAGCCTGAATGCATAAAAACAACAAAACTGTACATTTCTTCTTCACAAACGCTGTGGTGTGAAATTCACTTCAAATAACGTGGGCCAATATTTACCTGTGAGATAAAACGTTCTCGAACTTTTTTTATGTGCGATACCATTCAAAACTTTATCAAGACTTATGGATGGGATCATTTTCACCAGGCTGTAACAATTGATTATCTCCCTAACCCTTCCGGAAGAGGGTTCTATAGACACCAAAATTTTATCTTGCCAAATATTCGCATAAATCAAGCCGTTGGCATATTCTAATTCATTCAGGTTTGAAACGCTACTCGTATGTGTCGACACTTGTATGGTTTTCACTATTTTGAAGGTCTTGGGGTCGCGAAATGTCAGTGTCGATGTACCGTTTGACATGATAAGGTATTGACCATCGTTGCAAAGCCCCCAACCTTCGCCCTCGTATTTAAATTCTGCTTCTTTTTTTAGCGTAGTTTTATCGTACACAAAGCAGGTTTGCTGTTGCCAAGTTAACTGGTATAATTTTCCATTTAAAATGGTTATACCCTCTCCAAAATTTGGTATTGGAGCTGCCGTTTTTGATGTATGGGTACCCGTTTTTAAATCTACCTTTGCCACAAGTGTAGCTCCGTTTGAGTTAGGATCACCCGTTCCCTCATACAATTGATCCCCATCAAATTCTAGTCCCTGTGTGAAACTCGTCTCTAAATGGGGATATGAAGTCAATACTTTGGGCTCTAGCATAGTAAACGGAACATCTGATAGCACTTCAATAGTAACAATTTGGTCATAGAAGCTGCCATCTGATTTCTTTCCTGTAAATTTAACATCGTGTTTGCCGACGCCTGATTCCTTCGTGTTAAAACTTAGAACCAAATTTCCACCTGGAGTTTTCCAAAACTTGAGTGTATCATTTACTTGAAGTGCTAAGAGTTCTGATAATGATTCATTTAACTGGATCTTAATTGGAATTTCTTTTCCATAGACTCCTCGTAAAGCCGTCTCGTTTGAAACCACAAATGGAAGAGATTGCTCATCAGAATTTTTTTCACCATCCGTACAAGCACCAAACAAAAGTGCTGAAAAAAGTAATGAATAGGTATGAAGTGAATTTAATTTACGCATAAGTTTTCTATTTCTTTCCAATCCATTGAAACATGAGAAGCATGGTATATTACTTCCTTATTTCGAATCAAAATAACTTGTGGGGACTGATGTGTAACACCCGTTAATTCTGCAATATAATTTGATACGTCTCTATAAGCAATTAGATCCAAGAAGTTAGCTGAAAGATTTTCAATAGGTAAATGATCTTCTGCTCGACGCAATGCCATACTTGAAATACTGCATCGCGTCGAATGTTTAAATATCAATTGAGCAGTAGTCATGCTATCATCTAACAATGTATCAACTTGTCCGGAATTTTCTATTTCAACCCACTTCATCTTCC
>Ga0194115_10007133_pt1 | contig 11170 bp, 8 predicted proteins | sample TA2MahsurfametaG_3_FD_148656 | JGI IMG/M metagenome (GOLD analysis project Ga0194115, IMG submission 148656) | Freshwater microbial communities from Lake Tanganyika, Tanzania - TA2015002 Mahale S4 surface | ecosystem: Environmental > Aquatic > Freshwater > Lake | place: Tanzania: Lake Tanganyika... | reverse complement strand
GAACTATATTGATATGCAAAAATCTATTTTATTTTTGGGTGATAGTTTTACATGGGGGGAAGGTTTAGAACTTTATTGTGAAACTCCCAAATGGATTGCAGAAAGAGAAAAAGATAATCACGATTGGCCAATTCTTTTAAAAAAACAAGATGAAGATGGCGTTAGATTTCGTGAGCAAAATAGATTTCCTGCATTGGTAGCTAAATATTTTAATAAAACCGCACTTGTTAGTAAAAATAATGGTGGGTGTATAGCAGCATATAAACGCGTAGGGCAAGAGTTTTTATTAGATCCAGATTTAAATATAGATACAATTATCGTACAATTTTCAGCTATTACTAGAGACCCTCTACATGCGAGTTTTACTTGTATATGCGAGTACTGTAGGGGGACTGGATATACTAGACCTTACCCAACTATTTATGAATTACTAAAAAATATACACAATAGAAATTCGTTTGAGTATAACGAAAGAAAAATTTTGGATATGTTTGAGAAATCAATACAACTGGACGCTACAGATTCAAATTTTTTAGATAGAGTGATTCAAGAAGAATATAAATGGGCTGTAAACATATTAGATGATTTTCTTTACAATTATATTAAAGTGTGGACATCGAACAAAAAACGAAAATTTTACTTTATAGATTCGTGGGTCGAAGGTTCTCACACATACATGGATAGGTTTATACAAGGCAGTGGTGTAGGTTGCCAATTGATACCACTTTTCGGAAAGGATGACAAATTATATTTACGATGGAATGAGTGGGAAGATACATTTGAGTATAAAAGAATTCAGTATGAATTTCCAAAAACACAAAACGGCCATCCTACATTAGAGCAACATCGTTATTTGGCAAAGTCAATTATACAAAAATTAAAAGAAGATTCCTATGAGTAGATTTCATAGCATCACACCGCCGGATTTATCCGAATGGTTTGTAAAACCAGAAGAAAAAGATAAGTTCGTCCCGGCAGAATGGGTACTCCCGTTTGAATGGATAGCCATGTTTGTTTATACGCATATGACCGCTGAATTTTGCGGTTATAATAGATATGATTCTGAAAAAGAATGTCCTAAAATATTACAAATTGGATGTGCACAAGGTGGAGATGCGGTATCTATAGCTAAAATATTAAAGTTACCGATGATAAATGGAAAACTTCATATTATCGACTGGTTTAAAGGTAATCTCACAGTTGATAAAGAAGAAGAGTGGGCATATAATGAAGAAAATCCAGAAAATTGGAAGTCACATCTATGGTCTGAAGCTAAAAAGTTTAAGGTAGATGATATTATCACGGTGTTCGAGGGTGATTCCAGAGAAGTTATACACCAAATGCAAGACAATTATTATGACATGGTGTTTATTGACGGTGGCCACGAATATAGCATTGTAAAATCTGACATAGAAAATGGATACAAAAAGTTAAAGTCTGGTGGTATCATGGTACTAGACGATGTAAGCGGGAATGACGATTTATACGAAAAGTATGATTTAAAAAACGCACCTTCGGAAATTATAGAGGTGGACACATATAGATGTGAAGATGGTTCTGTGTTTCACGCCGGTGTTATAAAAGCAGTGCGAGAATTTTTTAAAGAAAATATAATTAGAATTCCATCGTTTCACAAGGCATATCACTTTAAAAAGTTATGAAAATAAATAATACAGTTTTAGACTATAGTGGGGTGACAAATGCTAGCATATTGTCACCGTTTTTTCCAATAGTAGAAAGCAGATGGAACAAAACACAGTCTACATATGATGTATTACTTTTAAACAGAGATGACATACAAGACAATTTTGAGCAGTTTATCAAATATCTACATCCAGATTCTAAAGTATTAGTAAGTATAATAACTGAAAGTGGATGCCTTAATCAATTTTTAGATTATTTTGATAAATTAACGAAAATACATTCAGCCATATCGTTTTATTTATTAGTAGACTCTGAGTTTGAGTATAATTTTAATGACAATGTAAAGGTATGTTCTTCATATGGATTATCATTTTTAACATTTTTTGAAAACTTCTCATATACTAAAATGAGTCAAGTTTATAATATAGATAGATCTGCTATATATGAAAAACAGAATGGATTTTGTTGTTTAAACGGAAGATTAAGAAGTAGCAGAATTATGTTACTGTTGGAATTAATAAAACGAAACATATTGGTTCCAACAAAAAACGACAGTAATTTAATTTCATTTTTGTTTTATACCAACGAAGATAAAATTGATTACGAACAGTATGATATTATGGTGGAAACATCCGCTTTATTATCTGAGTCAGACAAACATATTTTATATGAAGTTAGAAAGCATCTACCAATAAAATTGGTAGAAGAAGGCGAAATGGAAACAGTGCGACCTAGTTTACTGTTAACGGGGGAATATACATCTAAAGTATTAAACTTTGTAACAGAAAATGTTTCTGGAATTGACTGCTCCGCTGGAATCGTAACATTTACTGAAAAGGCATGGATGCCATTTAAACTTCATCAAATACCGATATATAGTTCTACTCCTAATTATGTATCTACTATAAGAAACATGGGATTTGATTTATTTGATGATGTGGTAAATCATAGTTATGACGTAGAACCCAATCACCTAAAACGTCTTCAAATGGCAGTTGACGAGTTAGAACGAGTTCGTAGTTTAGATTTGGTCGAGTTTTACAAAAAAAATTATTTACGGTTTATTAAAAATAATCTACTGATAGAGGAGTTAAAAATGAATGGTAACTCAACATTAAAAACTTTTATATTCGAAAACAAATTAATATGACCAGTAACCAACAAAATGTGGAAGAAGAATATGTATATTCAACTGCATATACTGAACCATATGATAACTGCTATCACGATTTGTATAATGATTTATTTTATAAGAATGTCGTATTCAAAAATAAATCAAATGGTTATTATGTAGAAGTTGGTGCATTAGATGGCGTAGTTAATTCTCAATCATTTATATTTGAGAAGGTACTGGGCTGGGATGGTATTATAGTTGAACCAAATCCATTTTGGAAAGAGGGTATATATATTAATCGAAAATGTAGCATAAGTGATTACGCCATATCAAATTTTAATGGAATCGCTCGATTTGAATGCAGAGCTAATTATGGATTTTCCGGATTAAAATCTGATACATCTGACGCTAGACTTTCTGATATAGTTGATGAAATAAATGTTAATGCTACTACTCTATGTAATTTATTAGATGAATATAACGCGCCAAATGTAATTGATTGGGTGTCTATAGACACTGAGGGAAGTGAATTAAATATATTGGAAAAATTCTTTTCAGAAAATACAAAATATAAAATTAATTTATTAAATTTTGAAACTTACAAACTCTATGATTCAGATAAATTATTATCTACACAGCCTTTTTTGAAAATAAAAAATCCTTATGTGGATTTTATAAAATTGAGTGATGTTGGATTGTTAAAACTAAATCCGATTACAGGTCAATTGTACGAAACTCCATATAAAAATAGACCTTATAATGATATCAATTATATTGATATACAATATGAACAGTATTATATACACATTGATTACCTTAAAGATAACTTACATTTAAAAAAGTTTTTAATATAAAAGTATGATACTATTTACGGAGAATAGATAGATATGATGGGTAAACAACTAACAGAGAAAGATAGAAACATGCTCCTTACAGAAGGCGCATATCATAGTAATGTGGTGCATTCGGTGAAGCCTGTACGAAATGGATTTAAGAGGCTATCATCAATATGTTTTCAACAGTTACGAAATACATAACATAGAAGGAGATTAACATGATTAAGTTTATCAAAAAACTGTACAATTCCTACTTAGACAAAAAGAAGAAAAAGGAATTAGAAAAGTTGTATAAAGAAAGATTAGAAGAATTAAAGAAAAGAGATCCGTTCATATATAAGCACTAGTAATGAATAAAGAAACATTTTGCATATTACCGTTCATACATCTTTACACCCAACCAAACGGAGAGGTAAAACCGTGTTGTATTGCTGGGGGGTTTGATACGCCCCAATCCTTACGGAAAAATAGTGTAGAAGAAATATTTAATTCTGATGAATATAAACAACTCAGAAAAGATATGTTGACGGGAAAGCGAAACAAAGTATGCGATGTTTGTTACAAAAAAGAAGATGCGGGAGAATTCTCACCCAGAAGTTTGTATAATGACAATCTTACAATGGAAAGTCCATGTGCGTGGACTATACCGGAAGTAAATGAAGATTACTCGGTACCAATAGAGTTTCAGCATCTTGATATACGGTTTTCTAACTTATGTAACTTTAAATGTAGAATGTGTAATCATTCATTCTCTTCTAATTGGTACGAAGATTCTAAAAAAATACAAATACAAGGACAACATTTATATTCTGCACAAGAAAACACAAAAGTCATTCAAGTTGGTGAAACAATTATAGAAGATATACTCCCGTATGTTAAAAACTTAAAGACAATATATTTCGCCGGCGGAGAACCATTAATAAATGAACAACACCATTCGTTGTTGCTATGGTTAAGTGAAAACATACAAGACACTCCAGAAACAGAATTTGGTAATCGTAAAAAGTTGACTATGCATTACAATACAAATTTGTCTATGTTACAATATAAAAACTATGACTTTGTAAAGTATTGGAACAAGTTTAAACGAGTACATTTAGCAGTATCTTGTGATGGTATAGGTGATGTCGGGGAGTATCAACGAATTGGTTTTAATAATGATACTTTTGTAAATAATTTAAATGAGCTACGAAAACATGCTGTACCATTGGCAACAACCGAATCGAATGACGGTATTTCATACAGCTTTCAATATACTACAACCATTTTTAATGTAGAACATATATTTGATTTCATCGATTTTATGATGAAACATAATTTTATAGATAAATCAGATTGTATTAGTTTTTATTATGCATGGGGTCCAAAACAACTTACTTTAAATAATATACCACCGCAAGATAAGAAGCGCATTACGGAAATGTTTACTGAAAAAATGCAAGGTATATCATCTAAAAAAACAAAAGACGAATTGACAGCATTAATAAACTTTATGAATACGCCTCCTAACTGTGAAATAGGAGAGGTGGTAGAACTTGTTTCTAAATTAGACGAACTAAATGGTACAGATTATAAAAATATAATGACTATAAAGTTATGAAATATATTTTGACAACAGGATGCTCTTTTACTAATAATATTAGGCTAAATCCAGACGCTCCACTTGAACCAGTTGAGTACAAAAAGCGATCTTGGCCGTACTATTTACAACAAGAACTTGGAAATGAGTATGCTGTTTTAAATTATGGTGGTGCTACTAATGACAATGTGTCTATGTGTAGAATCATTTTGTATCATATAGACAGATTATTAAAAGATAATGTAGCTCCAGAGAATATAAAAGTTATAATTCAATGGTCTACTGCTACGCGACAATCGATTTATATGAATCGACAACTAACTAAAGAAACGCATAGGCTTGGTCATACTTTGGTTTACCATAATAACTGGGAAACAACACCTGGGGTGTTTTATTTAACGGGAGGACACAGCCCTCCAACTGGACCTGATAGTGCTATAAAGCTATTTGGTATAGAAAATGCTATAAAATATTGGGAAGCAGAGATTATGTGGAACAATACTGTTAATACCACTATGCATTGGTTGGAATTGTGGTTACTACTAGAAAAAACTTGTGAACAATTAGGAATTACCCCTTACTATATGAGTATGAGAGATATATTCTCATATCAATCCAGTGATAACTTTTTTCCTCGTAGTATAACACCAAAATATGATACTTGGATGAAAAATGTAGAAGTTTTAAAACCTTATTTAGATAAGCTACCGATAAATTCAAATAGATATTGGCACCATAACCAGTATAAGGGTTTGTTGGAGTGGGCTATAGACAATAGAAGCAACGATATACCTGTGTTTCAAGAATTTGAAGAGTTTAACGCTAATACATTTGAAGAATACTTAACATCAGCTGGTCATAATTGGGGACACCCTTCTGCGGAAATGATGAGTATTTTTGTTAAAACGCAATTACTTAGGGTATTAAAGATATGAATTTATATAGAAAAAAGTACTTGTATGCAAATGGGTCATCCGTTACAGCTGGGGGTGGTTTTGAACCAAAACCACATCGGTTAGATGTGCGTACTTTGTATCAGGCTAAGGGTATAATGCTACCAGAAACTATGACAGAATGTTCTTATCCATTCTTTATTGCTAAAAATCTAAATTTGCAACTAATAAATGATGCCAAGTGTGGGAGTGGGATAGATCGATTAATAAGAACTTCTATGGAATGGATAGTAAATAATGAAGATAAATTAGAAGAAACAATTTTCATATTTGAACCACAATTTGGCATACGATTGGATTGGTATGTTAAAGAATGGGAGCAATATGGTGTACTAAATGCTCATAAAAATGACAAAAACGAATATCCATCTACACTGGTAAACACGTGGTATATGGATAATTGGGAAGAACAAAATAAATGGAATGAAAAATACAAATCAGCAATTGATGGATATCTTTTAAATTTTTTTGATGAAAATGTACAGTATGAGTTAGAATTAAAACGGCTTTTGGCATTCGTACATACTTTAAACGATAAGAAATTAGATTATATAATTTCGTTACCCACACATATGGACGATAAGTTTTTACAACAGTTTAAAAAAATTATTCCAAAAAAATCAGATTTATTCTATAAAATTAAACAAAATATAGATGTACAGTCTCTTTCCTCACAAATGCAGCATGGGGTCTTCGGAGACAATTTGAATGTTTGGCAATATGCTGCATTTAAGAAACTTTTGATAAGTGATGAAATAGAAAACAACGATAATCATATTGGATATATGGGTAATCAAATAGTTGCTAACATGATTTATGAGTACATAACACATTACAATACTATAAGCTATTACTCAGAAAAAACTCGTAGAGACTTGTCGAAAGAAAGTTTTATAAAAAACTTACCAATAAAGTTTAAAAAAGTAAGCAATCCAGAAACAGCGGATTTTATTTACTTAGCTGATATGTTTATGTTTGAGTTTGACGAACTGTTTAGAGTACCACCAACACCAACAGAGTTTACAGATTTTATAAAGAGAATTGATGATACATTTCCGTGGTTACGTAGTTTGAATAAGCAAAACAAAAGATTTTTAATAATACTAATACATGAAAGAATAACTACATCTACATTGATGAAATTTTTTAATTTGGTAGAAACTGAATATGGTATTAAACGATCACAAATTTGGTACATAGATGCTAGCGTAATGGATTATCCGTGTACCAACAATATTCCTTTAGAAGTAAAACTTAAATCTTTTGCCAACTTTAGTAAAGTTGATTTAATTGATACCCCACCTATCAGAAGTAAAAAGATAATTTCACTAAATAACAAGATAAATGATAGTAGATTGTTAGTGTTTGATAGGCTGCTGTTTGAATATAAAGATTATGATTTTCTGAAAAATGAGAATATAATTTCTATGAGAAGTAATAGTTATAAATCAATACTTGTAAGAATAGAAAACAAGTTAAAGAATGAAATAAAAATATATGACAATATTCAATTTCCTTGGGAAGCGGATACACTACCGAGTACCCCACCAGAATATGTAAATATAAGCCATATGTATCAGAATTTAATTAATCTAAACAACCAATGTGTATTTTCCATTGTTAACGAAACTGAAAAAATAACATTCGGTGATATCAGTTCAAACCAATACTATAACCTTATAGCAGAGTTACAATTTAGTGAAAAATGTATATTACCAATACTGAGTGAAACGCATATGTTTGTAATAACAGATGGAGTATTCTACAGAAATATGGAACGCATTGGATTTGACTTCAGTTATCTTAAAAAAATATTTGATATAGATTACTTGACAAACACTTTGTATGAAAATATTGAAGAAGTTACAAAGATAGTAAAATTTACTAAAAATAAATCAATGCATGAATTGAATGTTTTTAGAAATGCAAACTACCATTATCTTACGCATAATAAAAAATTGTTGTTGGATATTGCACTGGGCGATTCTACTAAAGAAGAACTTCGTTTTTGGGAACAACTTACTGGTAAATCTTTATGAAAAAAATAAATAGAATATTCTTGTTTGGCGATTCGTGGGTTGAAGGACAAGGGATATACCAACATATCAATTCAGATGGAACCTTTTTTGAACCTAAATTTAAAGATGATAATAATCTTAATAAAATAAGTAACTGGAGAAAGGAAAATTCTTGGAATAAATTTGTAAGAGATATTACAAAGTGTGAAGTAATTAATTACGCCAGACAAGGAAGTAGTAATTATGCACAGTATAATGAAGTCCATAATGTGCTGGACGATTTAACAAAAGATGACTTGGTTATTATAGGATTTACATCAAAACTACGAGATAGAAATTCTATAGCGTATGTTTGGAATTTAACTCCTAATACTCTTGTAAGTAGGGACAATCCTCTAAATGAATATGTTACTTGGGACAAAAATTCTTTAGAACTTTTTAATTTTGGTTATAATTTTTGGAATGTAGACAGATATAGTTTTGAAACAAAAAACGAAAAAGAATTCACTGAGCATTTTGTTAAAAATTATATCGCATTCTTACACGATGACAGAATATATGAACACATAGCTCAAACTAACTATTATTTTTATCAAGAAAGATTTAAGTCATTAGGACTGAATCTTGTTTGCTTCGATTTATTTGAGCAATATCTAACACCACAGTATGTAAACAAGAACCTTGACATAGACACAAATGTTTATGTAAATTACGGTAAGCAAACAATTAATGAAATTTTACAAGAATATGAAATAAATAATATAAAAGAGGGTGAACTGTCTATTTGGGAAGATGGATGTAGACGACCTGACTTGAATTCAGCTATATATCACCCGAATCAACACGGGTACAAGGTACTTGTAGATTATTTATTTAAGGAAGTATTACCAAAACAGTATACATTTAATAGTTAATCATGACACAAGCTTTATATACTAATGGAGATTCTGTATCGTGGGGCGCAGAACTGGAAAATAAAACCGAAGAAAGATTTTCTTATATTTTGGCTAGTAAATTAAATGCGATAGATTGTAACAATGCATCATCTGGAGTATCTAATGATTACATCTATCGACAAACAATGAGAGATGTGGCTCATTGGATAGACACAAAGCAACTGTGGAGCGAAGAATCTGGGTGGGTTGACACCGAAGAAATATTTGTAGTGGTGGGATGGACAGCGCCTACCAGATTCGAGTGGTGGGATGGACAGAAATATGTACAAGAACGATTGTGGGCTGGGTATGATAAGTGGGGAAGTCCCGACGAACACAGAACTACAGAAGATGAGTTCGTATTACACCAAACAGAACTTATCCCATCTTATATAAGAACTTTAAATCAAGTAAACGCACTACACTCGTTTTTAACGGTAAAATCAGTTCCGCATTATTTTTTTAATGTATTTTACGAATACGATGAAATACAAGAACCAATTGATAAAATAGACACTTTTGGCAGAAGACACCACCAATTATTGATAAATTCTTTGTTAAAACTGACTCCAAACTCGTTTAGAAACAAGACGATGTATAATTATATAAAGGAGAATAAAGGTGGTTTTTTACCCAGAAATCACCCCGACAAACTGTCCCATAAGTTATGGGCGGAGTTTCTATTTACGGAGGTTTGATGTACATAATTGGAATATCGTGTTTCTATCACGATTCGTCTATTTGTTTGTTTAAGGATGGTGAATTGGTTTTTGCTTGTGAAGAAGAAAGGTTTACTGGCAAAAAGCACGATTCGTCGTTTCCCCACAACGGATTGCGTTACATACTAGACACATATAATATAAGTTTAGATGAAATAGAGAAATTTTGTTTCTACGAAACCCCAACACTAAAGTTGGGCAGAATAGTCAAAAACTATATCAGACATCCTATTTCTTCCTTTTCATTTACCAAACAATCTTTAATAAACTGGTATAAGAATACCCGAACTCTACGAAAAGAGGTCGGGGATAATGTCTATTATCAGCCACATCATCATTCCCATCTATATTATTCGTACTATACATCTACCTTCAAAGATGCGGTAGTTGTATCGGTCGATGGTGTGGGAGAAACAGATACCGCTACCGTAGCGATTGTCAAAGACGGTAAATTTACATTCAAACCACTAATGAAATACCCACAGTCATTGGGGCTATTTTACTCTGCGATGACTTCGTTCTTAGGGTTCAAACCCAACAACGGTGAATATAAGTTGATGGGACTGGCTGGGTTTGGTGATCCTCACCTATACTACGACAAAGTTAGTAGTTTAAGTATGAAACACTTTGTATGGGACAAGTCTAATGAAATAATGTTCAATGAGAACTTATCAAAAGCATTAGGAATCCCAAACAGACTTCCAGAAGAAAAAATATTACAAGTTCATAAAGATATTGCAGCCGCAACCCAACTGGTATACGAACATAATTTATTCTCTTTGTTAGACCAAGTAGCCAAAGAAACTGACATCAGAAACTTGTGTCTTGGCGGTGGATGTGCATATAATGGGGTGGCTAACGGTAAAATAAAGAATATCACTCCGTTTACAGAACTGTGGATACCACCCGCTCCATCTGACGCTGGCTCGTCTGTTGGTGCTGTATTGGGGTATTTACGACACCGCAACGGATTTGCACATCGGGTAAAAGAAACTCCGTTTCTAGGACCAGAATATTCTGATGAAGATATTATCAACCAACTACCAGAAGTAAAGTTAAAGAAAGTCAGTGATAGTAAATTATATGAGATTGTTTCCCAAGAATTACAGAAGGGGAAAGTAGTTGGGTGGCTCAGAGGTAAGTCTGAATTCGGTGCAAGAGCATTAGGGCATCGGTCAATCCTAGCAAACCCATTCATTGACGGGACCAGAGACAAGGTAAACAGTATTATTAAGAAAAGAGAAGGTTTTCGTCCATTTGCACCTATGGTCCGCTATGATATTCAATCCGAATATTTTTACGAAGACAATTATGTTCCGTATATGAATCAAGTGGTAAATGTAAAAGAAGAACATCAACACTTATTAAAGGA
>Ga0194115_10007131_pt1 | contig 11173 bp, 10 predicted proteins | sample TA2MahsurfametaG_3_FD_148656 | JGI IMG/M metagenome (GOLD analysis project Ga0194115, IMG submission 148656) | Freshwater microbial communities from Lake Tanganyika, Tanzania - TA2015002 Mahale S4 surface | ecosystem: Environmental > Aquatic > Freshwater > Lake | place: Tanzania: Lake... | reverse complement strand
TCTTCGTGTACTTTTCGTCGGCTAAGTCCTTCAGAAGCTTGAGTTGAGCTTCGTCGGCCTTTCCAACACCCGTCAAGGCGACACAGGCAGCGGTCTTTTGGTGGACCAAAGCTCCCAATCGAGCCTTATCCTTGACAATCATAAAGGGGACATTCATCTTCCTGCAAAGGGCGGGCATCCACATAACAAGTTCAAGGGGATCAACATCGCAAGCGATGAGGACCAATTGAGCCTTCTTCTCTTCAATGAGAGTCGTGACGTGCTTGAGACCAAACTTGACAACATTAGGGGCCTTGGGGGAGGAGTCCTCCTTTCCAGCAGCCTTGGCAGCCGCAGCCTCCTTGAGACGTTGCTTCTTGGCAGCGGGAGTCTCAGGTCGGTACTTGTTGAAGAGGGTAAATACCGTCATGGCCTCATTCTTTCCAAGGGTCTTGGTGAATTGATTAATCGCAGGGGGGACCTTAAGACGTTGGTACAAGACAGCACGTTGACGTTGGATTCGAACATACTTGGGCCATTTGACGAATCGACTCAAGTCACGGCCGCTTGGTCGGATATCACCACCAATTCCGAAATTTCGTGGGCGGGAGGGGAAAAGAGGATCAGCGGCCTTTACGACCTTGGGTTTCTCTTCCTTCTTTGATTTCTTTCCTTTGGGCGCCATCTTGATTTCGTTTATATTTCTGCCGCGAAATAGTGAACTCGGGCGGCCGAGCAGCCATCCCAATTTTTCGCGTCGCCGTGGTTGACAGAGAGACTGCTGTAGAAATTCGGTACAAATGTACGCGTGAAAAAATTTGTTCAGTAACGAGGTAACACGCCTCGGAGGAAACGGTGGGTGGACTAGTCCGAATAATCTACTTTAGTCGATGTAGTCGAAAATCTGATCGACGAGCACTTTACTGCTGCTGCGATACGAGCACAGTCTACGGGAGATGTAGTTACCGCTTGTATTTTGTATTTTGATCTGCTCGCCATTCGAAAATGCTGACACTGAAACACTCACAACCCCATAATCCCAGAATGTGTCCACTTCCTCATTCGTGGGCTCACGGAGGTTACAGGAAATGATTCACAATAACGCTATACTAAAAGGTACTACCTGCCTCCCCCCTTGACGAAAAACAGCGCGCGAAAACGAGAGTGGATTTTGGATTCATGACAAAATTCCGAAAGCGAAATCGGAAATTTAGGGCTTCGCAATGTTTCGGGATATGGCCCTTCCGTTTCACAGTGTCAGGTGTCAACATTCACCGACAACCAAATCGATGAACATTTTCTTTAACGGTTCCCCACCGTTACGATGTGATGCCATGATGAATGACGCAGATGTTCTTCTGACGCAAAAGATACCTTTTTCGAGTTGTGTCTTGAAATATTAGCGCCCTTGATTGTGACATCAATATGCCCTCCTCCCCTACGAGTCGGGCCCGTTGACGACACATCGATGACGAGTGAAGCTTCGCGTTCGTTTCGTTCCCGTTCGCATATGACACTTCGGGTTGCACGAACATCCACGAGAAAAACAATTCCTGTGTGCCGTTTCTGATGGTGTCATTCTATTGCCTTTTTGGATTCTAAATCACGACATCGAAAAAAACAAAATGTTGGCAACATCCTATGCAGCCAAGCAGTTCCTGCGCAAAGCGATCGGTACCACTTCCAAGTGGACCGGTCGAGCCCTGAGCACGCAGGCGTCCTCTTTCTTTACACCCTCCATGGTACGTTTCTGCCAAAAACTTGAATTCGGTCGTGTCACGACGGGGTGGATCCGATCTCACATGACATTCTGCTCTATTGGATAGGTTCGGAATCATCGCGAGGCTGGCTTTCAGACACAGTACAAGGCGTTCAAAAGTACTCTCGCAGTGGACCCTCCTCAACAACGTAGGGGCGAGTCCCGAGAAAGCTACAACGTAGCACAGCACGTCAAGGGTACCGACGCTTGCCACAAGGTTGGTCTGGACTCACTTGGCATCACTGGACCTACCACTATTCATCGCAACTTGACATTCCAAGAGCTCTTTGAGCATGAACAGGCAAACAATGAAGGAAAGGTTGCAGCTGCTGAAAATGGAGATACGTTTACGGTTTATACTGGCAAGTATACGGGACGTTCTCCCAAGGACAAGTGGGTCGTCTACAATGAAGGTTCTCAGTCGGCCGAACACATCGACTGGAATGACATCAATCGTTCCACTACCCCGGAAGTCTTTGACGAATTATACGCAAAGGCCGTTGCACACTTCAATACGTTGGAGAAGGCTTATGTCTTCGACTGCTATTGTGGTGCATCACCCGAATCTCGAAAAAAGATTCGTTTCGTCCACGAAATGGCTTGGCAACAACATTTCGTCTCCAACATGTTCATTCGCCCTCGAACTGCTGAGGAGCTTGAGAATTTTGAACCCGACTTCACTGTCATCAATTGCTGTTCGCAGGTAGACGAGGACTGGGAACGACACAACCTCAACTCTGACACTGCCGTTGTCTTCAATATTGAAAAAGGGAAGGCTGCCATTTTCGGCACTTGGTATGGTGGAGAAAACAAGAAGGGCATTTTTTCTTTGATGAATTATTGGTTGCCCCTGTCAGATCCACCGCAGCTTCCAATGCACTGCTCGGCAAACGTCGGTCGAGACGGTGATGTTGCACTTTTCTTTGGACTAAGCGGTACCGGGAAGACTACACTCTCCGCTGACCCGCATCGTGCCTTGATTGGTGACGACGAGCATGGATGGGATGAACACGGTATCTATAACTTTGAGGGTGGATGTTACGCCAAGACGATCAACTTGACCGAGCAGACGGAGCCTGATATCTTCCACGCTATCCGGACTGACGCTCTTCTCGAAAATGTCGTCTTGACGGGCGACAACAATGTTCCTGACTATTTCGATACCAGCATTACAGAAAATGGTCGTGTCTCTTACCCCATTTTTCATATTCCTGGATACGTAAGTGGTCGGCGGAGGTCGATTTTCTTGAAATCACCGTTGGCGACGAACTCACCCCTCTTCTTCGTACTGTAGCATGAGGAACAAATGGCCGGTCATCCCGAGAACATTATTTTCTTGTCTTGTGACGCATTTGGTGTACTACCACCCGTGGCAAAGCTTACCAAGGAGCAAGCGATGTACCACTTCATGAGTGGATACACAGCAAAGGTTGCTGGTACGGAGCGTGGGATCACGGAACCGACTGCCACATTCAGTACATGTTTCGGTGCCGCCTTTATGACTCTCCACCCTACTGTCTACGCCGAGTTGCTTGCTGAGAAGATGGAAAAATATGGCACTCATACGTACTTGGTTAACTCTGGATGGGCAGGAGGGCCATACGGAGTTGGAAAGCGCATGTCAATCAAGACCACGAGAACATGTATCGATGCGATTCTAGATGGATCCATTCAGCACGCTGAATTCAAAAAGGATCCCATCTTCGGCTTTGATGTCCCTGTGGCCTTAGATGGTGTTGATTCCTCTATCTTGGATATCAAGAGCACTTGGTCTGATCCTCAGAAGTACGACGATCAAGCGAAGAAGCTTGCGACTATGTTCATCGAGAACTTCAAGAAGTACGAAGGCAAGGGAGATGTAGATTACACAAAGTACGGTCCTCAAATCTAAGTATATATCTGCTGTCGAGCACCAACTTACGGGTAGCACAGCGCCGTCACCATAATTTTTCAAATACGATATAGAGAATCATCTGTTTCCCCAATGAAAATTGCTAATTGACGTGTCACACCCAAAAATCACACTCCGTCCACTTTCGACAGAGAAAGAGGGTTACTGCATATTCTTAATCTACAGAAGATCAAAGTCATCGAGTTTGTCGTTGTACTTTTGAACCGTTCGTCGGACCTTCGATGTATCAACCCATGTGACATAGTCTTCCATTGCCTTCGTTACTAGGAACGCCGGATCTGTCACCACATGAGGCCCGACTCGTACCTGTCCCTGCTCAACAAATGTCACCGCTGCTCGCATCGTTTCTGCCATCTTCAGTCGGACCATAATGACGGGGAGTCGGCGACGGCATATCGCTGACGCGGTAATATCCTCTGCCTGCTTTAAGGATGATCCCTGATGAATCAATCCAATATTGGTCAGTTTGGTCAATAACTGATCCGTAATCGCCACTCGGAAGGGATCATCCGGCTTGAGAACCTTGATCTTTGCGGATAGTTTCGTTACCATTCCCACAATTCTTGTGTAGGATGTGTAGTCCTCACGATTCTGTACATGGTACCGACGTAATATCTTGGCAACACGAAGATTGTCTTCTTTCTTCCATGAGTAAAGGTCGACCTTACGCAAAAGTTTCTTTTCGTGGTACTTTAGCTGCCTCATTTGGTTCCTTCACGAATGTCAGACTCTACTCTGGGGCTCACGGAGATATATTCTTTCGTACAAACAACAAAGAGAATGAGTTTGTCTACCAGATGGGGGGAAAAAAGAACAAAACCAAAAGTTCGTCGGTGGAGGCCAGATGATTCGTTCTGGTCAATGTTTGACGGACGACGTTCGTTCGGAATTATTCGAATCAGTCAAGTACCGCCTTTCGCTTACTAAATCGACAAGAAGTAGGAATTCTACGGGGGGGAACAATTTTCTTCTTTTTGGCCAAAGAAGAATAGTTTGATTGGCCAAAAAGAGGCCACAGAAGAAAGAGTCAGCAGAGGCCTTGTCAATCGACTGTCGTGTACATGTCGTGATTCTATATCAATTTATTTCATATCTGAAGAATAATATATACAAATGCTTTTAAAAGGAAGAAAGAGAATTCGAATCGATTGATTAGGAGGGCACGTCATGACTCGAGCTAGCAACGTTCGGGGGGTCGAATCCATCAAAAACCAATCAAGGTGGGGGGACCTCGGTACGGTATTTGGGTTTGTGATCGCTTTTTCTTTAGCGTGAAGTACAGTGAAACGAAACAAGACGATCTCTCGTTTTTTTTAACGAACTAAGACTGCGATAAAGACATCCATTTTCATTCCAATCATCTGGTGAGAATTTCAATAGTCTTCGTGAGCTTTCAGTGTACGGGAGGATGGAAGAAGAACGGGATAAATCGATCGAGGAACGCCGGGATAACCCTCCACCCAACGTTGAGAAAATCGAAAGTTCACTCTAGGAGGATGAAGAACTGAACGGTCCCGTACGGAGATTGGGGCCATCTACTGAAGCCGATAGGAGTTTAATCAACGCGAAGGTTCAAAAATCAAAGGCTACACTTCTTCTTTGCCGGAAGTCCGTTCCTGAGTGACGATAGAGCAGAACTTCGATCTTCATCATGTTCTTCATCTGAGCTTTTGCGAATGAGGCGTTTGATGGTGAAGCAGTGCGTGCCCAATCTTGAACAATTCGCTACACAGGATTATTCCTTTCGATTCAGAATGGCGCGCCGTGGTGACTGTCTTCTCCCGTAGTATCCTTAAGGACCCCTGCCCTTCCTTGCATGTGTTGATGGGATGGGCTGTTGCGAGATTTTTTTCCACGATCGAAGCGCGAAAAGTGTTGCCTGCTGTGTTCATGCCACCGTATACATGTGACTCACCGTTGATCCATGGTTTTCTCTACAGGAATAAACGAACAAACTCCTCCACTCAACATGACCACTGTAGAAACCCGTGTCGTGGACCCCGTTCACCAACACTCCTCTGTGAATGTTACTCCAGCTGAAGTAGATGCCGCTTTGAGCCACGAAGAAGAGAAGATGCTTGATGATGATGAGCTCAGTGTTGAAGATAAGTTGCTTGATGATGAGGAAATCAATAGTTGCGAGGTCGAAGATGTAGAAGAGCATATGCTCAACGTAGCAATCATGAATAGCGTTGTGGAGACCGTAACAGCGCCAGCTGCGATTTCTGATTCCGGACCGGAATCACCGCGCTACGGTCTGAGGAAGAGACAGCGACCAGGCGACTCTGTGGATTCCCTGGTAGAGACTCCAGGGCATACGCCTCCGGTGTCAACGACTGCAGTGATCGTGAATGGCCGCTTGAGCCTAATTCCTGCGAATTCGGGTTCTTTGGGGGACGTTGGGGGTTTGACACCAAAGGAAGAGCCATTAATACAAGGGGCAAAGGCGGGGAGCAGAATAAACTCTGGCAGGCCAAGAGCAGTGCAACCTATCGCACCCAACATTCCGGTCGAAATCACTTCCTCTGATGCTGGGATTCACCAACACCCCGGCGCCGAGCCCCCAACACTCTCTGTAACTCCGAAGAGGAGGCCACCACCAAACCGACAAAACACGAAGCCGAAAGGATCCATGAGCAGTGACTCTGCATTACAAGCCACTCCAGTCCTTGTCCCCACGTCAGGTGCTGTCCCAAATCCTCTTTCGAGGTCGACACCACCACCCAGCTCGTTGCATCTCACAAGCGAGCCTCCGATGCGAACTGTGGATCACGGGGCTCCATTAGTACCCTGCCCATTATCAGAAGCTGTACCCTGTCCCTTACCGGAACAAACGGCATCGGAACCAGCTCATTCAGACAAGAGAGTGACAATCGTGGAACCACCAGTATTGATGACAAGAAACCGCATCTTTTCGGTAGATCTAGACCGTAAGTGAAGATGACTGACATGGTGATGCCATACATGGGCGACGACTCCTGATTTCTTACACTGTCCTTTCGAATACTCGCAGCGTTCGATTTCGCTGACATGGCAGGTGACAAGGCAGATGATGACGTTAATTTGGAGGACATAACCGCGGCCAACATCCCCGACGACCTCGCCCCATTCAAACGAGATCGAGCTTTTTCCTTCGAATTCTTTACTTTCAATGGCGACGAGCTTCTTTCAGCGCCCCCCATAGCACCTGCTTCGACCGTGCCACTTCCAGAACCTACACTATCTGACCATTTTGACGGCAGTGGTCGACCCCGGGGCGATTCAATAATTTTTGATCCTTCGAGTTTCCAAGATGGGGGTATCCACGAGGAAAATGCGATTATCAAAGCTAAGGCTGCTGTAACGAAGGGCAAGGTCCGAACACAAAATCTCTTGGCGGACTCAAGACTAGCGACGTCTGAACCAGTACCGGTAAGACCACAGCCCCAGCCTCCACGGCCGATAGCTGCGGCGGCACACCCAGGACCGTCGATTTCCGATCCTGATGGATATCATTCGTCGACCCCTGTTGGCACTGAGAATGGGCAAGTTGCAACTTTGCCTAGTGCCCTGTCGGTGCCAGATGCCAATGGAAACATCGCGGGTACGTTCCAGATGGAGCTTCTGAATAAAGACGGTCGTATAGGCATCTACCTTCCTGATGCCCGTCGAGCCCGGATTGCCCGTTTTCATGCTAAGCGTAAGATGAGAATATGGAGGAAGCGCATCAAGTATGATTGCCGCAAAAAGCTTGCTGACAGCCGTCCAAGAATCAAAGGCCGATTTGTTAAGAGGTCCGACATGGATGAATAAGTGGTAGTGCTTTAGAACCTTTGTTTTTCCATCAACAGTTTGTTCAATAGATGTGCAATAAATGATCTTCGACCAGGCCATGTGTAGATGATAAGACCGATAGACCGATGTCGTAGCAGACATTCCCAAGGAAAATCACGACAAAGAAATTCCCACGGGGCTGCAGGAATCACGGAAGGGTCGTGAGCCATCACAGTCACATTGCTCTTTTCCTTTCATTGCTTCCGTAGTCGTTATGGTTGTCGATGTGAGTATGGTCCTTCCTTCACTTTTACCATCAAACGAACCGGGTGAGAAAACCATGGCGCCGATGCGATCGTGTATGTACTACTTGTGTGACGATCTTTCACTCATCACTCATCACACATCACACACTCCCCCCGGTCTCTCGGTGTCCTCACATGTTTTTCACCGCCATCCGAACAAATGCGTCACGCCAAACCGTCGTCGGTTGAAATTGCCTCCAGGATACGGCATATACTATTTCTCATAGGCTCATCCCTCTCGACTCGTTTGACTATGCAAAGTAAGTCTGACCTTGATCCATCGTTTTGATCGGAACCGCCCGTTTTTCACACGGCTGCTTGTTGGAGGGAGGAGGAGGAGGGGGGTACACGAGGTAGGAGGTATGTAGGTCGGCTTGAAACCAGTTCCATTCGATTCTAAGCCAAACCTGAATTTGTCAGTTAGAACACTCAACAATGGCTAGCTGTGTCTGTACATTTCAAGCAGAAGGAAACTCTGGCGTTTCTGGAGCATTGAAACTTACTCAAAGTTCAGAAAGTGGAGTAACTACCCTTGAGGGAACTATTCGTGGCTTAACTCCTGGACAGAAGCATGGGATTTCTCTGTGTGTATATGGAGATTTGACGGATGGAGGTGCCTCTTGTGGTCCTGCCTTTAATCCCTTTGGTGAGTTGTATCCAGTCACAGTCCACTTCTATCGAATCTTCCACTGCTTATTTTCTCGCACATACTCACAAACCCCGGTCTCTCGCTTTCTTTCCTTTCATTTGTAGGGAGGACTCATGGTGCACCCTCCGATGATCCGAGTTTGCGTATGGTCGGTGATTTAGGAAATATTGAAGCAGATGAATCAGGTATTGCAGTCGTCCGGATTGAGGATAAGTTGGTAAAGATTTTTGGTCCCCATTCCGTCATTGGACGGTCAATAGTCATCTGTGCAGGGACAGATGATACTGGACGTGGGGGACAAGAAAATTCCCTTGTGACTGGGAATGCAGGTCCCCGAATCGCATATGGTGTCATTGGCATCGCTCCCTCGTCCTAAAGGAAGGAGGACCCCAACGATGTAACTACTAGAGAAAAACGTATCAAAATATACCCTTCCCGGATGCTTGCTAGAGTAGTTCAGGCCATGCTACGGATGATTGGCGTTGCTAACTGTAAATACATTCCAGTATGTTTGGGGTGGGTGGGTGGAAAATTACAATAACCCAAAGCCATATAGAAAGTTATTTCTCGCAATAGTTGGTTAACCAACAAACCGACACAATTTAACCTACAATCTTGGTAATAATTCCAGTTCCGACCGTCATACCACCCTCTCGCATATTGAAACGCATACCCGTCTGCATGGGGACTTTGGTGATCAGTTCGACATCCACCGTGGTATTATCTCCAGGCATGACCATCTCTGTTCCACCCTTCAAGTGCAATGCACCCGTCACATCGGCGGTACGCATGAAAAACTGGGGACGATAGTTGGACATAAAGGGCTTATGACGTCCACCTTCTTCCTTCGTCAAGGCATAGATTTCTGCCTCAAATTTCGTACCCTGTTTGACACTACCAGGCTTACAAAGGACTTGACCTCTTCGTACATCCTCACGTTTCAAACTTCGCAATAGGGCACCGATATTATCACCCGCCATACCCTTATCCAATAGCTTACGGAACATTTCTACCCCCGTACAAATCGTCTTGGCATCCATACCGAATCCGATAACATCTAGTTCATCTCCGACCTTTACAATACCCTGTTCGACACGACCAGTAACGACGGTACCCCGGCCGGCAATCGAAAAGGTATCTTCAATACTCATCAAGAAGTCTTTATCCAAGATTCGTTCCGGTTCGGGGATGGTCTCATCGACCGCTGCCATCAATTCCAATACGGCATCCTTCCCCAATGCATCATTCGTACCCTCCGCCGCGGCTAGGGCGGAACCACGAATAATGGGGATTTCATCACCATCATACCCATATTGACTCAATAATTCACGGATTTCCATTTCGACGAGTTCCAAAAGTTCCTCGTCTTCTACCAGATCACATTTATTCATGAAGACGACCAAATTGGGAATTCCAACCTGTTTGGCTAACAAAATATGTTCCCGAGTTTGTGGCATAGGACCATCGGTAGCAGCGACGACGAGGATACCACCATCCATTTGTGCAGCTCCGGTAATCATATTCTTGACATAATCGGCGTGACCGGGACAATCAATATGACCATAGTGACGATTTTCGGTCTCATATTCAATATGGGTTGTATTGATCGTAATCTTACGAGCCTTTTCCTCAGGTGCACGATCAATATCTTCGTACGTTAAGGCTTTGGACCATCCCTTTTCACTCAAGACTTTTGTGATGGCTTGGGTCAAGGTAGTCTAGAGAAGACAAAAGCATTGTTATACACAGAACAGAGTGAGAATCTTGTACGCATCAGTCTTTCTTTTGTGTTCACAACTCTGCAGTGCAGATATTCTATCTACACGTACCTTTCCGTGATCGACGTGACCAATGGTTCCAATATTGACGTGAGGTTTAGATCGGTCAAATTCACCAGTAGCGAATCCTCTCGTAACATGAAAGGCAATCCGTTGCGTCTGGCATCTCGATGCCAAGATAGATGGAGTTTTCGTCACGAAACGAGAAAACATGATTTCTGGGGAGGGGGGGTCAAAGGTAGTGTTGAAACCAAGAAGATAAGACGGTTAAGGTTTTGAAAGAGAACCAACTCCACTCCAACGTTAGATTTTCCTCCTAAGTGGCGCCATTCCCAGCTTTTCGTCGGTGTGGAGAGTATTTTCCAGCACAGACGATGGACAAAGAAACTTTGTTTCGGACGTCATACGAGCCACAAAAAATCCGGATCTTATCACACGGAGGTCTGACAGACCCTCGAAATCGTGACCAATACCACTACCCACTACACAAAAAATCCAAAAGTCAGTCACGAATAACACTCCCGCCTATGATATGACAGGAGATACGCTTGGGGTCGTAGGGAAGGAGTCGTGCTAGGGGTCTTCTGTCGCAGTCACCGTCGAAACGACAGCTGCTCACTAATGGGGTGGTTTAATTGTTATAATCTCAATCAAGTTTGTGATGCGGTCAGCTCTTCCTTACATGTCTGGTGAACGACCGCATTCAGGTGCTGAATCGCCCGCAGATACACTGATCGCACCATTGAATTATATTGGCTGATCAGTTCTAGTTGAGGATGCTCAATTAGATTGTTCATGCTGTACTGAAACTCCGGGTATACGTTTTCTAGGAGGTCAGTGAAGTGATCCTTTATTTCAATAGCGATGGCCAGTAACCAGTCACCGTAAAGTCTATTGAGAAGTTCCCCAAGCTCCTCGTCGTCGCTACTAGTATTGTATGCATTCAGCACTCTTGGGACCTGTTCCGAATCTCTTCGTCTTAGGACGCTCAGCAAAAACACAAGCCAGACTCCCTTGGCTCCTACCCCATGCTCTGTT
>Ga0194115_10007130_pt1 | contig 11173 bp, 10 predicted proteins | sample TA2MahsurfametaG_3_FD_148656 | JGI IMG/M metagenome (GOLD analysis project Ga0194115, IMG submission 148656) | Freshwater microbial communities from Lake Tanganyika, Tanzania - TA2015002 Mahale S4 surface | ecosystem: Environmental > Aquatic > Freshwater > Lake | place: Tanzania: Lake... | reverse complement strand
ATGATCACAGTCATGATCATCATCACTGACGAGCCTAGTACCGGTACATAACAACCTAATAGTTGAACCCAATGGCCTCCTTCCGCCCTGAATTCTCGGTAGACAGACGACCAGGACGGTCGGTACCACAGAGATAGTCTAGTACAGCCTCACCGACAGATCGTCCATCGACTGCTGCTGAGACGATCCCCCCCGCAAAGCCGGCTCCCTCGCCTGCTGGGAAGAGATTGGCACATCCTTTCGCTTGATACGTTTCATCATCTCGTGCAATCCGGAGTGGACTTGACGTCCTTGTTTCGACAGCATGAAGAAGACCATCAGGATGAACGTATCCTGGCATCTGACCATCAAAGTGATTGATCAACGCATCTCGCAAGGCATGGGTGATGGGGGCTGGATAAAGCTCATGACACGGTGATGATTTCACACCTAAACGATAGGAAGAGGATGGGATCGTTTCGGATACCTTGCCAGCAATAAAGTCAGTCACTCGTTGGACTGGAACCGTAAGGCCACTACCACCCATTTCCGCCGCTCGTCGTTCCATACTTTTCTGAAACTCAAGTCCAGCCAATATACCAAATTTCTCACGGTAGGGTTCCAATATGGGATCATCAGGAAAGACGGTGACGACCAAAGCTGAATTAGCCCATTGGGAATCACGCTTTGAAAAGCTCATCCCGTTGACGCATACTTCTGAGGAGTTAGTCGAAGCAGGGACGATTTGCCCCCCTGGACACATGCAGAAGGAATACACTCCACGAAGACGATCACTGGAGGTTCCATCATTTGCCTTATCGGTGGCAAGTCGATAGGATGGAACTGGCAGTCTTCCAGAATGATCTTCTGTCTTTTCTCGCGAATCGAAAAATTCCTTGTTGGCTAAATCGGTTTGAAGCTTTCCTGTACGGACGCTGAGTCCCCATTCGTTCCCATATTGAATTTTGGTAATTAATTTCTGTGGATGTTCAATTCGAAATCCTACCGCAAAGCCCTTGGGTTCTAGACAGGCAATGTCTTGAGCGACTAAGGACTCATAAACGTCACGTGCCGAATGTCCCGTAGCCAAGACGACAGCATCTGCCGCAATATAATCAGTCACTTTCTTTGCATCCTTGTCAGTTCTCTCAACATGAATTCCTTGTACGGTACCTGGATGATTCGAATCCATCTCGATATTCGTAAGGCGTGTCCCAAAGTGTATAGTCGTCCCTAACCGTTCTTCCAGGTCATGTCGCATGTTCCGTAACAATCGAACTAGGTTATCTGTCCCCAAATGGGGAGAACCTTCCCATAGAATATTATCTGGTGCTCCATACTCTACCAACGTTTCAAGGATCCATCGGACATTGGCACTATTCCGACCAATGCGTGTCGTTAATTTCCCATCGGACCATGTCCCCGCTCCGCCCTCTCCAAAGGCAAAGTTCGATTCTGGATTTAATCGAGTCCGATGCATCAATGCACCAATATCTCGACCACGAGTTTCCACTGGTTGACCCCTCTCCAACAAAATGGGTTCAATACCCTGGTTAGACAATGCCAGTTGAAGGGCACAAAATAATCCTGCAGGACCCGCACCGACCACAACGACACGCCGTTTGGGCGGTGAGTGTCCCACTCCAGTGTTGTCATCATCAGTTGGTTGAGTTGGTAATGATGATGATGATGATGATGATGATGATGATGACGATGGTAGAATCCGTTCTACCTGGCCAGGTTTCGATTTCAACCGTGCATGTTGAACTTGTGATGGGGTCAATATGACATCAACAACGTATTGAAAGGTGGGATGTTCTAATTTGCGTCGAGCATCTAATGATCGTCGTACGACTGTCATGGGCGGTATCGTTGTAGAATCCAAGGTACCCTCCTCCAATTTCAATTTCTTATACATAGCCTCTCGTAATGCCATTGGGATAGGAGCATCTCGTCGTCGTCGTAATGATGTTTTTCCGTCGGTGAATGTCCTCTTTTGATTCACCTTTTCAGCCTGTTCCAGGGCATACCAATCATCATCATCCGGATGTGTCGCAATTCCATAAAAGCGCCACGTTTCTACATTGGAATTCGATAATGTCTGTTGCTGCTTTTTCTTCTTCTTTTGGTTCTTCGTGTTGTTGTTGCTGCTATTGTTGTTACTGCTGTTGCTGTGTTGTTTGGCAGTATTCGGGTAGTTCTTCTTGATACTTCCTCCGTTCTTACTAGGCTTTGACAGATTGTTTGTACTACTAGCGGATGGGTTGGTAGTACTAACCATCGATATGGGAGAAAGTAGTCTGTGGTTGGAGTTTCCATAGATATTGTCCAACTGACGCATGGGCGTGGATGGAGATGAAAAGGGTCCGACGAACGCCACGCGACGATTGGGGAGGGAACTATTCGCGTCAGTCTCTACGGTGAGGTAAAGGCCCATCAACAACCACTGAATCTTCGACCAATACATCATTCTATTTTCATAAAACCTTTTTTTCAAAAGTCAAAGATTATTGACTGTAGTATCCGTTGTCTTGAACAAGTGTCGACAGGGTATCGAACAAGGGTTTATATTAGTAGAAGGACTGAGAGACGATGTCACAGCGAAAAACGAACGCAAAAGCCATCAAAGAATCCTGGAATCTGGTGTCTCTTTGATTGGAGGGCAATGTTGGCCATCACCTACCACGTCCAGACGTTCTCCTTCGAAGAAGTCGGAAAAGTCAAAACCTCGTAGTCGACTATTGGGACTCAAAAGTGGAGGTTCATCGTCGGACGGACAGACTAACTTACATCTCATCTCGATGTTCATACATAGGTACCGTATCTCTCCGACGTATGATAGCATTTACAGTTTGCAATATCCGCTCTAGTAGAGAGACAACTTGGAGTTGCTTTGCTAGCTATCATGCTACGGCAAAGTAAACAAGCACCCCTGCAAAAGTCAGCCAGTGCGATGATTGCGATACTAGGGTTCGGGCGCGTTTGTTTCGGAAAAAGCAATAGCGAAAGTCGTACATATGACAATCGGGCCTCGTATGATCATTGACACCGAATCTGTCGAGAAAGAACAAAGAACACCAAGGAACACTATCCCCCTCAGTATCAAAACAACGTTCGTTGCTTGGCGCTTCCGATCGCGCCGCCAGGGGGTGAAAACAAACGAAAACCCTATCCTTGCCAAGAATCTTCCGTGTTGTCAGAAAATAAGGTAATTGGGATACCGGAGGATACCGTATCTCCTCCTACTGGCAACCTCTCCAGTCGTCCCTTCGCACACCACACTACTACTACTACTATTACCATCCAATCCGGTACACCCTAAACGAATGATGATGACGATGATGGGTTCTGCCGCCGCCCCCCGTCCCTCCTCGCAGCAGAAGATGATATCACTGTCAACAACAATCTCCCACGTCGACATATCATCATTATCGTCCTCTTCGACGAGACGTGCTTTGAAAAAGTTGCATGGATCCTATCCCGTCGTCGTCTTCTCATACCAAGTACTCATGATGGTATTCCTTCTTCTCACCATGGTATCATCTTCACCAACTTTAGAAGATAATATCCAAGTTATTCTTGCTGTGGGTGGTGATAGTGGTGAAGAAGAAGAGGGAAGACGAATGGCCGAGGATTTATTCTGTAATGAGGGTGAAATTCTATTGGATATCAAGGTGACGACTGCCGGTGCTGATTATTATGACTGGCAAGTCATAGATGACACGACGGGTCCAATTGTTGCTTCCTGTCCTCCTGTTCCTCCAGAAACAACGACAACAACAGCAACAGCAAGAACAGCGTCCAATCTTTGTTATTGGACTTCCCAGGGAGAATTTCATGATCAGGTCTGTGTCCCGGCAGCTTGTTCCCGATTCGTTTCTGGTGAACATAGTCTTGATGAATCCCGTCCTGCCACAAGTCTCATTGAGGTCCGATATGGTGATGAAGAAGTTATCATCCTCAATGAACGATTCAACAGCCTACGCCTAGTAGTAGCAGGACAATCATCTTGCGAGATTGAATGTTCGATGGAACGGGAACTAGAACTCTTTCTTTTTGATGTGAATGGTAGAGTGGGGATTCCAACTGAAAATTCTACTCTCCTTATTAGTGACCATAATTGGATCATCTCGAAGGTGGATTCGATATTGTTGGGAGGTACTACTACTACGACGACCGACTCGATGGTGATGATGGAAGATACGACGACCATCACCGTCCAAGACGGTAGTCGTCCCCTTACATACCATCGATAATGTATTGATCCCTGTGTGAAACTGACGGCACCCTCTGGTGGGATAGGAGCTCTTGTACGAGCCGGTGGTATCATTTACTGGAATGCCAAACCACAGGAAACAATGGCTGTCTTCCGTCCTCAATCGTTGTTCATCCGAGACTGTAGCTCTTATGAATATTGTCGGGATGGATTTTCTCCGTTGCAATTGGACATTTTTCCTCCTTCCTCTCAGGACATCGATCAAACGTATTATCCAAAAATACTCTCTCTTGCCCAGCCAAGAATGGGTTATATCAAATCATGGAGAGATGATATCCCAATCCCAATCTTAGAGGGAGTACACTTTCGACGTTGGTCTTGTCGCGGTCTAGTCGACGAAGACGACGACGAGATGTGTCTACTGCTGGAGGCATCCCCCCTCGATTTCTACCCCAACGATGCAATCCAAGTCGATGGACGTCCGGTGGAAGATCTTGTTGACTGTTCGAATCCACCCCGACAATACAAGTCGTTGTGCAAGGACCTTTGGTCCGATGTTTCATATTTCGCACTGAATAGCAACTGCAAATCAAAGTTGAAGAAACGAAGAGCCTGGATCAGTATTTCCGTGGTGGTGGTATTCCTACTCCTGCTTGTCGGAGGAATTTATATGTATCGCAAAAGAACCACCACCACATCATCATCATCACCATCAGTAGCAGCAGATGGTGATGACGACCTGTCGGATGCTTAGTAGTACCTACTACTCCTCCTAGTGAAGGAGTACCAGTAGCCCCCATTCCTATTGCCATGGATTGTACGTTACGTAATTAGAAGTCACAAAGGAAAATGGTGAACATAGTCGTGATCTGACTTCTGAAGTAGAAAACGGTGCTATGACGACCCAAAACAGGGAACATGAGGACACGTCCATTCTTCCAATGCTGTGAGGCATCGAATCTGCCATCGGGAATTAGACGACACTATCTATCCAATACAGTTGTACTGGTTATGGCGACTTGAAAATTACATTCTTTACACTATAATGATAACAAGTACACGCAAGCTTCATAATGGGACATGATTCCCAGCAAAGACCTAGCGTACAAGACGCTACCATCACCACGACTACTACAGTAGTACAACTGCTGTTTTCGTTGGTGTTTGGTAGGACTTACCGGATTTTTCCTGTCCTTCCTTCTATTGGTGTGGGATGTGTTCTCCTCCTCCTCCTCCTCTTCTCCTTCTTTTTATGCGAACCCTGATGCCTCACAGCATGATTGAGCCTGTGTACAACCACAACGCGTATCGGGTTCATTAATACAATCACTGGTACAATCACAAAAGTTTTCTTGTGACACACCAGGACATAAGACGGTTTCGCCCATCATCCCATCGTCGACTAGGAAAGTTGGTTCGAACGTCGCGGAGGGTTCATCTGTCGCTGTAGGATCCATCGTCATCGTGTCGTCAATGATAAAGTCATCAACCAACATGGCATCATCCATGACTGTTTCCAAGATATCAATTCGGACATCGGAATAAAGGAATCCGAACACAATATAGCCATCGGGACTACTTAAGAAATCAATTTCAGGGTCATATACTGCCTTTGGCGGTATGACGTCGGTATTCAAGACGGCAGTGTCTAGGTAGATTTCACCCGAAATTCCATTAAATTGTCCAAGACCACCAGTAATCGTGAGGACACTAGTTTCAAATTCGGTATTGTTGTGATTGAGGACAGTACCCTCAGCGCTGAAGCTTGCGACGACTTCTTGACCTTGATCCGTCCCAATCAATGCCTCGAAGGTTAGGGTACACCAACCACGCCCTTCATAAGCAGGAGTGGACATAGGATTGACATCAGTTCGGACACATGTTCCTTGAACAAGGCCGATGAGGGCACTTGCACCAATCGCATCCAGTTCCCATAGCATCGTATCGGTATAGATATTCACATTCCCAGTCTCGAATTCCGAACTTGGATCAGCAACGATAGGTGGAGGAAGTCCACGTGTATCCATAAAGGCTTCGATTGTATACACAAGTTCACCTTCCCATCTACCGGCATCGCTACCGTTGTCGCCACTACTGGAGAAACGGAAGAATTGCACACAAAAACATTGAAAATTGTGAGAATTGAACAGAATCCTCAATATCAATGTGTCACCGTCTTCCTCCCGAGCGTGCGCAACGAAACATACCTGCCGTAGCTTTTACTTTTCTTGGAACTTTTACTTTTCTTGGACGACTTGGACTTTTTGCTTCCTTTCCCGCCTTCGCTCGTACTGTACTGCCAATCGTCGTCCAAATCGTCGTCCATCGCCATCTGTGGTTGTTGATGTTGGTGATGTTGCCCGTCATACGTAACGTAGTCATCATCAGCGTAATTCTATTAAAAAGAAGACAGAGAAACACGTTGAGTGCAGTTCTTTACGTCGGTCCAAGCCTAGACAAACCGACTGGTACGATGGACGAAACCCTTTCAAAGACTTACAAAGTAGTCATCATACCATTCACTGTCGCGTTCATGACGCGTCGTTTCCATGTGTGGTTTGTTCTTTTTTCGTGTTGTTCTAAGGTGATGGGGTTGTGGATGAGGTTGATGATTTTTCGATCGTAGAATTCTACCCTCTCTACCATTCCTTCTGGGTTTTATAAATCCTGTTTGTATCATTTTTTGGATGCCATCTTTTGCATTTTCCGCTTTGATTTCCGTCTTCTTCACCGCGAACACCTCTTGCTTGTTCCCTGCCCCGACCGACATTTCTGCGGCTACTCGGAGTGACAAGACACTAGTCACAAGGAAATTCACTAACGTCTTCATCTTCACTCGGATATTGGTTCGTTTATGTCTGGTGTTGTTGCTTTTGTTTCGTCTTAGTAAGTGTACAACGAAAAGGTCACAGCTGGTGGTTAGGTTGGTTTGTGTATACGTTACTAGTGCCAGCTATACTCAAATCGGCACAGAGATCCCTGCACGATATACGTCGGCAGTGCCGTTGAAACTTTTTTGGGAGATCTGGTGGCGCACTTCGGTAGCGGATGTGCGCAATCTTCATCAGACGAGTCACGGAGGAAAGCGCACCTGCGTCCTGGTTTCCGCAAGATGGGACATGAAGCTTTAGAAGGGTGCTCGATACTAACAGTAACAATTCGTGGCAGGCTCACCCGGCGCGCATGTCGACCCAATGGACTAGCAGTGGGCACCCTTCCAGCCTCCTTTATGAAATCATACATATCATACATATCATTCATGCGACGTCAATCCAATTGTTTCCGGTCAAGGATATGGGATCGTTCTCGAAAACTATCGTCCCGATAACTAAATACACTCAATTGCCGACAACTCGTATAGTAGACAAATAAATTATACAAGTTACTCCGCAGTCTTTGTCTCTCGTTCTTTCGTTCACCTTGTGCTGGCCATATCCCTCCGTTCTCACGTCTCGAAAACCTCTGCCGGTACTAGCCCCGCATTCATGTAGAGGTATACTTGCATGTAGTAGGAAGCGGGAAGATCCCCAAACGATTCGAATACATCTGGGAATGAAGCTGTTTCAACCGAAGTCAAGACGACCTCGCCAGCTGCTCGTCGATAGATTCCATTTCCTCCAGTCACAGTCAGCGCAGCTCGCTTGCCGATCTCAACAGGGCCTTCGGCGATGAGCTCATCTAACAGACCCACATGTGTGTACACAAAATGACAGTATGCCCTGCCAAGATATCCATCATCCAGCTCATCAAATGGATCGGTTCGAATGCACTGACCTGAAACACTCGCAAACTCGTCGTCAATGTCCACCGTGATAGTGTTAGTAGAGTTCCCATTTCTCGATGTTGAATCCGTAGTCACACCATATATCGATTCCTTATCATATATGTAGACAGCACCGGCATCAAACTCATCAGGAAAATCAGGATTCGGTGGAATTGCGTTGATGATAAACATTCCATCCTGGTATCCCTCCAAATAAATTGAAACGAATTGCAGTTCTCCGAGGACTGGGGTCGCCGACTCTTCAACGTCCAAACCCTCTTCGTCTACAAATGTATCATCTGCAACCTCAGTTGGAAATACCATGTCGTCGACGGCATCATCCACCCAAACTCCGAGGGCGTCATCGAGTCCATCGACGTCAACCGTGACCTTGGCTAGATCATCGTCGCGGGCAGCACCATCGTCTGTCATCACTGGTCGTCCATCGTCGGTATCTCCGACGAATGGAGCTCCATCATCAAACATGGACTCGTCATCTCCCTCTGCTGGATCGACAGGTATCACAACTTGATCCGTGTCGTCATCAAAGACAAAGCTGAATGATCAACAAAGCAGGAAACAGTTCCATTAATATATTCATCATCTGTCAGGGGATAGAGTCGATGATCTGTACTTACTCATCAAAGGGAGTGTTTTGAAGCTTTCTAACTGTCCTCGGCGTCTGTTTTGGTTCTGATTGTGTCGCAAGAGTCCTTGATCTTAAGTTATTCTTATTGTCTGGGCTCGATGGTCTCTCGAATGCAAGATCTCCTCGTCTGACCACATGCAAACGCCCACTTTCCATGAGAGATCTCAGCCTTTGCACCTCGTCACTCGTCATCTGTGTAGTGTCTTGCATATCATTTGCTCGTTGAAGGGCCCGTGAGCCCTCATTCAAGTCTAGGAGCGCAGCAGCCGATCCCAGGAGAAGACTGGAAGCACCTGCTATTGCCAGAATCGTTCGCCTCATTGTTCAAAACAGTACCGTTGTAGTTGCTAGTAGCACAGACGCAGGAGTTTATGTTGGATGAACAGCTTTCGAAGCATCATGCGTGACATATCATCCCCAGAGGGGCCGTTGAGAGGTGCTCGATCGAAAATTTTCTCTTGGTCGCGCTTGGCGCACCGTCACCCGTCACGGGTCACGGCGTCCTTTCTTGTTCGTTGATGTGACAATGAAAGTACTTTCATACCTACCCAAATCGAATGTATGTATGTACCACCGTTTGCCGACCTATCATATGATATGATACAGGATGAAGGAGGAAATGATCGCTCTATAAAGCCTCCACAAAAACTATTTCAAGGATTTCCGCATCGTTCCGGCAACAAAATCAACCGATGTATATAGCTGTCCTCATTCTGTCTTGTGATGATCGGTCACATTCACCACAAGTAGCAGTAGCTTTCTTGCGATACTTGTCTTTCCACAGGGTCTCGTAGACAATAGAGGACAGATGATTTCATCCCATCCTAGCAGAACGTACTCATTGCTACATCTACATCTACTAAAAAGAGAAGGAAACAACAAACTGGCTTCTAAAAGGTAATGGAACAAAGTAATCTGTGATGGGAACGGTACACAAATTGTTGGGAGTGCTTTCATTAACTGGTCGTCGTGAAGGCGAATTCTTCATCTAATTGGAGTAGAAGGATATGCTCGTAGCCATCGACGTCGTCAAATAGATCCGATCCGGAGGGTAGTGAGGAAACAACTGGTGGAGTGAATACATCATTCAAGACGGAGGGACAGAACTGGACCATCCCACTAACAGCCGTCAGGAATCCTGCCCCACCCGTCACCTGAAGTCCGGAACAGGGATTATTCTCCGCAACGTTCGGATTAGCCAACGGACCCTCGACGGTCATCTGACCAAGAGTAATATCCGAGTCTGGATTTGCTACCGTGTAGGTGAAGTGACAATATCCCTCAACGGTGTTCTCAGGAGTACCCGTACGGGTACAATACCCATCCAAACGGATTTTCACCATAAGTCGTTCCTTTTCGACAAAGACGGGGACCATAATATCCCCCCATGAATCAGCATTATAGGTTTGATTCCCAAAGGGATATACAGTCCCTACCGCTTTTGTATCCGTACCGCCAGCTACCGGTACAGCAAGGAGTGCAGGAGGTGATGCAGCTCGACCTTCCAGTAAAAGGGTCGGTCGTGGTTGTCCCGGTGCGAAGCTGAGAATGCAAAGAAAGTGGAGACACCAATAATGTAAGATACCCGGAACCAAATCGATTGAAATGGGCGATACACACACACACACACACACTCTCCATACTTACAAGTCATCAGTACCACCATAAAAGTCATCATGGAGGAGACTACCCTTCTTTGATTTTTTCGACGATTTGCTTTTCTTGGAGGATTTGGACTTTTTGCTTGACTTTTCTCCATAGTAGTAGGCATCATCATAGTCGTAATAGGCATCATCATATTCCGTAGGAGTATCTGGCATGCTATAGTATCCATAATCGTCGGCATAGTATCGATCATCTTCGACGTTGCCATTTCCACCGCTTCCCCTACTATCCTCATAGTAGGCATCATCCACATAGGGTTCCAGCGTCACATAGTCATCATCCTCATAGTTAAAGTAATCATCGTACCATTCCTCGTCTCTTTCATGACGGGTAGTATCTTTTGGCCCAGGATGATGATGTTCATGGGTACTATGGACACTACTTCGAGCGGTATGACCTGGACCCGTCCTTGAGGTACTCGTCTTATGTGTCGTCCCTGTCCGTTTCGCCGTCTTATGATGATGCGGCCTTCTGGCTCGTTTTTCTTTCTTTACCTTTGGTTCCTTTGGAACATCGACCGACATTTCTCCTTCCTTCTTCATTCTTCTTGAACGAGAATTCAGACTAGGCTCTCTCACACCAGCTGCAGCCGTAACTGATATAGTCAATGCCACGAGAGCCGTAAGATAGGCCAATTTCTTGTTCATCATCTTTGCAGAGAGCGATGGAATGCTTTTCTTCTTGTTGATGGTCTCAACAATACTTCTATATTTTTTTTTGCTTTCAAAGCGGCAAAAGTAAGCGTCGAATGATGTGTTAGTAGTATGGGGGTGCACGATCACCGATGCGAGAAAGCCTCGAACAAGGATTTGGAGGAGGCAGCCAAAAAAGTGAGCGTTGAAGAGGCCGGCCAACTCGATGTGCGCCGCTGTCAGTCGCCGGCACGACAAGGTGCTCTTGC